>Ga0136653_10000454_pt1 | contig 21559 bp, 21 predicted proteins | sample LakKivw275mmetaG_FD_94866 | JGI IMG/M metagenome (GOLD analysis project Ga0136653, IMG submission 94866) | Anoxic lake water microbial communities from Lake Kivu, Rwanda to study Microbial Dark Matter (Phase II) - Lake Kivu water 275m metaG... | ecosystem: Environmental > Aquatic > Freshwater >...
CGACCGGGTCGAGCGAGCCGACCACGCCGACATCGGGCATGACCGGTTTCTCGGTGCGGGTCATGCAGTCGCAGTTGGGAGTGACGTTGAGACAGACGTTGATGTGGACGAGCTCGCGGTCAAGCAGCACCGCCCGGGCGTATTCGACCATCTTCAGCTGGACGGTCTCCGGAGCCGCGTCCCAGTCGAATTTTATCGCGTTCTGTTTGCAGATGGCGAGGCAGCCCCCGCAACCGGTACAGCCGGGACCGATGTGGGCAACGTATTGGACGAAGTTGATAGCGCCGTGGGGGCAGTAGTCGACACATTCGCCGCAGCTCGAGCATCTTTCCGGGTCGATCCAGGGCTTGGACTGGGAGTGCATCTCGAGCTTGCCGGCCTTGGCGGCCAGACCCATGGCGAGGTTCTTGATGACCCCGCCGAAACCGGCGACCATGTGTCCCTTGAAATGGGCGAGATTGATGATGTAGCGGAGCCGGCGCAGGCCGTGGGCAAGTCGGGCGGCCGGGACGAGCTTGGAGTCGAGCGGAACGCGGTAGGACTTCTCGCCGTGCCTGCCGTCGAGGATCTCGATTGGCGCGAGAATCCGATCAATCGTGAAGCCGTGTTCCCGGGCGAGTTTCAAGTGCTCACTGGCTTCCTGGCGCCGTCCGCGGTACAGGGCGGTGGTTTCGATGACGACCGGTTGCACGTTGTAGTAGCTGGCAGCGAGTGCGGCAGCGCGCACGAACTCGGGCCGCAGGTGGTTGCGATTGCCGTGTTCGCCGAAGTGGACCTTGATGCCGACCCGCTTCCTGGGCCGGAGCCGTTTGAAGTAGCCGGAGGCCTCGAGTATTGCTCCGACGCCTTCGGTCGCGCGCTCCGGCGGCACGAAATAGACGACGGCGCTCATTTCCAGACTCCGGCGATGTGCGTGCCGCAGAACGGGCACTTGCCGTCCTTCAGCTTGTTCTCGACTATCGTGTAGCCGCTGCGCTTGATGAGCAGCTTCCCGCAGGCAGGGCAGTACGTGTTCTCAGCCTGGTGGCCGGGGACGTTACCGATGTACGTGAACTTGAGGCCCTCGGATCTGGCGACAGCGATGGTCCGTTCGAGAGTCGCGATTGGCGTCGGCGGCGAGTTCTGGAGGCGATACTCGGGATGGAAGGCGGTGAAGTGGACCGGCACCGTGTCACCGATGTTTTCCCGAATCCAGCGGCACATCTTGCGGATCGTCGCCGTATCGTCGTTGAGGGCCGGGACTACGAGGTTCACGAGCTCAAGGTGGGTCCGGCTCTGCGCTACGATTTTGCATGCTTCCAGCACCGGTTCGAGGGTCGAACCGCAGACGTTCTGGTAGAACTCAGGCGTGAAGCCTTTCAGGTCAATCTTGATAGCGTCTACCGCCGAGCAGAGACGCGTGAGCGGTTCCGGGTTGATGTACCCGCCGGTGACCACCGCGGTCCGCATGCCCTTGGCCCGGGCGAGCCTGGCGATGTCCATCATGTACTCGTAGAAGACAATCGGCTCAGAGTAGGTGAAGCAGATGATGGGGGCTTTCTCTCTCACGGCCAGCGCGACTACATCGGCGGGCGAAAGGTCACGGCTCTGTACGTCCTCGGGCCGGGCCTGTGAGATTTCCCAGTTCTGGCAGTACTTGCAGAACTGGTTGCAGCCGGCAGTAGCGAGGGTGATTCGCCGGCGACCGGGCAGGAATTGGAACAGGGGTGCCTTCTCAATCGGTTCCTTGCCGACCGAGCAGGGATGGCCATAGACAACCGAGTAGAGCCTGCCGTCGCGGTTCTCTCTTACCCGGCAGATTCCGCGCTGGCCCGGTTGGATGACGCACCGGCGCGGGCAGAGGTCGCACGCAACCAGCTTGTTACCCAGTTCGTGGTAGAAATCGGCCTCGCGCTGAGGGACATGACCCAATTCCGCCGGGGAATTGGGATCGTGTCCCGAGGCCCTCAAGCCGGGCGCAAGGAGCAGCGCCGCGAGCAGGAACAGGACGGCAGAGCGGACCATCAATGGAACGAGAGCCAGCCGATGAGGAAACCCACGGCAGCGCCGACGAGGAACAGGCCGCCGACGGAGCCGCAGGCAATCAGCTTGGCCTCGGTCGGCGCGTTCAGCACCCTGCCGTAGTCAATCATCACTTCAGTGACTCTGCCGTTCTCGACCCGAACCGAGTTCGTGCCGGCATTGACAGCCGCCAGCCGCCAGAGCGCGGAGAGCTTGGCGCCGACCTTGCCCTGACGGATGCGCCAGTAGACGTTCTCCAGACTGTCGTTCGAGATGATTGACACTGAGTACGAGCCGGGCTTGAGTCGGTGCATCTCGACCGGGGTCCGGCCAAGGTAGTCGCCGTCAAGGTAGACAGCGATTCCGATCGAGTTCGACTTCACGGTCAGGTAGCCGGAATCGGCCGGAGCGACAGCGGATACGAGCAGAAGGATGCCGAGTGGGAGCATGTTCAACAATAGCCGATTGGCGCGGCGAAGTCAAACCGGCTTCGGCCCAAGACCGGGACAGGAATTAACCACCAAGACACAAAGACACCAAGATGAGGAACAGCAGACGAACTCAGAAGTCCCGGATCGGACGATCCGTGTTCATCGGTGTCCATCCGTGGTTCCCTTTGTGTCTTGGTGTCTTTGTGGTAAGACTCCGCTTCGGTGCCGGACCCGGCTACTTCTGGGTGCGGGTGTGCGCGAGAATCCAGTCGCCCATCACCTTGAGCGCCGTGGGTGAAATTGTCTCCTCAATCTTCGAGTACTCGCCGACTCCGCCGGTGTTCGCGGTCTGGAGCAGGTGGTTGAGCCCCGGCAGTTCCTTGACCGTGAAGTCCTTGTTGCCGCCGGCCTTGAGCGCGGCCTCGATTGCCGCCAGGTTCTCCTTGGGCGCCACCTGCACATCTTTGCCGCCGACAATCGCCAGGATCGGCTGCTTCAGCTTCATCAAAGCCGGGCGCGGGTCGTAGCTCAGGAAGTAGCGGAACCAGGGAGAAAGCATGGTCTCAATCTGCTGCTCGGCCGTCTGCTCGGAGGCCTTGGCGGTTTGACTGTCGGCCGCTGGCGTCTGTGCGAGCGTCTGCTTGACCAGCAGGCGGAGCTTCGTAACGGCGGTCGCGGAGTCGGGCTCGGTCATCACGACGTCGAGGATCGTGCGTTCGGTTCTTGCGCCTGTGGCCAGTGCTGAGTCGGATGCGCCTTCGGCTTTGGCGACAAGGTGCGACTGCAGCATCAGAACCGAGTCTCCCGGCACGCCGGTCCCGGCCATGAGTACCACGAACGCGACGTCCGGTGCCTCGTTTGCCACGATCGGCGCGATGATACCGCCTTCGCTGTGGCCGAGCAGCCCGATGCGCTTCGGGTCGATCTCCTTGCGGGTCTTCAGATACTCGAATTCCGCCTTCGTGTCGGTGGCAAGGTCGGCGGTGGTCGCGGTTTTCGCGTCACCGCCGGACTTGCCGACGCCGCGGTCGTCACAGCGCAGCACGGCGATGCCCCGTCGGGTCAGATAGTCGGCAAGGACCAGGAACGGCTTGTGTCCGAAGATTTCCTCGTTGCGGTTCTCCGGACCCGAGCCGGTAATGAGCACCACCGCCGGGAACGGTCCGCCCGAGTCGGGTTCGGTCAGAGTTCCCGCCAGCGTGATTCCCGCCGTCTTGTTCTCAACGGTGACTTCCTCTTCCTTGTACGGGTACGGGGGCTTCGGCTCCTGTGGCCGATTGACCTTCTCGACCTTCTCGATGCGCTTCAGCACAAGCGGCAGGGACCCGCCGCCCTGGGTCCAGGTACCCTCGATGGTGCTGTCGTCCTTCACCGTCCCCTCGAACCCGCCGGTGATGCTCTTGATCGTGAGTTTCAGCTTGCCGTCGCCGAACGAGCATTCGTCGACCGGGATGCCGGTGGCGCCCTGGTCCGGGCTGTCCATGGTTGCCGTGAGCTGGCCGTCGTCGGCCTTATCGACGTGGAACACGATGCGGAGTTCGACACCCGACACCTTAAGCGCGCCCTGCCAGAGGCCCGCAACGCCCGGGGCAGGATTGGCCTCGGCGCCGACAGCCGGCAGCATCAGGCAGATCATGGCAGTAACGAGAACACGTGTGAACGACTTCAGCTTTGATGACTTCATGGCCGGATTCTAGGCGTCGAGGACAGGGATGTCAAACGAACGGGCGGCTGCCTTGGCCTCAGCGGGCCCGCCTTCCGGCTTGCGCCTCTTGCACTCTGACTTGCATCCGCTCGCTTCACTCCCGGCTTCCGTCACCCCACATCTGACATCTGCCTTCAGTTGTCGCCGCGGATCACCTCACCCCGAACTCCGCTGTGACCGTGACCGTCACGTCCTTCTGGCGCGTGGACGTGTTGTAGATGCCGTAGTCGGAGACCTCGGTCGAGTACGGCTCGGTTATCTGGAAGATGCCAGCCCGGGCCGAACGCATGGTGCCGATGCCGGACCCCGAGTTCTTCGCGATCTCGATCGCCCGCTCCTTTGCATCGCGCGCCGCCTCGGCCAGCAGCTCCTTCTTGATGTCGGGTAGCTTCGAGAAGTAGTACTCCAGCGATGACGACTGCAGCGCCACCCCCTTCTGGAACATCTCGTCGGGATTGAGCGCCAGTTTCTCGACCGTGGCCAGGTCCTTGGAAATCACGTACACGCTCTGGATGAAGCTGTACCCGGTGTTGTTGCCGTTGTTGTCGTAGACCGGGTTCCGATTGATGGGCTGCACCGATATCTCCGAGTCGCCGACGCCGGCTGTCTTCAGCGCCGCCATCAGGGCCTCAAAGGCCTTGCGCGTGTCGGAATAGCCGATGCTGACGTCGCCCAGCCCGGTGTTCCGGCCGACCGATACCCGCCACTTCACGATGTCGGATTCGTAGCGCTTGGTGGCAGCGCCGACCACGCGGATAGCGTTGCCCTGGGCCCGGGCGCGGTAGAAGTAGTTCCCGAGCACCGCGGCCCCGACCACGAAACTGATACCGAGGACTATTGCCGTGAATCTACGCATGGGACACTATATCTGGAACCGCCTTACAGTAAAGGGTATGAGGCAGACAGGTCCTGGAACTCGCGGGCGGTAGGGGATCGAGGGATTGGTGGAGCGGACGAAGTCAGAAGTCAGAAGCTAGATGGCAGAAGCCAGAAGTGCAGGAGGGGGAGAATTCGAAGGCCAGGGGATCAAGTGGCTTCGGCCCGTCAGCTCCCAACCCTGACTACTGTATGCTGTCCGTTGACAGGCTTCGGATTCATAAGAATAGGGGAAGTGTCCCTCTTTTCCTCCAAGATCACGGCAGCCTTCTCGCCCCGTTCGTGCGCGCGCAAGAGCCTCTCAGCAAGCTGCGCCACGGTCGCGGTCTGATAGCCTGCGTTATTGCTCATGGAAGCAAACGGTCTCGCTGCTCATCGTGTCACGCCAACGCGGTCTCGATACTTCATGCCGCCGATACGGAAGGTGTAGTCCGGGGCCTTGGTTGCGCCCGCGACTCTGATTGACTCTTCGTGGATTACCGGCCTGTAGACTTCGGTCAGGCCGGCCTTGTTGGCGACGTCCCAGCCGAGGGACTCATGAGGCAAAGTTCGAATGACAAAGGACGAATGACGAATGGACGGACTCGGACGGGTCACTTGGCGGAGTTGTTCTTCTTTGTAGTCAGGGGAGAGGTAGACCTTGAGGTCTGCGGAAAACTCGGGACAGTCCCCGGCCGCGAGGACGCGGCCGCGATCCGGTACAGTCCCGGTTTTCCGCTCAACAACCGGCTTTGGCGGAGACATTCCCACGACGCGTGAGAATAGGCGGTATTCGCCCGCAGTCAAGCCGACGCGGCCACGGTGCCTGCCGTCTGGGGCCGGCGGTGAGGTGAAACGGATGGTAGCCGGCGGCAACGGCTCACGGCGCAGGTGCGACGGCATCGAATACCTCGGTTCGGATTCGCGCGAGCACTCCGGCATCCAGACCTCGGTTCGCCCATTTGTCGAGCAGGACCTGAGCCTGGAGCGCGAAGCTCTCGCCGGAGATGCCCTGCTGGCGCGAGAGCTTGTAGAGCTGCCGCGCGTAGCTGAGGTACGCAACGTAGAAGATGGTGTGCACTCCGGCGGCGTTGAGCGTCTGTCGGGCCTTGGTCTCCATCTCGCAGAGGCTCGCCACTGCGGCCTCGTAGTGCTTGAGCATGTCCGGCCGCATGTCGTCGAGTACTTGCTTCACCTTGCCGGTATCGGTCTTTATCGTCCATGCGTTCACTCGCTGATTCGGATCGGTCATAGTTCCTCCTTGGAGGTTTGCGGTCATTCGCGGGCTTGCGGGCCGGCTTCGTGGCAGGCCCTCACTTAGTTATAGCCACAAGGGGGGCCTACCTGTGAAAGCACCATCACGATTCCCTGAACTCCTCTTCAGGGTCGTGTCCCCTCACATATCTATGTGGACACCGAGGCCGGATTTGCTCAACTATCTTCGTCTACTTGTTACATGGTACCGGCATAATCTCCTCAAAAGCAGTGTCTTAGACGAAATGTCGCGCTGAAAGCCCAGGCAGACGACGCCCTGAGAATCGCCCTGGGAACCGTCCCGGGAACGGTTCGGGGGGCGGTTCGGACGGGGACTGACAAGAGGACATCCGGGGCGATTCTCGGCTCGATTTCCGCCGAGCTTGGCGGAAGGACTCAGATTGGGATTTGCGGATAGACAGGTAGGGCGATTCTCAGCAAGACCTGCTGCGCGGTTCTCAGCGCGACCCTCAGCGTGACGTCCGGCGTGACGTGCAGAGGGATTCGGATCAGGATTCGCGGGAGGGTCTGCACAGCGATCCTGAGCGTGACTTGCGGGTGGTCGCTCCAGACTGGGCTCGAAGTGCCAGGCTTGCGACACGGTCCGAGCCAAAATGGGGACAGTCCCCGGCCGCGCGGACGCGGCCGCAATCCGGTACAGTCCCCATTTTGTGGTCAGGGCCACTCGCATTCGTGGCGGGCGGCAGAGGAGTGCTGTATAATGTGGCGACAGCAATCAACGAGAGGAGAGCACGATGCGCATTGCAGTAGTCCTGTTATGCCTGGCCACGGTGGCCGGCGTTCTGCCTGCCGCGAACATCCTGCCGAACTCGTCGTTCGAGGCCTGGTTGCTCGGGTTGCCGGTTGGCTGGCTCACGTCCGAGTTGCTCTACCCGGGCTCCGCAGTTCAGGATTCCGGCAGCCACTCGGGCACGTACTGCGTGAAGCTGGACGGCGGGGATAGCGTGGCGTTCGTCTCCACGGTCGCTGTTGTCACGCCCGGGTACAACTACGACTTCTCCGGGTACGCACGCGTGCCCGGCGTGCTGGGTGGCTCGTTCGCGCTGCTGTTCCTAACCGTGCAGGGCGACACCGTGGGCTCACCCGAGCTGCTGCCTGCCTACTATTCTGAGCCCGAGTACCGCGAGTACACGCGTTCGGTCACCGCGCCGGAGTCGGCCGCTGTGGTTTCAGTCTCGTTCGTCGCGCTGGCCGGCATGGAGACGTATGTTGATGACGTGACGCTCGACGAGACCACCTTCGTCGATATCGCAGAGCCGGCTGTTTCGCTGCCGCCGGCGGGCCCCCGGCCTCGGAAGCTCTTGTTCATTGACGGGTCTTCTTCCCGCACGACAACGGCTGTGCCTCTCTTCGACCCGCTTGGCCGTCGCATAGCCGCCCCGCCGCGGCGCGGTATCTACTTCGTGATACCGGAAAGGTAGGTGCAGATGGCAACGGTTGAATTCTATGTAGAAGAGCAGGACGGCGGATTCGTGGCTCGGTCGTCCTGCGGGTGCATCGTCACTCAGGCAAGCGATCTCGATGAGCTGCGTCGGAACGCAAGAGAAGCGGCCTGCTGCCATTGCGACGAGACCGGGCCGCCGGCGACCATCAAGCTGCGGTTCATCAAGGTCGAGCGCGAAGAGACAATCACGCCGTGAAGCTGCCGCGCGACCTGTCCGGGCAGGAGCTCGTGCGGTTGCTCGGGCGCTACGGGTACGAGGTGACGCGTCGGGTCGGCAGCCACATGCGGCTGACTACGCGCGAGCACGGCGAGCACCACGTCACCATCCCGGCCCACGATCATCTGCGGGTCGGCACGCTTGAGTACATACTGGCGAGCGTCGCCCATCACCTCGGTCTGGGGCGGCAGGAACTCACCTTGAAGCTGTTTGGAGCTCCGTGAGCTTTCGTGGCCTGCTGCTTGTCTGGATTGGGCTGATGGGGCTGGCTGCAACCGCGGTGTCCTTCGTCCTGTTGCGTCTGTTTCCCAGCGCTTTCTCGGTAGCCGGTCAGGCATTCGTCTGGCCGTGGCAGGCATCATCTAGCCGCTCTGCCCGCATGAGAGGCTGGCTGCTTGCGGCCGCTGCTCTCTTGTCAGCCATCGTTGCCATAGTCGGTATCGCCTCGCTCCGGTCCTAGCGTTGGGCCTGTCAGTACGGCCTCAAGGACAAAGTGATAAGGACAAAGGACAAAGCAATCGGGAAGTCCCCAAGTAGAAAGTCGGGCCGGACTTGGTCATTTCAGGCTTGTCCCGTTGCTTAGTCCTTAGTAATTCGTCCTTTGTACTTCCGTTTCCTCGGTTGCGCACGGCTGTCATTCGAGTAACATCTTCGCTCTTGGCAGAGGACAAACGCCTCAGTTCAGTTGACCTCTCCGGCCGTCTCGGCCGCGCGATCTGGCAGGTTGCCTGGCCGGTGATGACCGGCCAGTTGCTGTACACGATGCTGAGCGTCGTGGACATGTTCTGGGTCGGACGACTGGGTCCGGCAACGGTTGCCGCCGTCGCTCTCGGCGGGGCCGTACTTGGCGTTCTCTACTCGGTGGGACAGGTGGTCATGGTGGGCGTACTGGCTACGGCCTCTCGCGCCGCCGGCGCGGACAGCACGACCGGGGTCCGGGACAGCCTGAGGCACGGTCTTCTGCTCGCGTTGCTCGGGTCCATTCCGCTCGCTGTGGCCGGTGTGCTGCTGTCGGGTCGGATTCTCGGCTGGTTCGGCGCCGCGCCGGACGTGGTGATCGCCGGCCGGGGGTATCTCGCAATACTGCTGGCGGTCCTGCCCGGGTTTTTCGCCGGGATGGTGGTGTACGCAGGATTCCAGGCGTTGGGTGACACGCGCACACCGATGTTCATCACCTTCGCCACCAACATCCTCAACCTCCTGCTCGACCCGCTGCTCATCTTCGGCTGGCTCGGTTTGCCGAGGATGGGAGCAGCGGGTGCGGCGCTGGCGACCGTGCTGTCCCAGTCCGGTGGGCTCGTGGCGATGGCTGTCATCATGCGCCGGCGCGGGCTCCTGAGCCTGCGCGGGCCGATACGGCGAGGGGCAGTGAAGACGATCCTCGATGTCGGCGTCCCGGCCGGCCTGCAGGCAGTTACCCGCCCGCTGACCGGGATGTTGATGTTCGGGGTGGCGACGCGGTACGGCACCGAGGCGACGGCGGCGTTCGGCATCGGGATCAGGTTGCTGCAATTGATGTACATCTACCTCGGGGGGTTGGCCTCGGCCGGGCAGACGCTGGTGGGTCAGAGTCTGGGCCAGAAGAAGCAAGACCTGGCATACCGGGTCAGCCAGCGCGTGCTCCGGGTCGCTTTCCTCCTGCAGCTCGGGGTGATGCCGGCGCTGTTCCTGCTCGCGCCGGTGCTCGTGCGGGTGTTCAACGCAAACCCGGAAGTCGTGCGCTTTGGCACGGCATATCTGCGCGTGCTCGCGCCGATGCTCGTCGTGCTGGGTCTCACGACCGGATGGGACAGCGCGCAGCGGGGGGCGGGCGCGACCCGCAACCCGATGGTCGCCGCGCTTGTCTCAAACTGGGGCATCAAGATTCCGGCCGCGCTCGTCCTCGCGGGCCCGCTCGGCTTCGGTGTCACCGGTATCTGGCTCGGTATCGGCGCCTCGATTGTGGTTGAGGCCGGGATTCTCGCCATCGGCTACTACCGGGGGCGATGGCTGCACAAGGAACTGGCGTGGGAGGCGACGTGAGAAGACCCAGCCGAAGTCAGAAGTCAGAAGCCAGAGCGGAGAATGCAGAAGTGGCGCGCATGGAGAACCGCAGGCCGTCGGCCGTTGGCCGGCGGCTGGTCGTGCGACCGATGACCAGAACGGACAAGCCGGCGGTGCTGCGGATTTCGTCCCGTATCTGGGAGGGCAACGACTATGTGCCGCTCTTCTTCGACCGCTGGGTGAAGCAAGGCGGGTTCTGGGCAGCCGAATTGCGGGGACGAATCGTCGGCTATGGCAAGGCGACGGAGCTCGCGCCCGGGGAAATGTGGCTGGAGGGCCTGCGGGTCGACCCGGACTGCCGTGAGCAGGGAATCGGCAAGGAATTGTCGCGGCAGGTGCTCGGTCGGACTCTTGAGCGGCGTCCCGCTTCGCTGCGACTCGCCACCGCCGATGTAAACCACGAGTCGATTCACATCATTCTGCAGGTGATGGGGTTCAAGCCGTTCACTGAGTACCGCTTCTTCAACGGGACGCCACTGAAGCCACGCCCGGGGCCGCCGCTGGTCACACCAACGGTCGCGGAAGCGCTCGACTTCATCAAGCGGAGCGCGGAACTGACGGCGAGCAAGGGACTGCTACCGTGGACATGGCTGTTCCGCAACCTGAATCGCCGATACGTATCGGAACTGGTACGACACGGCTACGTATTCGGGTACGGCCCGGCCGGCAAGATGGTCGGGTTGCTGGTGGTCAGGCCACACCGGTATCGCGGCAACGACCTCGATATCTCCTTCATCGCCGGCACCGGCAGAGCCTTGGTGGCCTTCCGTTCCTTCGTTTTCCGGGTGGCGCGTGATTGTGGAACGCAGAACATCAGCGGCATGGCGGCGAGCGAGGAGATGGCAGCTGCCCTGAAGTCACTCGGCATGAAGCCGCACCCGCACATCAAAGCCGTGCTCGTCTTCGAATACCCGGTATAGAGCACTCGGCCGAGTCCAGAAGTCAGAATTCAGAGATCAGATGGCAGAAGTGACGGAGAGGAACGCCGCCAGGCATGTTGGAGCCGACCGGCGACGGATACGGAAGCCAAACATGAGGCCGGGCGCATCAAGCGATGCGCCCGGCTCCAGTCAGTCGGATTACTTAACCTCGGCGAAGCGAGGCTTGGCGAATACGACCCGGCCGACGTCGGTGTCGAGTCCGCCCTGGATGACGACCTCGATTTCCGTGCCGACCGCATTGGCTCCGCCGGTGACGACAACCTTGATGCCGCCCTCCAGGTAGCCGATTCCTTCGTCGGCTTCTTTGCCCTTCTTGGCGATCCGGACCTTGAGCTCATTGCCGGGAAGGTATGCCGGCCGGAACAGGTTGTAGATTTCGATCGTCGTAACCGCGTTCCCGGCACCGGCCGCCTCCTTCAACTCCGCGTCGTTGGTGACGAGCGTAGCCTTGTGCTTGCGCACGGCGGCAAGCAGAGCATCTTTCTTGAGCAGGGTCTTGTCGAGCTTGACGGTCACGCCCGAAACTGCCTTCAGGTGTTCGATTGTCTCCCAGGCGCGTCGTTTGGCGTGGTCGTTCCCGCCTTTGCTCGATGGTCGCTCGGGTTCAGGTATCAGCAGTTTGCCCTGCATCAAGCCGAACGCGACGAACTCCGCGATGCGCGGATCGGTCAGTGTTTCGTAGTCGATGACGTACGTTTTCTTGTTGCCGAATAGCATTACTCCTCCGCCCCGGGCAGGTACCCGGAGGCAGTGCGTGGCCCGAGGACACGAGGCCGAAGTCAGAAGTCAGAAGGCAGATTGAAGAAGTCGGAATGTCCGGAACTTCTGCACTCTGGTTTCTGATCTCTGAATTCTGAATTCGTCCCGCTCTCGGGATACTACTGGTTTGGCCGGCGCGAGAACAGGTGCTCTCGCCGAACGCCGATGTCCGTAGGGCCGGGTCAGACGCCTGAGGGGGTCGCTGCGCGACCGCCTCGCGAGTGGACTCCAACGGTTGGCGATTAGCGTTGTTCGTGCGCCGGCGGTCCGGCGGCGCCTCAGGATGCAATGACCGCATCAAGCGCCTCGCGGACCGTATCAACAGGCTTCAGGTTGGCCCCGGCAGTTCGCGTCTTCTTGGTGACGCCGCGCCGGGGAACTACTACATTGGCAAATCCGAGCCGCGCCGCTTCTGCGATGCGCGACTCGGTGCGGGCGACAGAGCGGATCTCGCCGCCCAGCCCGACCTCGCCGATGAACACGGCGTCGGTGGGCAACGGCTGGTTACGAATCGAAGACGCCAGGGCGGCGACGACCGCGAGGTCGGCCGCAGGCTCCTGGATTTTCAGGCCGCCGGCGATGTTGACGAAGATGTCCTGCCCGGCGGCGCTGATTCCGGCCCGGCGTTCGAGCACGCAGAGGAGCATGCTCAGGCGCCTTGAGTCGAAACCGGTGGCGACGCGCTGCGGCAGCGCATAGGGCGTGGCCGCAGCGAGCGCCTGGATTTCAACGAGCAGGGGCCGGGTGCCTTCGATGGTTGCCACGACCGCCGAGCCGGAGACTTCCGGGCGGCGGCCGGAGAGAAAGAACTCGGAAGGGTTGGCGACTTCGGCCAGACCCGATTCGGTCATTTCGAAGACGCCGATTTCGTTGGTCGAGCCGTACCGGTTCTTGGCGGCACGGACGATGCGGTACTGCTGGAACCCCTCGCCCTCGAAGTAAAGAACCGTGTCAACCATGTGTTCGAGGGTACGGGGGCCGGCGACCGCGCCGGACTTGGTGACGTGGCCGACGATGAACGTTGTCACGGCGCGCGACTTGGCGAGCCGAAGCAGTTCGGCCGTGCATTCGCGGACCTGGCCGACCGAGCCCGGGGCGCTCGTCAGGCTGGAGCGGAACATCGTCTGGATGGAGTCGACGACGAGCAGGCCGGGCGTGATTTCTTCGGCCGCGGCCAGGATTTCGTCGAGGTCGATCGCGCAGAGGATGTAGATGCTGTCAGCGCCGGCGGAGAGTCGTTCGGCGCGGAGCCGCACCTGTTCAGCCGACTCCTCGCCGGTGACATAGAGGACCTTGCTGCCGGACCTGGCGAGCTCGTTGCAGACTTGCAGGGTGAGCGTTGACTTGCCGATGCCCGGTTCGCCGCCGATGAGCAGGAGCGAACCGGGAACGAGGCCGCCGCCGAGCACACGGTCGAGTTCGCCGATGCCGGTCGAGCTACGCTTTGCCGACTTCGACTGAACCTGGCTGAGTTTGACCGGGCGGGCACCGGTTGTAGCGACCCGGACCCGGTCGTTGACCTTGGCCCGCCTGGTAACTCGCTGCTCCTCGACCAGCGTATTCCACTGGCCGCAGGACGGGCAGCGGCCGAGCCAGCGCGGAGTCTCGAACCCGCAGTTCTGGCAGACGAAGGCGGATGTTTTCATCGACCGAAGGCAGAAGTCAGAAGGCAGAAGTCAGAAGGCAGAAAGCCGAAAGGCGGAAGCTGAAGGCCGTCAGCCGTCTTCATTCCGGCAGCGCGTCTTCCATTTCTTCTTCTTCGGAAGGGTGCGGCGGCTCGGGGAGTTCGTAGCCGGCGCGGTTTTCGAAGCGCATGCACTCAGAGAGGAAGACGAGTTTGAGCGTATCGGTCGGGCCGTTGCGTTGCTTGGCGATAATCAGCTCGGCGTCGCGCTCGGTGTTCGGGTCGAGGTCTTCGCGCCGCTTGTAGGCCGATTCGCGATAGAGGAACAGCACCACGTCCGCGTCCTGCTCGATGGCGCCGGACTCGCGCAGGTCGGCGAGCACGGGCCGCTTGTCCTCGCGCCGTTCGGGCGAGCGCGAAAGCTGGGAGAGGACTACGACCGGAACGTTCAGCTCCTTGGCCATGGCCTTGAGCGCGCGGGTGATGTCCGATATCTCCTGCTGCCGGTTGGCCTCGCGGCGTCGCGCGCCGTGGGCCTCCATGAGCTGCAGGTAGTCGACGATAACCATGCCGAGCGGTTGCTTGGACCGGAGGCGCCGGGCGCGCGCCCGCATGTCGAGCGCGGTGAGGCCGGACGAGTCGTCGATGTAGATTTTCGCGTCATTGAGGTGGCCCAGTGAGGCGGCGAGCCGCGTGCGCTGGCGCGGCGTCAGCATGCCCCGACGCAGCGCGTGCATGTTGAGGCCGGCTTCCGCGCACATCATGCGCTGGGTCAAGGCCTCGGCCGACATCTCGAGGCTGAACAAGGCTACCGGAACCGGTTGCCGTGTGTTCGAGCGGGAGGCGATGTTCAGGGCCAGCGCGGTCTTGCCCATGCCGGGGCGACCGGCGATGATTATCAGTTCTCCGGGTTGGAGGCCGCTGGTACGCTCGTCGAGTTCAGAGAAGCCGGTCTCGATGCCGGTTATCATCTTCTTCTCGCCGATGGCCTTCTCGACCCGTTCCATCTCGACGTTGAGCAGCTTCTTGAGTTCGGCGAACTCCTTGCGCGAGCCGGCCTGCTGAATCTCGAATATCTTCTGCTCCGCCTCCTCAACCAGCTCGTCGGCGCGGCGGGACTCGTCATAGCTGGCCTGGACGATTTCGGTCGCGGTGGTGATAAGCTGGCGCTGGATTGACTTCTCGAGCACGAGCTTGGCGTGTTCCTCGCAGTTGGCGGTGGTGAGTACGCCGTCGAGCAGGCCGGACAGGAACGGCTGTCCGCCGACCGCGTCAAGTTCTTTCATCCGCTTGAGCTCACCGGCCAGGGTAACGACGTCGGTCGGCGAACTCCGGTCGAACAGTGTGATGATCGCCTCGTAGACGCGGCGATGGGCCTGGAGATAGAAGTCACCGGGCCGGAGATACTGCATGACCGTAGTCACGGTTTCGGGGTCGAGCAGCATCGCGCCGAGGACAGCGGCCTCGGCTTCAAGCGCCTGCGGCGGCTTACGGAGTGAGGATTCGGCAGCGGGTTCGGGACTCATTTGCTTGTCCTCCCACGTAGCAACTCCGCGACCTCGGCGATGAGCAGCCGGGCGAAGTCGGGTTTGGACATCGGCTTCAGCGACCGCGGCTTCAGACTTCGGGCTTTGGACACCGAACCTCCGAAGATGAGCCGGGCCTTGATGGTGCCGGAGCCGGGAGTGGTGAACGGGTTGGCGACGATGAGGTCGAGTTGCTTCTCGTCGAGCTTGGTCCGGGCCCGGGCTCCGGAATCGTCGAGCGAGAAGCCGACGACAACGGCGTGGTGGCGGCGCCGGCTCACTTCTTTCAGGATATCCGGCGTGCGTTCGAGTCGGAGCGTGATTGTCGACTCGTGGCGTTTGCCGCTCGCCGCGCGGGCCGGTCGATAGTCCGCGACCGCGGCGCACATCACCAGAACGTCAGTCCGGGGCAGCGCGGCAAGAACCACACGCCGCATCTTCTCGGTCGTCGTCGCCTGCGTCACGGTAACGCCCGGCGGCAGAGCTACGGACAGCTCGCCGGCAATGAGGCGTACTTCGGCACCGGCATCGACGAAAGCGCGGGCGATTTCGACACCCATCCGGCCCGTTGAACGGTTAGTTATCACCCGCACGCGGTCGAGCGGCTCCTCGGTGCGGCCGGCGGTCACAACGACGCGGGTGCCGGCGAACTGCGGGGGATGGCCGATAGGGGAGGTATGGCCGGCAAGCGCGGCGCGGCAGCGCTCGAAGATGACTTGGGGTTCCGCCATCCGGCCCGGCCCGGACGTGCCGCAGGCGAGTTCGCCTTCGCCCGGAGCGATGAACCGGTACCCGGCCGCGGCCAATCTCCGGACATTCGCCACGACCGCCGGGTTCTGCCACATGTTCGTGTTCATCGCCGGCGCGAACAGAACCCTTCCATCGTGCACAGTCCTGTTCGGTACGGCGAGCAGCAGGGTCGAGAGCAGGTCGTCGGCGATTCCGGACGCGAGCTTGCCGATGATGTTGGCCGTTGCCGGCGCCACGACCACGAGGTCGGCTGAGGTTGCGAGATCAACATGCTCGACGCTGGACGCTGGACGCTCGACGCCGGACGTCCGGCCGCTGCCTGGCCTAACGCGTGGTGCCTGGAGCGTAGAGCGTTCCCGGGGAAACAGCTCGATCGCGACCGGATGGCCGGTGAGGGCACGGAATGACTCCGGGCCGACGAACTTGCGGGCCGATTCGGTCATTACCGTCTGCACGTCCCAGCCGGCCTTGCGGAAGAGCCGGGCCAACTCCAACGCCTTGTACGCAGCGATGCCGCCGGTGACGCCGAGCAAGACCCGGCAAGATCTCGGGCTACTGGAACGGGCGGGGAGTTTGCCGCGCGACCGGACGGCGCGGCCGGCTCGCAGGACCATTGCTGGAACGCCGGCCGAAGACTAGAGCATCGGGCGCGGAACGAAGGGCATCCGGCTGATTGGCGGTTCCTCAAAGCCCTCGCGGGCGAGCGCCTCGATATCCGCCTCGGTCATCTTCGCCCACTTGACTTCGCCCCTGAGTGTCATGTCGAGCGCGTATTCATAGGGGCTGACCGGCAGCTGGATTTCGTCCTTGTGCATATCCTCAATGATGCGCCGGGCTTCAAGCGAGGCGATGTTCACCGCCAGGTACTTGTTCGGATAGACCTTCTGCAATGCTTCGGGTGAGACTATCTTCATGTCCGTGGCCTCCTGCCTTCGGATCCGGAACGGACGTTCACCACAAAGGCACAAAGGCACAAAGCTGGATGCAGCGGGAGTCGTTTCCGCTTCGTGTTCTTGGTGTCTTGGTGGTTCATTTCCGGGTTCCGGGTTCTGTCTTCTTGCTTCGGGCGTGTGCGGTCGGACTCATTCGCGATGTCCGGAGCCTCTCGGCGCGGACGATCGCCATTACTTCGTCGACCGCCCGGTTGAGCCGGTCGTTGACCACCAGATAATCGAACTCCGGGATGGCGGCGAGCTCCTTTTCCCGGTTTGCCTCCCGCCGCGTCACTGCCTCGGCCGAATCGGTGCCGCGGCCAAGGAGCCGACGGTCGAGTTCGGCCGAGTTGGGTACGGCGATGAAGACGCTGACCGTACCGGGCAGCGCCTTCCGGCACGAGCGCATTCCCTGGATGTCGACGTCGGCAATCACGTCGCGTCCTGACCGGAAGTGGCGCAGAACCGCAGCTTTCGGAGTGCCGTACCGGTGGTCATAGACACGGGCACTCTCGAGCAGGCCGCCGCTGGCTGCAAGTTGCTCGAACTGCTTCTCCGAGCAGAAGAAGTAGCTCCGGCCCTGGACTTCGCCTTTCCGTTTCGGCCGGGTGGTGGCTGAGACCGAGTAGGCAATGTCGCGGTCGCGATGCTCCACTTCGCGGCAGATCGAGGTCTTGCCCGCGCCGGACGGCGACGAGAGCACAATCAGGAAAGGACTGCGCCTGACGCTTGACGCACGACGCATCACGCCGGACGCCGGAGATCTCGCTGCCCGGCGTGTAGCGTGACGCGTGTTGCGTAGAGCGCTATTCGACATTCCTGACCTGTTCCTTCAGCTTCTCGATCTCGCCTTTGATTTCGATGGCCCGGCGCGAGATGACCATGTCGCGGGCCTTGGCCGCGAGGGTGTCGGTCTCGCGCAGCATCTCCTGCGCGATGAAGTCGAGCTTCTTGCCGGACGCGGTTGAAGAGGTGAGCGCGCCCAGGAACATCGAGCAATGACTCTTGAGGCGCACGCACTCCTCGTGGATGTCGACCTTCTCGCTGATGAATGCGACCTCTTCGAGGATCCGTTTGGAGTCGGACTCGACGTTCAGGTCCTTGAGTTGGGCGAGCAGGTTCGCCCGGCGTTCTTTCAGCCGTTCCGGCACTCTTTTCTCGATCGCCAGGACCGCGTGGCGGATCTTGGTGATGCGCTTCCGGAGATCGCGAATCAGGGCCGCGCCCTCCGTCTGCTGCATCTTGACCAGTCGGGACAAAGCCAGGGCGATAACCTTGTGACAGCGGCGCCACAGCCGGCCATGGTCGGCGTCGGGATTCCGTAGCGCGATGATGCCGGGATAGGACAGCACCGTGTCGAGGTCGACATCACCCGGAATCCGGTACTTCGTCTTCAGCTCACGGGAAAGCCGGAGATAGTCGCGCACCATCCGGTGGTCGAGCGCGAGGGTCGGGGCCTCGACGCTCTCATCGAGCGAGACCTGCAACTGGATGTAGCCGCGGCGGACCCGGCGGCGGACCATGTCACGAACCTCGCCTTCGTATCCGGCGATCTGGGACGGCAGTTTGGCCGTCAGCTCCAGAAACTTGTGGTTGACCGCGCGGATATCCACGACGATCTTCGAGTTCCACGGCGGCAGAATCGCTTCGGCCCGGCCTACGCCGGTCATGCTCTTAACCACTGGCAGTGCTCCTCTCCGGAATACTCGGAGTCCCATCCACAGATTCCACCGATTCCTTTCCGGAGCCCATCTGCCCAATCTGTGGACTATCTTCCTTGTCTTCCAGTATCAGCGTCACCGGTCCATCGTTTACCAACTCCACGGCCATGTGCGCGCCGAACCGGCCGGTGCGGGTCGGCACTCCAAGGTACGAAAGCTCGGATGCGAACCTATCATATAGCTCCTTCGCTCGCCCCGGCTCGCCCGCGTTCGTGAACGACGGACGCAGGCCTCGGCTCGTGTCGGCGTAGAGTGTGAACTGCGAAACCACCAGCGCCTGGCCGTGCGTATCGAGCAGCGAGAGGTTCATCTTGCCCGCCTCGTCGTCGAATATCCGCAAGCGGGCGACCTTTGATACCATTCGGCGGCACGTTTCCTCGTTGTCCTCACGGCCGACGCCGACGAGTAGCAGCATGCCCGGCCCGATCTCTCCGGTGGTTTCGCTGCCGACAGTGACCCTGGCTCTGGTGACCCGCTGCACCGCCACGCGCATGTCATCTGGCTTTCAGCACCGCGTCGGCCACGGCCTGCCCGAAGGCCCGCGCCTGCTCGGACGACTGTGCGGTGATGATGTTGCGGTCGGCCACCACGCCCTTGAAGCTGTACTTCGCCCCGGCCTGCTTCAGCCAGTCCACAGTAGCGCGGTCGCGGAATGCGGTTGCTTTCCTGCCTTTGAGCACTCCGGCTCGGGCAAGCGTCACCGGCGCGATGCCGATGGCGGCCACGACCTTGCCGCTCGCGGCAAACTCGCGGCACTTGGCCTGAAGCAACGTGTCGTCCCAGTATATCGCCGCTCCGGACCCGCCAATTAGGACCAGCCCGGCATAGTCGGCAACATTGACGTCGCACAGTGCCAGGTCGAGCCTCACTACCAACTGGCTCATGCTGACCGCGATGCCGCTGTCGGCTGCGACCAGCCGGGTCTGGACTCCGGCCAGGGACAGTCGCCGCAAGGCCGGCTCGAACTCCTGCTCGTTGAATAGCTGCTGCGGCAGGTAGATAAGCACAGTCCGTCCCGGAGCGCCCGCTGGTGCCGGGGCAGGCTCAACCGGTATTCTCGGCGGCTGGCCGAGGGCCATTGCCGCCAGAACCACGACGGACAGGACGCAACCTGCTGTTTTGCGCATAGAATGAGACAGAGTAGGATATTCAGTCCGGCCGGGAAGTCAAGCCGACCCGCCGGAGGCGGCCACGGTCCGGCTTGACAGCGGGAGTCGGTGAGTCATAATTCCGCAGGCTCGGTCGACTCCCTGCGCTGGGAGACGGCCTTTCTGACCGACTCGTCGTTTCTCAGATACACAACCCAATGGGTGCAGGGCGTCGGCCGGACGAATGACGTCGCAAAGGAGTACTGGGATGGCCAACAAGAGCTACATTCTAGGGTTGCTTCTGTGCATCTTGGCTTCTGATTCGCTCGGCGGAACGCCGGGCACGCTCAGGTGGCGGTACGGACCTCTCGGCAGTGGGATTAGCGGAGCCTGCGCCCTTGGCTCGGACGGCACAGTATACGCCGGATCAGCTGACGGCTACCTCTATGCCGTCAACCCCAACGGCACGCTCAAATGGCGCTACGGCAATATCTGGGACATATGGGGTGCCCCGGCGATCGCGTCGGATGGAACAGTCTACACGGGATCGCTTGAGAGCTACCTATACGCGTTGGCACCTAGCGGCAAACTCAAGTGGCAGTACCCGACGGACGACATGATATACGCCTCCCCGGTCGTTGGCCCGGATGGAACGATCTATGTCGGGTCAGATGCCAACTACTTCTACGCATTGCAGCCGAACGGAACGTTGAAGTGGAGATACTGGTCGGATGGCTATGGCTGGACGGATGCGGCAATCGGCGCCGATGGTACGGTGTACGTAGGCTCCGACGACTCCTACCTGTACGCCTTTGACCCCAACGGCACGCTGAAATGGAGGTATCCCGCGAGCCCGCGGCTTGGCGCGGCCTTCGGTGCAGACGGCACGATATATGTGGGATCGGCGGACTACCACGTCTACGCGCTCAGACCGAACGGCACCCTGAAGTGGAGGTACCAGACGGGCTACTACGTTTCAACTCACCCTGCCGTCGGACCTGATGGTACGATCTACGTCGGGTCAATGGATGACTATGTGTACGCCCTCAATCCAAATGGGACCCTCAAATGGCGCTACTGCACGGGCGGTGACGTATGGGCAGGCCCGGCCATCGCGTCCGACGGTACAATCTACACCGGATCGTGGGACTGCTATGTCTACGCTCTGAAACCTGACGGTACGCTGAAGTGGAGATATCAGACTGGCAATGGCGTCTGGACCCCACCTGCCATAGGACCGGACGGCACAGTCTATGTTGGTTCCATAGATCGCCACATCTACGCGATCTGGGGTTCTGCGCCGCTGGCCAGCAGCCCGTGGCCAAAGTTCCATCATGACAATCGTAATACCGGCTGGGTCGGTGGACCCAAGACCCGCGTCGTCCGCGTGAAGAACAACGGCAACCCGGTGGCGGGTTGCAGCGTGTATGTGAATGACGTTCCTCAGTCGCAACTCACGGACTCCCGCGGCGAGATCCGAATCGCGAACCTTAAGCAGAACGACGAAGTCTGGGCGAAGAAGAAGGTCTACACAGAACCTGCAGTCAAGCCTGGCCACGAGGCCGTTGGCAATGCGATGTATGTGCTCTGGATGGATACGAAGACCCTGCTCAAGTCAGGAAGCACGTGGGATTGGCAGCCTCACAAGGTCAGTGGCACGACCGGAGACATCGACCTAGATCTGGCTCACCCGCTGTTCAAGTGGAACCTGGTTGTGTCGCTGCAGTGGAACGCACCCGCCGACGAGTGGCCGCTGATCAGGCAGACTCTAAGCGAGGCGGCAGACTGGTTCTACAACGTGTCCGATGGACAGATGACCTTGGGCAACGTAGCTGTTTACGACGCAAAGCAGAGGTGGTTCCCCGCAGCCGACTATCGCATCGAAGCAGAGACTTGGCTTAGAGCTTTCACTGGCTGGCCGATAGCGACGTACAGCAAGCTCCTCCGCATGTGGATCGGAGGCGGCGTTAGGTTTCCGTTGAGCTGGCCTTGCCGTGTCGAACTCGGCAGCGCCGACGTGCTCTATGACGAGCGAGTGTGCATTCACGAGCTTGGACACTACGCATTGGGGCTCTACGATGAGTACGAAGATGGCAACGGAAATGAGGACTTCCCCTACAGAAAGGGGGTCTTCGCGTCTTTGTGTGGGTGATTTGAGGTCTTTTCACAGTCTACTCAGAGTCGTGGCAGAGTTGACGTCAGCACCTTCAGCTTCAGGTACTCCTCGTCTCGAAGTCCGTACGCTCG
>Ga0136653_10000455_pt1 | contig 21546 bp, 20 predicted proteins | sample LakKivw275mmetaG_FD_94866 | JGI IMG/M metagenome (GOLD analysis project Ga0136653, IMG submission 94866) | Anoxic lake water microbial communities from Lake Kivu, Rwanda to study Microbial Dark Matter (Phase II) - Lake Kivu water 275m metaG... | ecosystem: Environmental > Aquatic > Freshwater >...
AAGCCGCCTGTAAGCAAATGCCCAAAATGCGGCTGCAGTAAATTAATACCTGAGAAGGATGTATTTGACACATGGGCTACCTCAAGCCTAAGCCCGATGATTGCAACAAAGTGGAAAGAAGACAGCAAGTTTTTCAATAGGATTGTGCCTTTCTCATTAAGAAGCAATGGCCATGATATAATAACTTTTTGGCTTTTCAACACAGTTGTAAAGATGCTCCTGCATGAAAATAAGCTGCCATGGAAGGATGTGATGATAAACGGCCATGCACTTGACCCAAAAGGTAAGAAAATGAGCAAGAGCAAGGGAAATATTGTTGAGCCAAAAGCTGTTTTGGAAAAACATGGAACAGATGCGATGCGCTTTTGGGCAGCATCTGCAAAGCTCGGCTCAGATGTTCCATACCAGGAAAAAGAGCTTGTCTCAGGAAGGAAAATGATGACAAAAATGTGGAATGCATCAAAGTTTGCAATAATCAACCTAAAAAATTATAAGCCAAGGAAAACAAGGCTTGAAATTATTGACAGATGGATACTTTCAAAGCTTAACAAGCTGGTTAAAGAATGCACTGATTCATTTTTAGAGTATGATTTCTCAAGAACAAAATCAGAAACAGAAAAATTCTTCTGGAAAGAATTTTGCGACAACTATCTTGAAATGGTTAAAGACAGGCTTTACAACTCTAAAAATTATAGCAAAGAATCTGTTGAGTCAGCAAAATACACTCTTTACACAGTCAATCTTGCTATATTAAAGCTAATGGCCCCAATAATGCCCCATATTACAGAGGAGATTTACCATCTTTATTTTGCAGATGCTGAGGGATTAAAAAGCATTCATGTTTCTGAGTGGCCAAAATATGACAAAAAGCTTGTTGATGAAAAAAATGAAAAAGCAGGCGATGATGCAGTTAGCATTATTTCAGCTGTGAGAAAGTTCAAGTCAGAAAAAAACCTCTCATTAAACAAGCCAATACAAACACTAACAATCAAGTGCGATGAAAGAGCAAAGAAAATTCTTAATTCCGTGCTAAAAGACATAAAAGCAACAGTAAAGGCAGAAGAGATTGTTTTTGGTGATAAAGCAGGGCTGGAATGCCCTAACTCAAATATTAAACTAGGAATTAATATGTAAGCACTTCATTTTAATTAACATGAACCAAAGCACTGATTATAATCTGGTCATCCCTAAACATTCCATAAACAGGATTTTTTTCACCCTTGAGGTTTGCTGTGTATTTCTCTTTTCTTTTCATTGCATTTTTTAGTTGTATTTTTGGGTTGCTTCCAAGAAAAACATCATCCTGTGACAAGATTGTGAATAAATTGTAATCCTTGTCTGTCGTTCTGTAAACAGCGAAGCCCTCTATGTTTTTGGGTCTTGGTTTAATTTTTCTGATAGGAAAAGCCCTTAGGATTCTTGCAAGACCCTCTTCTTTAATTTGCTTTTTTCTTGCATCTTCTTCTGTTGCATAGGTTATTATATTATAATCACCTATAGAAACATCCCCAATAACCAATAAGTAAGGCATGCTGATTTTGGGTATAGAAGCATGTATTAAGTATTGCGGCGGAATATACTCTCCTTGAGACATCTGTTTTAAGTTTGAACTTGGTTTTAGCAAAGGCCTATTCATTTTTTTAAAAACCATTTTTTATGCCTATAGCTGAAAATAATGCTATTATTTAAAAATTTCTATTTATTGGTGGTTACTCTTTCCCATCTAATGCCCTGCCTGGTGTCTTTCAGGATAATTCCCTTTTCCTTTAGTTGGTCTCTTATCTTGTCCGCTAACCTGTAGTTATTGTTTTTTCTTGCTTCCTGCCTTTTTTCTATGAGCTGTTTTATTTCTTTGCTTAACTCCTCTTTTTTCTGTTTTTTTAATATTCCAAAAACAGAATCAAAGCTGTGCATGAGTTTTATTGCTTTTTTGGTGTTATCTTTGCTCATCTTATCATTCATAAGAAAACTATTGACTTTTTTTACAAAATCAAACATAACAGACAATGCAATTGAAACATTAAAGTCGTCATCCATTGCCTCTTCAAAATCATTTCTTGCCTTTTCAACAATCCCAGCTATCTTAGGATTGTGTTTGCCTTGACTGAAAGTATCAAGCTTTTCCGTGAACTCATTAAGCCTCTTTATGGCATTATCAGCAGCCTCCAGGCTTTCAAATGTGAAGTTAAGCTTCTGCCTGTAGTGTGTTGCCATTAAAACATATCTTATCGCCATCGGGTTATACCTTTTTTCAAGAAGGTCTCTTAATGTATAGAAATTTCCAAGGCTTTTGCTCATTTTCTTATTCTCAACCAGCAAATGCTCGTTATGAAGCCAGTATTTTACAAACTGTTTTCCTGTTGCTGCCTCGCTCTGGGCTATTTCATTTTCATGATGAGGGAATATTAAATCAACACCTCCTGTGTGAATGTCAAAGCTTTTGCCCAGGTATTTCATGCTCATCGCAGAGCACTCAATGTGCCATCCAGGGCGGCCTTTTCCTAGCTCAGTTTCCCAGAAAACATCACCATCATTTTCATCCCAGAATTTCCAAAGTGCAAAATCATGGGCATTGTCCTTGTCATACTCATCAGCTGCAACTCTTGCTCCTACTTTTAGCTCATCTATTTTAAGATGAGATAATTTTCCATAATCCCTAAATTTTTTTATATTGAAATAGATTGCATCATCTGCCTTGTATGCATATCCTTTATCAAGGATTTTTTTAATCAAATTAACCATTTCTTTTATATGCTCGGTTGCCTTCGGGTAAAAATCAGCCTTTTCAATATTTAATGTCTCTAAATCCTCAAAAAAGTATTTTGTGTATCTTTCTGTGAATTCCTTTAGTGTTACGCCCTCTTTTTTTGAGTTTCTTATTGTTTTATCATCCACATCTGTTATGTTCATCACATGCTTTAGTTTGTAACCTTTATATTTTATGTACCTTCTGGCTAAGTCTGAGAAAATCATTGCCCTGAAGTTGCCTATATGGGCAAAGTTATAGACAGTTGGGCCGCAGCTATACATGTTAACATATCCTTTCTTTATCTCCTTAAATTTCTGTTTTTTCCTTGTTAAGGTATTATACAGCTTTAGGCTCATTTTTGTTTAAATAATATGTTGGTATTTATTTCTTATTATTTCTTCTTGCATATAAACATACAGTGATCTAGTTCAAATGGCTCAAGTGTCCTGTAATCAACTATTACAAGCTCTTTTTCAAGCTTCTCTCTTACTTCCTGGAAAACCAATTTTGGCTTTTTTGCAACATCAATGCTTCTTGCCTTGACACTTAAAAGACCAAATCCTCCTTTTTTGAGGAATTTTCTGCAGTTCTTTAGGAATATCTCTGCCTGTTGTTTCTGGGCAATGTCCTGAAACACTACATCAGCCATTGTTATGTATTTTTCAAGGCTTTCAGTGTTGTTTGCATCTGCCATTATCGGCATTATATTGCTTCTTTGCTCACATACAAAAACCATTTCCCTCATTACTCTTGGCGCAAAGTCAAGCGCAAAAACAAAACCTTTTTTTCCAACAATATCAGATACATGCGATGCAGTTGTCCCGGATGCGCAACCAAGGTAAAGCACAATGCTTGCTGGCTTAACCCCTATTTGAGATGCCCCTTTCATTATTGCAGCTGCAAGCTTGCTTTTTCTGGGATTCCACTCGCGGTATTCAATTCCATTATCCCTAACCAGGGCTTCGTCATAAACCCTTTTTCCAGGAGAAAGGTTTACTGTTAATAGTCTTTTCTTTCCCCTTTCTGATTCATAAACTCCCTGAAGCCTTTTTTGTTTGATTATCATTTTTTCTTTTTGGTGAATTTTTTCTCTAAATCCTTTTTTAGTTTTTCTCCGATAAAATTTCCCTTGAAAAAATCAACCTTTACAGCTATTGAAATCTTATCTCCTAATGCCCTTGCTATCTTTCCTCTTTCAGATGCTTTTGCCTGGGTTACAAGAAGATGTTCATGCAATATTCCATATTTTGGTGATTTTGCCCCGGTTTTCAGATGCCTGAACAATGCCTCTTCTGCTCCCAATAACTGGATTGTTGATGCAGGGAATTTTGCAAGCTTTTCAAAGCTTCCTGCAAAGCTTATCAGCTTTGCCCCTATCTGCGAGCCTGTAATTGCATACATGTTCGGATATGTTTTTTTTATCATTAATTCAAGGTAATCTGACTGCGATTGCCTTAATTTGTATAATGACAAGATCCTTTCTGCAAGCTCATTAACTGGCTTTAAATCATTCTGGCTTAAGTCTGCTCCCATGCTGCTTTCACTGCTTAAATTTATTTCTTTCAAAAGCTCTGTTTTTTTCTTTTTAAGAATTAATTCAACAAATTTTTCATTGTCTTTTATTTTTTTTGAGAACTCCGGCAAATAAAGCTCGTACCATTCCCTTAATCTCTTTATCAATGTATTTGCAACCCGGTCTAATTCATCAATATTGTTTATTGCCTGTATTATCAAAGTGTCCTGCTTTACTGAGTTTTTTATCTTATTTTTTGCTATGGTAATTCCTGCATTTCTCATCAGCTGGTAAAAATTTGGAATTTGAGAAATCCTTTCATTTACCAATCCAAAGTTATCGTCTTTTGAGAATTCTATGCCTTTTACTTCGGTTTTCTTTTTTCCTAAGTATATTATCTTATGGCCGTGCTTTTTAATTAAGGCCTTTTCCTCATCAAGCCACTCTCCTTTTTCAATCCTTGCCGCATTACCAACTATGTTTTTCTCATCAAACAACAGCTTGTCAACTATTCTGAGGCCTGTGTTGAACACAAATGCCCCAATAACATTTGAGTAAATATAAAGCACCATACTATAAAAAAGAAATCCATAGCTTTTAAAGCTTTTGATTAGTTTTTCAGAAAATATTTAAATATTATATTTTAATCTTAAAATCAATAAGGTTTGTAGAGTTATTATTTTCCTGTCAAAAGATTTTTATACTAACCAGCAACCTTTTAATGCATGAAAGCAGTAATCCTTCTAAGCCCTGGCATAGACAGTCCTGTTGCAGCTTATTTAATGAAAAGGCAGGGCCTTGAATTAGTTGGCCTCAACTTCTTCACCAATAGTCACAAGGCTGTTGACAAAATAGTTAAAAAACTTGGAATAAGGAAAGTTTACTGTATCGGCCACAAAAATATCCTAAATGAAATAAGCCAGAAAACAAACCCAAGATACACATGCATTCTATGCAAGCGCTTTATGTACAGGATTGCAGAGAAAATAGCAAAAAAAGAAAAAGCAATGTTTATAATAACAGGAGAAAACCTAGGCCAGGTTGCATCCCAGACTCTAGATAATCTTGCTGTGCTTGATAATGTTACTAAGATGCCGATATTAAGGCCTTTATTGTGCTTTGACAAGAATGAGACAATAAAAATAGCAAAGCAGGTAGGAACTTATGAGCTTTCAGAAAACAGAAAATGCCTTTTTGTCCCAAGGCATCCAGCCACAAAGGCCAAATTAAAAATAATAAAACAAGAGGAATCAAAACTAAACATAATCAGGATAATTGATGGTGCTTTGCTAAACCATAACTTTAAATAAAAACCATTTTTCCTTGTAAAAATGCTTACAGAAAAACACTATAAGGAAATAAAAGAAGAGCTTGATAACTGCAAGAGGCCATTGTTCTTTTTTGATGATGACCCTGACGGGCTTTGCTCTTTTTTATTGCTGTACAGGCATATAAAAGAGGGAAAGGGGGTTGTTGTTAAAAGCAGCCCCGAGCTAAAGCCTATGTTTCTAAAGACAGTTGAAAATTACGGGCCGGACAAAATTTTTATACTTGATAAGCCAATGGTAAGCCCTGATTTTATTGATGCTATAAAAGTTCCAATAGTATGGATAGACCACCATGATGTTGTTGAAAACAGCAGAGCAAAATACTATAACTCAAGAAAAAATGGCTTTGGAGAACCAGCATCATGCATTTGCTACAGGGTTGTTAAGCAGGATTTGTGGATTGCAGCATGCGGGGCAGTTGCTGATTGGTATCTGCCTGATTTTTCAGCAGAGTTCTCAAAAGAATACCCTGATTTATTGCCAAAAGAGATAAAAAAGCCTGAAAAGGCATTGTATGAAACAAAACTTGGGGAGCTTATAAAAATATTATCATTCATACTCAAGGGAAAAACATCTGATGTCTTAAGCTGCGTCAAGATACTCACAAGAATAAAAACGCCTTATGAACTGCTTAATGAGGAAACTGCCCAGGCAAAATTCATAATCAAAAGATTCAAAAGAGTAAAAAAAGAATATGATAATCTGCTTGATGAGGCGCTAAAACAAAGCAAAACTAATAAAATGATTGTCTTCACTTATTCAGATAAAAGAATGAGCTTTACAGGCGACCTCTCAAACGAGCTTCTCTATATGTTTCCGGAAAAAATAATTTTAGTTGCAAGGGAAAAAAGCGGCGAGATGAAATGCAGCCTTCGCTCATCAGGCCGCCCATCAGTATCCAAGCTGCTTAAAGAGGCATTGATTGGAATTGACGGCTATGGAGGGGGGCATGAGCATGCCTGCGGCGCATGCATAAAAAACAGGGACTTCAAAAGGTTTGTTGAGAACATAAAAAAACAACTCTAAACCTTAGGGGTGTTTAAATGGATAAAAAATTAATTGTTGCAAGATATGATGATAAAGATAATCTACGTTTGAGAATGGTGGGTCCATTCTCAAGAGAGATTATTGATAATATTTTTTTACCTCGTAATCCAGACAGTTGGTGTGCAGAGGAAGATGGAGGTTATGGTGAGGCTGGCCTTTTAGTAGAATCTGAAGAAGAGTGCTCAGGATTGGTTAAGAAACTAAATGATGAATTAAAAGAAAAGAGCTATAATGATTATAATATAGAATACAGGGGGCCTATTGCTGTTCCTCCTAAAAAATTATCCTCTTTAAAAAAACCACAGGACCTACATGACTTAGTTAGAGAAACATTAATTAAGGAAAGCCGTGGAGAAATAAAGCCAGAAGAATTAGTAAGATTAGATTATCAAAAAACCTTAGATAAATTAACAAAATAAGTTGCTTATTATTTCCTGTGCCTCTGGCCCTCATAAAATTCCTCAACCATGCCTAGAGTGCTGCATTCCTCAGCAGACCTTTCTAACCTTAGGTTTATTAACCTTGGGAACCTTAATGCATAACCAGAGCTGTATGTTGGGCTTTTCTGTATTTCCTCATAGCTTACCTCAACAACAACCTCTGGCCTTACCCTGACATTTTTCCCTTTTTCAGAGATTATTAATGGCCTAAGCTCTTCAGTAAGCTGGCTGAATGATACTCCGAGCTCTGATTTTTCCTTGATGCCTGTCCCGACCTTTCCTATTTCCAAGAAATTATTGTTTTCATCAATGCATGCAAGGGTAAAAGAGCTCAGCCAGTTAGAGCGCTTGCCCTCCCCCCATTCAGCTGCAACAATAACCAAGTCAAGAGTGTCCATAACCGGCTTGAACTTAACCATATGGCCGACTCTTGCCCCTGGCTTGTAAACAGCATCAAGTGTCTTGAACATAATCCCCTCATTGCCCCTATTAAGGGATTCCTTGTAAAATTCCAGGGCCTTTTTTTCGTCAGATGTTACAAGATTTTTTACATAGGTAATCTTTTTTTCAGCAGGCCTTACTATTTTCTCAATAATTTTTCTTCTCTCACTAAAGGGCGCTTTAACCATATTTTTCCCATTGTAATAGATAATATCAAAAACATTCAGCTCAACAGGAAACTCTTTTGCCATGCTCTCAATATCATACTTTCTCTTGATTCTCTGGGATATGCTCTGGAATGCAAGGTATTTTTTTGTTTTTGGGCTGAAGCCGACTGCCTCTGAATCAATTATAAAGGATTTCCCTTTAATATTATTTTTAACATAATCAACAACCTCTGGGAACTGCTTGGTTACATTTTCAAGCCTTCTTGTAAAAAGCTTTATTTCATTGTTTTTTTTGTGTATCTGCAGCCTGAATCCATCTAACTTATACTCAATGTCAGCTGGTCTGCCAACTCTCTCAAATCCTTCTTTTATATCCTTTACTTTCAGGGCGAGCATTACTTTTACAGGCCTTCCTGGACTAAGGCTTATATTTTCTAGTCCTTTCATTAAGTTTTCTTTTGCTGCTTCTGCAACTACAGCAAAATCATTTGATACATCATATGCCTCCTGAACACAATTAATAAAATAATTATAGATTTCTCTTGCATTAGCCTCATCCTCGGAAACTATAAACTCATATTTTTTTAGGTCTGCTTTTTCAACTTCCTTTATGCTGTTTGCATTAAGGGTATTTTTCTCATTGAAATTCTCAATCTCATTTTTGAAATTAGGCTCAATATCATTTTTGCATTCAAGGCATTTTTTTGTTTTGGGCATGTATTTTTTGCATTTTCCACATTTAAAGAATATTCCAACCACTGTTGGAAAAAATGCCCATGCAATTGCATCCCTCAGAGAGCCATCCCCAATTCCAACCCTCAGCTCCTCTAAAACAGTCCTTACAATATACCTTGCCTCAATTGGCTTTGCAGATGTAAGCAGTTCAGATATTAGTTTTATTTTCTGGTCAACAGAGCCAAGACCCTCTAACTCAGCAAGCTTCCTTAAATTATCAAAAACCTTGCTTACAGACAAATCACTGGAGAACAAAGTGGCCTGTTTTTTCTTTTTTATAAGGCTCTCAGCAGTCTTGCCAAGATCACCTGTGCTTTTCCAGTCATCCTCAATTTCAGTTGAATTTAAGCCAGTTGCAAGATTTATTGATTTTAAGACCATTCTTGATGCAACACCAATCTTACGCTCATCCCATGGCGGAAAGATTTTGCCCTGCAGTAATAAGGTTATCCTGGAAAGATCCTCTACTGGCGTTTTTCTTAATAGTTCAGATATAAAGTATGTTTTCTCAAGCCTTTTTGTTGTTGAGTCAAGCTTTTGGTAGACCTCAACCAGGTTAATGTATTTCATAGTTTGAAATAAATAATTATAGTATAAATAGTTTTTGAATAAAGCGATAGTTTTATTAATATAAAGTTTTATAATAGTAAGTATGGATGTTTTTGAATGTATAAGCACAAGGAGAAGCATAAGAAAATATCTGGATGTTCCGGTTGAATGGGACAAAGTAGGCACTATTTTGGAGGCTGGAAGGCTTGCCCCTAGCTCTGGAAACATACAGGACTGGAATTTTATTGTTGTGCAGGATGAGGAAAAAAGAAAGGCAATTGCAAATGCCTCTTTAAAACAGCACTGGATGTCAAAAGCACCTGTCCACATAATTGTTTGTGCAGACCTGAAAAAAAGCGAAAGGTTTTACGGAATAAGGGGGAACAGGCTTTACTCTATACAGGATTGTGCAGCTGCTATCGAGAATATGCTCTTAACGGCCCATTCCCTTGGTCTTGGAGCATGCTGGGTTGGTGCATTTGATGAGAATGTTGTCTCAAGGGTTCTTAATATTCCAGACCATGCAAGGCCGCAGGCAATAATAATAATCGGGTATTCTGATGAAAAACCAAAAGAGCCAGTAAGATACCCTTTGACAACTGTTGTTTTTCTTGAAAAATACGGCAACAGGATAAAGGATATGGCTGCTGTTATGCATGATTACAGCGTTGTAATGGAGAGAAGCCTTAAGAAAGGCAAGGCAGCATTTGAAAAAACAGGCAGTTCACTAACTGAAAAAGGAAAGGGGCTTGCAAAAAGGATTAAGGAGAAATTCGGAAAATAATCCATTTCTTTGGATAAAGATTTATATAACAGGCATTTTCCTGTTTTTCTATGACAACAAAAGATGAGCTAAATAATCTGTTGTTTCCCCATCCTAAAATCAGGGAAATACAGGAAGATATGGTTTTGGATGTTGATGATGCCATTAAAAACAAAAAAAGCCTGATTATGCATGCTCCAACAGGAATTGGGAAAACTGCCGGAGTGCTGGCCCCTGCACTTGCCTATGCAACAAAAAACAAACTGACTGTCTTTTTTCTGACAAACAGGCATACCCAGCATATTATTGCAATTAACACTTTAAAAAAAATAAAAGAAAAATACAGCCTTGATATAAAGGCTGCTGATATAATAGGCAAGAAATGGATGTGCCCTGTCCCTGGTGTTGAAAAACTTTACTCAAATGAGTTTGCAGACTACTGCAGGGCTGTAAGAGAAGACAATAAATGCAGGTTTTATGCAAGCACAAGGGAAAAATCAAAATTAACTGTCAAGGCAAAGGCAGTTTTATCAGAATTAAGAAAACTATCGCCATGCCATACAGAAACTGTTAAGGGTCTATGCTCAAAATACAGGCTCTGCCCTTATGAAATCTCAGCCTTACTGGCGAGAGACGCAGATGTTATTATCGCTGATTATTACTATATTTTCAGCCCCGCCATAAGGGATAGTTTTTTCAAGAGGATACAAAAGGAAATTGACAAAACAATCATCATAGTTGATGAGGGCCATAATCTTGCTTCCCGGGTTAGGAATTTGATGACAGAAAGAATTTCAAGCCTTATGGCAAAACGGGCTATTAATGAGGCAAAAAGGTTTAGGTATTATGAAGCAAAAGAAAATTTAGTTGAAATTAAAAATATTTTGGATAATCTTTCTAAAGAGCTAAAACAGGATGATGAGGCTGTTATAAAGAAGCAGGAGTTTGCAAACAAGATAAGCCAGATTGCTGATTATGATGAGTTGGTATCAGACCTTGAGTTTATAGGGGATGCTGTCAGGGAAACAAAAAAGCAGAGCAGCATTGGCTCAATTGCAAGGTTTCTCAGCGCATGGCAGGGCCCTGATCAGGGCTTTGTAAGGATAATTGAGAAAAGGCCAAAGTCAATAATTCTGTCATATAGGTGCCTTGACCCATCTTTAGTGACCAGAGAAATACTTGAAAACTCGCACTCAACAATAATAATGTCAGGAACATTAACCCCTACTTTTATGTACAAAGACCTTTTGGGCTTTCCTGAAAATACAATCGAGAAATCATACAAAAGCCCTTTTCCAGTCAAGAACAGGCTTAACATAATAATCCCTGAAACAAGCACAAAATACTCCCTGAGAAATGAGAAGCAGTTCAGGATGATTGCAAAAATATGCGCTGATATTGTAAATGAGGTTCCTGGAAATAGCGCATTGTTTTTTCCAAGCTATGCTATCAGGGATTCTGTTAATCATTTTTTCACTAAGCTATGCAGGAAAACAACTTTTCTTGAAACACCTAACCTAAAGAAAGAAGAGAAAAAAGAGATTTTGGATAAATTTGAGTCTTACAAGGATTCAGGTGCTGTACTCTTGTGTGTTGCATCCGGCTCTTTTGGAGAGGGAATTGACTTGCCAGGCATATTGAAATCTGTTGTTGTTATTGGAATACCGCTGCAAAAGCCAGACCTTGAGGCAAAGGCTTTGATAGATTATTATGACATGAAGTTTGGAAAGGGCTTTGATTATGGCTACAGGTTTCCAGGCTTTAATAAATCATTGCAAAGCGCTGGCCGCTGTATAAGGTCATCAACTGACAGGGGAGTAATAGTTTTCCTGGATCAAAGGTATTGCTGGCCAACATATCTTAAATGCTTTCCCATTGACCTTAACATTAAAATTACTAAAGACTATCTCAAGGAGATTAAAGACTTTTTTTCTAAAGACTAGCTATTCTAAATCTTATAAAAGACTATTCCAGTATACAAAATAGTAACATTTATATACTAGTATGACTTATTATATTAAAAATGGTTATTTTGTTTGATTTATTTAACATTCCAGACGATATATTTGATATAATATTTGCCACCAAGCAGCAGAAAATAGTTGCAAAGCTGTTAGTAAATCACATAAAGGAAAATGGAGGTGAGATAGGCAAGAGTGAGATGTCTTTGTTTGCCACAAGGCTTCATGAGGGCAATTTAGTTGCAGAGATTGACGAGCCATCATACAAGGGCAAGAAAGTAAAGCTCTCATACAACAAAAGGCAGTTTTACGATAGGATACTAACCCCGATGAAAAGCATGGGCATTATCAACTTCAACCTTTACAAGAAAACATACAAGCTATCAGACAATTTCAACAATGAGATGATGAAAATAGGCATGATGTGGCTTGATGAGCTAAAAAAGCCGGCAAAAAAATCAAAGAAAATCACATTTATATAAGGCTCCCTGCCTAATTCTTACTACCCCCAAACCCGAGAATAGGGAGCCTTTATTTTTTTAGAAAGTTTTTTATTAAAGCATTGTTTGTATTCTTTCATGAGGGATATAACTGAAAAAGAGGCAGTTAAGCTGTTGAGGAAATACTCCAACAATAAGGAAAGCTTTAATGCAGTGTTAAATCACTCAAGAGCTGTCCAGAAGCTTGCCTTGGAAATAGCAGGTGATATTAAAGAAAATCATGATGTTGATATTGGTATTGTTGGAATAGGCTCATTATTGCATGACATTGGAAGATTTAAATGCTATAAGAAAAGTTCAATAAGGCACGGCCTTGCTGGCGGAAAAATACTAAATAAAGAGGGCCTTGCAAAATATGCAAAAATTGCTGAAACGCATATTGGCGTCGGGATAACAAAACAGGATATAAAAAAATATAAACTTAATCTGCCTTTAAGGGATTTTACACCTAAAACAACAGAACAAAAAATAATAGCTTATGCAGACAACCTTATTTTTGGCAGTAAAAGAGTTAAAATAAATAAAGCCATTGAAAGGTTCAGAAAGGAATTAGGAAAGAAACATAGAGAAAGGGTTATAAAGCTGCATAATGAAATAGAAAAATTAAGAGCAAGAAACAATTTTTTATGATTGGGCCCATGGTCTAGCGGCTATGACACCACCTTCACAGGGTGGGAGTCCCCGGTTCAAAACAGCTGCTTGCTCGGCTGGCATGCAAAGAGCGACATTCAATTGCTCTGCAATTGAAGTCCCTCACGCTCGCTGCGCTCGCCAGTTGTGAAAGTCCGGGTGGGCCCACTAAAAATAAGTTGGGGGGTAAAAATTTTTGAAGATAATAAAGAAATAAAAAAGGCTCTAGCTAGCTATTGCTCTATCTTAGAGGGTAAATCTAAACCAAGGTTCAAGCTCTTAAATCAGTCTAGGTTAAATGAGAAAATAAAAAATGCTTATGATATATTGGAAAGCTGTGAACTTTGCGAGCATAAATGCAGGGTAAATAGGCTTGATAACAAGTTAGGATTATGCCAGCTAACTGATAAGATCTGGATAAGCTCATATTTTACACATTTTGGGGAAGAGCCAATGATTTCTCCAAGCTTTACTGTATTTTTTATGTCATGCAATTTTTCCTGCCAATACTGCCAGAACTGGACAATAAGCCAGAGAATAGAAAAAGGAGAATTTATTGGGGAAAGGGAACTGGCAGAAATAATTGATAAGCATTCAGATTGCAGAAATGTTAATTTTGTTGGTGGCTCTCCAACACCGCAGCTTGCGTTTATTCTAAAAACACTAAGCTATCTTAAATCAGATATTCCTGTAGTCTGGAACTCAAACTTCTTTATGTCAGAGAAATCAATGGGTTTATTGAAAAATACAGTGGATGTTTATTTAACTGATTTCAAATATGGCAATGACAAATGTGCAAAAAGACTAAGCAAAATAGATAATTATTTGGATATTGTTAAGAGAAACCACCTGCTTGCTTTTAAAGACTCTGAGTTAATTATTAGGCATCTGGTTTTGCCAAATCATTTTAGTTGCTGCACAAAACCAATACTGGATTTTATTGCTGAGAACTTCAGGGATATGGTTTTAGTTAATCTAATGGACCAGTACAGGCCAGAGTATATGGCCAGAGAATACCCTGACATAAACAGGGCTTTAACAAGAGAGGAATTTAATAAAGCAGTGGAATACGCTAAAAAACTAGGATTAAATTTTATCACCTAAAGCAGAGAAAAAGAAAACATTTATAAGCTTAAAAATATATATTATGATAGGGGGGTTTATGTACGATAGGTGCGAGTCCTGCGGAAAGCTTATTGTTTCTGCAAAAGACTGTAAGCTGCAGCTTGGCAATGATGGTGCTGTTCATACATACTGCCTTGAATGCAGCTCAAAACACATTGGAAAGCCGTAGTTTAGCGCTTGCTGGAATCTAATTAAATTATCTAGCTGATTAATATGATAGACTCTTACTCTTTTGGTTCTTACATTATAGATGGAAAAGAGCATAAATGGGATATAAAGCTAATAAATAACAAGGTTTTCAGATGGGTTGGCAGAGAAGGCCACAGCATAACTATTGATGACATAAAAGACCTTGTAGCTGAAAACCCAGAAATCATTATTATTGGAACAGGAGCATCTGGCCTTGTTAATGTTAGTGATAAAATAAAGGAATTTGTAAAAACAAGAGGAATAAAACTAATCATAGAAAAAACAGGAATCGCATGTAATAAATATAATAACGCCCTGAAAAGCAATAAAAAGGTCTGCGCAATTATGCACGGCACATGCTAGTTCTGCTTTAATATAAAAAAGTTTAAATAATATCCCTAAAAACATCTTAATATGCTAACAGACAAAGAGGCAAAAAGGATATTTAAGGAAAAGGCAAGCAGAGAGCCAGATAAATATTATGCCACTTCTGTGTTAAGGCAGGAGGGTTTTATAAGGGAAAAGTGCATTCATTGCAAAAAATTCTTCTGGACAACAAAGCCTAAAAAAGAATGCGATGACCCGGCATGCTCAGGCGGCTTTAGGTTTATTGGCAATACTCCTGTAAAAGAAAGCATGAGCTATATTGAGACATGGAAGAAATTCTCCTCTTTGTTTAAAAAAATTGGGTATACCCCTATAAAAAGATACCCGGTTGTTGCAAGATGGAGGCCGGATGTTTATTGGGTCGGTGCTTCAATTTATGATTTCCAGCCATATGTTGTCAGTGGCGAAGTAAAGCCGCCTGCAAACCCTTTGGTTGTTCCTCAAATATGTTTAAGGTTTAATGATGTTGATAATGTTGGCATAACAGGGGCGCATTATACAGGCTTTGTAATGGTTGGCCAGCATGCATTCCAGCCACCTGAAAAATACGACCAGGACCAGTACTTTAGGGATATTCACTCCTGGCTTAAAAAAGGCCTTGGTATAAAAAACAATGAGATAACTTTTCATGAGGATGCATGGGCTGGCGGCGGAAATTTCGGCCCCTGCATGGAGTTTTTTTCCCGCGGCCTAGAGCTTGGAAACCAGGTTTACATGCTTTTTGAGCAGACGCCAAGCTCATACAGGGAGCTTAATATAAAGGTGCTTGACATGGGCATGGGCCTTGAAAGGAATGCGTGGTTTAGCAATGGGACAAGCACAAGCTATGAAACAGTATTTCCAACTGTTGTAAAAAAGCTCTGTAACATTACAGGAGTAAAGACTGACTCTGACTTAATGAAAAGATTCTTGCCTTATGCATCTTATTTAAATGTCGATGAAGCTGAAGATATAGACAAGGCATGGCTTTATGTTGCATCAAAGATAAAAGCAGATGTAAAGGAGCTAAAGCAAAAGATAATCCCCCTCTCGGCCCTTTACTCAATAGCAGAGCACTCAAGGTCATTGTTATTTGCGCTTTCAGACGGTGCACTGCCTTCTAACATTGGAGGCGGCTATAACCTGAGGGTTATTTTAAGGAGGGCATTATCTTTTATTGATAAATATGAGTGGGATATATCCTTAAGTGAGGTTTGTAATGGGCATGCCAGCTATTTAAGGCCGCTGTTTCCAGAGCTTTCAGAAAACCTTGATGCAATTGCCAAGATAATTGATGTTGAAAGGCAGAAATACAACTCAACAAAGCAAAAATCAAGGCAGATGATTGGAAAGCTGATTAAGGAAAAAATATCCAAAGACAGGCTGTTACAGCTGTATGACAGCCATGGAATTGACCCTAATATGATAAGGGAGGAGGCCCTGAAGCTTGGAAAATCAGTCGAGATTCCAAAGAACTTCTATGCAGAAGTCTCTGAGCTCCACAGCAGGGAGAAAAAAGAAGCTTTTGAGGAAAGGGAAAAGCTTGACTTAAATGGTTTAAACGAAACAAAAGCACTTTATTATGATGATTACAAAAAACATAGTTTTAAGGCAGGGGTTTTGAAAATAATCAAAAACAATGTTGTTTTGGACCAGACCATATTTTATCCTAGTTCTGGTGGCCAGGATCATGACACAGGCAGCATAAATAACCAGGATGTTGTTGATGTTTTTAAGCAGGGCAATATCATTGTTCATGTTCTTGACAATAAACCAAGGTTTAAGGAAAAAGATGGGGTTGAAGGGGCAATAGACCTTGACAAAAGGCTGCAGCTAACACAGCACCATACTGCCACCCACATAATAAATGCAGCTGCAAGAAAAATTCTGGGTCCACATATAAACCAGGCAGGTGCAAAAAAAACCACTGAAAAGGCCCATCTTGATGTTACACACTACCAGAGCATTACAAATGAGGAGCTTGAAAGGATTGAAAAGCTTGCAAATAAGATAGTTAATGATAAAATCCCTGTTTATCTAAGTTTCATGCCAAGAAATGATGCTGAGAAGAAATACGGAATGAACATCTACCAGGGCGGAGCTGTTCCTGGAAAAAGCATAAGGATTGTTGAAATTAAAAACATAGATGTTCAGGCATGCGGTGGAACTCATCTGAAAAACACATCAGATGTTGAAAAAATAAAGATATTAAGAGCTGTAAAAATCCAGGATGGCGTTGTAAGAATTGAGTTTGTTGCAGGCGGGAGGGCTAAAGAAGAAATTGACAAAACAAAGGGGACATTGGATAAACTTTCAAGGATTTTGAATGTTGATGAAGCTCAGATTCCTGCAAGAGTAGAGGAACTATTCACCAAATGGAAGAAAGCAAGAAAGGCCATAAAAAAAGCAAAGCAAATCTCCAAAAAAGAGCTTGAGCTAAAATCAACGCAAAGGTTTGGGGGGGATATTCTGGCAAAAACAGCTGAAATACTAAAAACCCAGCCAGAGCATCTTGTAAAAACAGTAAAGAGGTTCATGGATGAATTAGAGTCTTTTAGGAAGAAGGTTAACTAGTTCTTATTAATTGCCATAAATTTTTTATCTTTTGAGTATTTGTTGATAATCAACATTTAAGATTCATTTATTAATATTTGTTGATAATCAACAATTTTATTTAATGAATTTGTTTAGTTTAGTTTGGTGCTTTATGTTCCTGAGGATTATGCTGTTTTTTAGAATATTATTAACATCATAGCCGAATTTCTTTTTTACTAGAACCGAAGCATAGTTTAACATCAGCTCTTTTGAGGCAAACTCAATTGGCCTGCTCTTCATTGTTTTTCTTACTGCCTCCCTCACTACCCAGACACCCAAGGGAACAGCATATTCCCCTGTTATAAACCTCAATGCCAGAACAGATGACTGTTTTTTCATTTTCTCAAGCTTTTCAGCTATTGAGAGCCGTGCAGCATAATACCCTCCTACGCAGTTTTCAGCATAGGTTTTTCTTCCATGATACGGCTCATAGTCAGTTGTGTAATTTATACTATCCTCAATATTCCAGCTTGTCTTTGGCATATAAGCCTCAAACAATTCATAGCTCCATGGCTCTGGAAATAATAAGATTAAGTAATAATTACCAAGGTAAGAGCCAAAAAAGGCAAGATAATCTGCCTGCCTGCAATCCTTAATCTTTGCTATCAGCTCTTTTGCAATCATGTCATCTGTTGCAGTTATGCTCCATCTTGTCGGAACCAGCTTTCTATTTTTTTTAAGCCCGAGATTTCCAACACTCAATAGTTTTGTAAGAAAGTTCTCATCAAAACTCTTTTTATGGAGGTATAAAATTGCATTTCTTGCCTTAAGGTCAGTGTCATCAACAACCTTTTCAACATAATGCGATATTTTTGGGTTTGATGTTATTCTTGCATTTTTTAGCTTTGCATTCGGGCCCATTGGGGCATTGTATGAATCAACCTTTAGCTTGAATCTTGGCTTTTCATCTAATGACAGCTCAACATCAACTGGCTTTGAGGCCATTCCAACCTCTTTGCTTATATCCAAAAACCTGTTTTGATTCTTTATTTGTATCTTGAATCTTGAGTTTATTAATGATGATCTCAAATCAACTATTTTTGGTATCTTAAAATTATGCTCTGCCCAATAGCTCGGAGCATCATAAAGCTCTGGCTCTTCATCAAGCCTTGCAGGGCTTAGTATTCCAACATTAACATTCGGGTAGCCATAATGGCCAACAAATGGGGCAGGGCTTGAGCTAGAGAAATCAGTTTTTTCAAGCATCTTCTCAATTTTAAAGATTGCCTGGCTTTTTGCATAAATAGGGCAGAAGCTTCTTCCGCAAAAGCCTCTTCCTTTGCATTTAAGGCATAATGGCTGCATAATGTTTTAGAAATAAACAAATGATTTAAAGCTTTCGAATAAAAAGTTTTATAAACAAAATACAGTTCTTTTTGAGCATAGCCCTGTGGTGTAGCGGCCAATCATTCAGGCCTTTGGCAGCGTGAATCTGAGATTCACTGGGTTTTCTTTGCTGGAGACAGCCTGAGACCGCGGTTCGAATCCGCGCAGGGCTAATCTACGAAAGTTTTTTAAATGAAGCTTGTTTTCTTTTTTGCATCAAGAGATAATCTGGTTAAGGCTAGGTTATGCTGGAGACAAGATTCTTTTTCTTGGTCTCTTAGGAGGAAAAAATGGCAAGAATGTATTCAGGAAGCAAAGGGAAGTCCGGTTCAACAAAGCCATCAAAAATAACAAGGTTGAGCTGGGTAAGATACAAGCCCAATGAGATAGAGCTGCTGGTAGCAAAATTCGCAAAAGAGGGAAAAACACCAAGCCAGATTGGATTGTTTTTAAGAGATGTTTACGGCATACCCAATATAAAACAGGTTATTGGAAAGAATGTAACAACAATACTAAAAGAAAAAAACATTCTGTCAAAGATACCAGAAGACTTAATGGCCTTGATAAAAAAAAGCATTACACTAAAAAAGCATCTGGAATTAAACAGGCATGATGTTCCTGCAAAGAGAGGGCTTGAGCTGACAGAGTCTAAAATAAGGAAGCTAGTTAAATATTACAAAAAAACAAAAAAGCTTGAGAAAGACTGGAAGTATGACCCTGATAAGATAAAGATTCTTATAGAGTAAGTGGTAAAATTGGATAAATATGAAAGATTCAAAGATTCTGTAAAGCAGGCAGCTGAAAGATTCAGGAAACTAGACAAAAAAGAGAAGATAAGGATTATCTCTCATCTTGATTCTGATGGCATTAGTGCCTGCTCTATATTGATTAATGCCCTGAACCTTGAGAACAGAAAATATTCTGTTTCAATTGTCCAGCAGCTTAACAAAAGCATTATATCAGAGATTTCAAAGGAAAACTACAACTGTTTTTTCTTTACTGACATTGGTTCTGGAAAATTAAGTGACATAAAGAGCTTGCTTGCCAATAAAAAGGTTTTTGTTCTTGACCACCATAAGCCAGAGAATGTTGATATTCATGATAACATCATCCATGTTAATCCTCACCTTTTTGGAGTTAATGGAACAAATGAGATATCAGGGGCAGGAGTTGTTTACTTCTTTGCAAAATATTTAGACAATAAAAATGAGGACATGGCTCATATTGCGGTTGTTGGCGCAATAGGCGATGTACAGGAAAACAATGGCTTTTCAAGGCTTAACAATGAGATTCTTGAGACAGCCAAGGCAAGGGGAAAGATAAAGGTGGTAAAGGGATTAAGGGTTTTTGGTGCACAGACAAAGCCATTACATAAAATACTGCAATATTGCACAGACCCTTATATACCAAATGTAACTGGGTCTGAGAGCAATGCAATCCAGTTTTTGCATCAGCTTGGAATAGACCCAAAAAATGGAAAGGAATGGAAAAAGCTTGTTCAGCTTACAGAGGATGAGATTAAAAAATTGTCTGCCGGCATCATAATGAAAAGAGTTGATGAGAAAAAGCCAGAGGATATTTTCAGCTATGTTTATATCTTATGCGATGAAGAAAAAGAATCCCCTTTAAGGGATGCAAAGGAATTCTCAACATTGCTTAATGCATGCGGAAGGCTTAACAAATCATCTCTTGGAATAGGGGCTTGCCTGAATGATGAAAAAATAAAGAAAAAGGCAATAAATAATCTCCTAGGGTATAAGAGGGAGATTGTCAAGACAATGAGATGGTATGAAGAAAACAAAGGTTCCGAGGATATAATCAAGAAAGAGGGCATGATCATAATAAACGCAAAAGACAATGTAATGGCTACAATGATAGGAACCCTTGCATCAATTATTTCATCCTCAAATGGCTTTGACAAAACTACCTTTGTAATGTCAATGGCCCGCCTGTTAAATGGAAAGACAAAAGTCAGTTTGAGAATATCCAACAGGAAAGCAGGTATTGATTTGTTTAAGATAATCTCAGATATTGCTGAAAAGGTTGGTGGCGAGGCAGGAGGCCATTTAAGTGCAGCAGGAGCAGTGATACCCACTGACATGGAAAAAGAGTTTATTGAAGAGGCTGAAAATAGTTTCGCTAAAATCCGCCAGGAGATTGTTAAGATTATTCCCTGAATTCAACATCATCAATAATTCCGTCAGAGTTAAGGTCTATTCCCTCAACAACCCTTGCCTTTATGTTTTTGTTGTGTATGTTGCCCTTTGCTATTTCCTTGAAATATTTCAGGAATGCTATTATTGCAGCCCTTGTTCCTGAATACCTTCTTCCAGCAACAAGCAGTATGTTTTTTTCTTTATTATACGGGTTCTTGAAGCTGACTATAAGGCCTGTTTCATCTGTTGGGTAAATGTTTTTTGATATATTTGATTTTACAGCCCAGTGGTTGTTTTTGTCAAAGAATATCGGCATTTTTTCATTAATTTCTTTGGTTATGTTGTTTACCACTGGGCCGCCTAAAAGTATGAGGTTGTTTTTAAGCTCTTCCTGCCTTGCTTCTGTGTCAAGCCTTACATTTAAGTCTGGGACATAGTTGAGAAAAGTCCCTAAAAATAATGCAAGATCTATCCCATAATAGCCGTCCCTTGACCTGGCTTTCTCAGGACCATGAGGGTCAGGAGAGCCAACTATTATCATTGCATCCAGCTGCCCGTTTTTTATGAAGGGCTCCAGGAATTCTGAGCTGCTTCTCGGCATTATCTTCTGTGTTTCCTCAAATTCCTTTAGTCTGATTATTAGAGCAGGCTTGTCAAGAGAGTAATATTTTGCAACAGCTCCCTGTTTTATTTCTTTTTTATTGACTTTTATTACTCCTGATTTCTCAAGATTCTTAATATGGTAGTATATTTTCTGCTCATGCACTTTAAGCTCTTTTGCAAGCTCTATTGGATACATCGGTTTTTTTACCAATAATTTAAGGATTTTTAATGCCAAGTCAGAACTAATGTTTTTTGCCTCTTTTGCTGTTATTTCCTTTACAGGCAGTGATAGTATCTGGTTTTTCTCTTTTTTTACAACAAACATTTTTCTATTAAAAATAATTTTTTAATACTATTATAGAA
>Ga0136653_10000456_pt1 | contig 21493 bp, 18 predicted proteins | sample LakKivw275mmetaG_FD_94866 | JGI IMG/M metagenome (GOLD analysis project Ga0136653, IMG submission 94866) | Anoxic lake water microbial communities from Lake Kivu, Rwanda to study Microbial Dark Matter (Phase II) - Lake Kivu water 275m metaG... | ecosystem: Environmental > Aquatic > Freshwater >...
GAGGTACACGTACTGCATGCGCGGGTAGCTCAACCCGCGATAGACCACGCCTCCAGTCACGGAACAGCCTTGCGCGTGGTCGTATTCCGCGACGGGCAACGCCAGGCCCGTTTGGCTGCAGGTGGTACTGCCATAACAGTGGGCACCTTCCATGATGCGCCAACCACAGTTCTCACCCCCACTGCTCGAGGCAAGCTGGAAGTCGATCTCCTCCCATCTGGCCTGGCCTACATCGCCTATGCACAGATCGCCAGTCTGGCGATCGAACGAGAAGCGCCAAGGATTGCGCAGGCCGAGAGCCCAGATTTCCGCGCGGTACCCTGCGGTTTGCATGTAGGGCTTGGTACGCGGAACGGCATAGGGAAGGGCTCCTGACTCGACGTCAATGCGCAGCATCTTGCCTAGCAAGGAATCAGGATTCTGCGCATGGTTCTGCGGGTCACCAGCGGCCCCCCCGCCGCCCATGCCGATATACAGATAACCGTCAGGGCCAAAGGCCAACTGGCCACCGTTGTGGTTGGAGTACGGCTGGGCAATGGTCAGCACGACCTCTTCGCCGTCTGGATTTGCCACATTGGGATCGGCCGTTGTGTGATAGCGGGCAACTACAGTACGCCCGGATTTGTCCGTATAGTTCACGTAGAAATGGCCCTTGTCCACGTAGCCGGGCGGGAACGCCACGCTCAGCAGACCCCGCTCGCCGCAGCAGCCAACACGTTCGGTAATGTCGAGGAAGGCAGTGCTGAGCAACACTCCTGCCTAGAGAATCCTGATGCGGCCGCGCTGCTCGACGATGAACAGCCGCCCGCTTCCGTCAAGAGCGCAGGTGACCTGTAGCGGCATGTCCAGCCCGCCGACCTGGTGAGCCAACACCACTGACGGCCAGTCCATGCTGGTCAGGGCATTTTGGCCCGCCTTCAAAGCGGAAGACACATCGCAGCGCGACCCCAGCAGGCCGAGGATCACAATAGCCACTGCCATCGCTCCCAAGCCCACTGCGCGTACCCTCGCTTGGCGGCAGGTTAGGTATCCAGGAATTCGGGCAGTGCTCATCGATCCCTTCCTTTGATCGGTACGTCGTGCCACGAACCTCTCCATGGCAAGCCGTCGCAGCCAGGGTCAGCTTTGAGCACAGGCTGGGAATGCACTCATGATCCAACCGTCTGCCTGGGCAAATGCTGGCCGTCCTTGAGCACCGCGGCGAACAAGTCTCCGGACCGTTCCAGGCGCCTTGGAAGCGTGCGCAGGGAAAAGTCAGATGGCCGAACGCGACCAGCTTCAACTTCACCCCAGCTCAATGGGGCTGACACTGGCGCGCCGGACTGAGCACGAAGCGTGTATGGCGCCGCCGTGTTGCGACCAATGCTGTTTTGCGCATGGTCGACAGTGACATGCCGGCCCACGTGCGTGGCACCATGAGCGATGGCGATCTGTTCAGAATGAGCAACAGCGAGTTCCTCGGCCACGCTCCTGACCCAATCACGTACGGCATCGAAGCCATGGCCTGCCGCCAAAGGTAGGTAAACGTGCAGACCGCGTCCACCGCTGGTCTTGGGGTAGCTGCGCAGGCCCAGTTTTTCCAATGCGTCGCGCAGAAGCAGCGCGGCCTGCAGAACGTCAGCAAAGCTGGCCTGCTCTCCTGGGTCCAGGTCAAAGATCGCCATGTCAGGCTGCGTCAACTCTCGCGCGCGCGATGCCCAGAGATGGAACTCGATACTGCCCTCGTTTGCCAACCACAGCAGGCTCGCCGCATCATTGATCAATGTCAGATGCACAACGTGTTCCACTGTTTCGGGGCGATAGTCCACGCTGTGCAGCCATGGGGGAGAGTTCTGCGGCAGATCACGACGGTAATAGGAGAAGCCTTGGATGCCGTCGGGAAAGATGCGCAGAGTGACGGGCCGGCCCCTGCAATAGGGGATGATCGTTGGTGCAATGGCTTCGTAGTAGCGCAGCATATCCCCCTTGGTCAAGCCGTCTTCCGGCCAGAACAACTTGTCCGTGTGGGAAACGCTGATAGAACGCCTTCCGATCCGCCATATCGGCATCGCCTTATTCATCCGCGCCACTCTGTCCCGTCAGAGAGCTGATCTGAGTTGACGCCGAGGCCGGCGCTCAGTGGTTCCGGCCAGGTGTGTGCTTCGGGCAACTCACGACATCGTGAGCGCCATCACAGCCTTTTGGGCATGCAGACGATTCTCAGCCTCGTCGTACACCACCGAGCGCGGGCCGTCGATCACTTCGTCCGTGACTTCCAGGTTACGGTCTGCAGGCAGGCAGTGCATGTAGATCGAGTCAGGCTTGGTAAGGTCCATGCGCCGCTGGTCGGCGATCCAGGAGCGGTACTTCTCGATCAGCGCCTTGCCCTCTTCCTTGCCGGTCGAGGTGAGCAGCGGGCCCCAGGACTTCGGATACACCACGTCAGCGTCTTTGAACGCCTCGTCCATGTTGTCGGTTACATCAAAGCCAACCCCGTACGTCCGGGCGTTGTCTCGCGCCTGGTCCATGATTTCAGGCATCAGCTTGAACTCCGGCGGATGCGCCAAGACCACGTCGCAGCCGAAGCGCGTCAACTGCAGGATCAGCGATTGCGGCACGGAGAGCGGTTTGCTGTAAGAGGCCGCATAGGCCCAGGAGACGACCACCTTCTTGCGGCGCAGGTCGCGCCCCTTTTTCTCGATAATGGTCATCAAGTCAGCCAGGCACTGGAACGGGTGGTAGATGTCGCACTGCATGTTCAGCACGGACACGCGGCTGGCCTGGGCCACCTCGTTGATGTACTTGTTGCCGAACTGCCAGTCCACCTGCCGTATGGCGATGCCATCGAAATAGCGCCCAAAGATCTCGCCGATCTCCTTGGGGGTATCGCCGTGGGCGATCTGCGTGGTGTTGGAGTCGATGAAGGCGCCGTGCCCGCCGAGTTGCGCCATGCCGGCCTCGAAGGACCCGCGTGTGCGGGTGCTGCTGAAGAAGAACAGCATCGCCAGCACCTTGTCGCGCAGATAAGGATGGGGAACGCCCATAGCGCGCTGGCGTTTCAGCTCAAACGCCACATCCAAAACGGTCTCGACTTCGTCCTTGCTAAAGTCGAGGTCACCGATCAAGTCACGACCGCGAAGGTAGGTTTGCATGTTCCAGTCTCCTCTCTTGCCGCCCCGCTATTCCACAGCGCCCAGAACGAGCGCCAACAGCGCCATGCGCATCACGACCCCCTGGAACGCCTCCTGCCAGTAACGGGACCACTTGGTGATGTCCACATCGGTGGGGATCTCATCCATGCGTGGCAGTGAGTGCAGCAGGATCGCATCCGATTTGGCCTTGGTCTCCAACAGCTCGCGGGTGATCTTGTAATTGGCTGGCGTCAGGCCGGCGTCCCCTTTGCGCTCATCGCGAGCTTTGGTATAGTCCGGCTGGACTACGGGCTCCACCAGGATGACGTCGGCATCGCCGATGCACTGCTCAACGTGCTCGGCTTCCCGGAAGTTCAGGCTGTACTGATTCAACTCCTCCTTGAACTCCGGCTTCAGGTTCATGTCCGGCGGGGCCACAAAGGTGATTGGACAGTCGAACTGGGTCAGAGCATAGGCCAGCGAGTGCATGGTACGCATGCGCATGTCGCCCACGGCCACCCATTTCAGGCCATCAATTCGCCCCTTCTCACGCAGAACGGTGTACAGGTCGGTCAGGATCTGCGTGGGGTGCTCGCCCCAGCCGTCGCCGCCGTTGATGATCGGCACGCTGGCCCACTTGGCGGCCTCTTGCGGTGCGCCTTGCTGGAAGTGGCGCATCACAATCACGTCGCCGTAGAACTCGAGCATCTTGACGGTGTCCTTGATGGACTCCTGGTAAAAGTCGCCCGCACGCGTCATCTTGGCATCGGAGAAGCCGGTAACGTGGCCGCCCAGGCGGTGCATGGCTGCCTCATGCGCCAGGCGGGTGCGGGTGGATGGCTGGTAGAAGGCAGTGACCAGCGTCTTTTCCTTCAGCATATCCACGTTGCGGCGATTGCGTGCAATCGGCTCCATGCGTTCCGCGATCTCGAACACGCGGAAGAATTCTTGGCGCTCAAAATCCTTGAGCGAAAGGATGTCACGACCAGAAAAACTGCGCATTGCTAATCCCTCCCATTTGAGTGATTCTTCTGCCGGCTGATTCTGCCTGGCCTCCTAGCATGCATTCGCTGATAATGGACCCTGCCTATGTCTTCAGGCGGGCCGACACCGCCCAAAGCCTCGCACCCAGCGCCCCCCGAAGTGCATCGAATTCGCGTGAAAGCGGCGCCCTGGCGGTTTCCGACACTGCCCATCACTGCCTGAGATTGTAGCATGACCGGGGATGGGCCGTCAACCTGGGCAGTAGGATTCGCACATCTGAAATCCAGGTGGTCAAGTCTACCGCCGGGGCCGGTACTGGATCGCCTCCGCCAAATGATGCGCCTCGATCTCCGCCACCCCCTCCAGGTTCGCGATCGTGCACGCGATCGAAGGCAATGCTGTATCTTGTCAAACCGGACAGAGTGTAGTATACTGCCAGCCGTTGCCCGTGTGGCAGGAGGAACCCGACATAGCACCCGACGAATCTGCGATCCCAAGGAGTCTCGAGCCGGCCTCTGGCTACCACTCTATACTGACACAAGCCTGCATGGTGGAGCGGGACCAGAGGCTGTTGACCTTCTCCGAGTTGGCCAAGTCTTCGGTCACTGAACAGACGACGCAGACCATCTCCGCAGCTACAGCAGAAATGACGCCGGCGAACCGCACCGGCCACGGTGCGATGCTGTCTTTCTTCCACTATTCACCTATCCAGGCTTGACGGCGGCATCAAACCGCCAAGGCTTCGGGGCTGCTACAATGGGTGCAGCTAGGGGAGTACCGAGTATGACACAGAAGGCAAGCACCTACGAAAACGTGACTCGTCAGTTCAACAAGGCGGCTGATCTGATGGGGCTCGACCCAGACATCCGCAAGATCCTGGGAAAGACCACGAACGAGATCGTGGTCAATTTCCCGGTGAAGATGGACGACGGTCGAATCGAGATCTTCACAGGCTATCGCGTGCAACACAACAATGCACTGGGCCCCTACAAGGGAGGGTTGCGTTTTCACCCTGCCGTTGACATTGACGAGGTCCGCGCGCTGGCGACCTGGATGACCTGGAAGTCGGCGATCGTCGATATCCCCTTTGGCGGCGCCAAGGGGGGGATTCAGCTTGATCCAGCGAACTACTCGCTTCGTGAGATCGAGCGCATCACGCGCCGCTTCACTTTTGCCCTGGGTTGCGCTATCGGGCCAGAGTACGACATTCCGGCCCCCGATGTGAATACCAACGCCCAGATCATGGCCTGGATTCTGGATACCTACCTATCCATGATGCCTCCGCAGGAGCGAAACCGTAGCCTGCACGTAGTTACCGGCAAGCCCATCGAGTCAGGAGGCAGTCTGGGGCGTGACAAAGCAACCGGCCAGGGAGTGGTCTTTGTCATCGAGCAATGGGCCAAGGACCAGGGTTTCAGCCTGAAAGGCGCGACCTATACCATCCAGGGGTTTGGCAACGTTGGCTCCTGGACAGCCCGCCTGATGAAACCACACGGCGCCAGGCTGGTCGCCGTCGAGGACGTGTCGGGGGCGTTCTCCAACCCGAGGGGCATAGACCCAGATGACCTGTGTGAGTATCTAAAGACTCATCGTGGCCGGATTGCTGGCTATCCACAGGCCACGCCCATAGACCACGAGGCCTTTATGAGCACACAGGCCGACATCTTTGTCCCCGCTGCCATGGAGAACCAGATCACCGCCCAAAGCGCGGGGGGGCTGAACGTCACCCTCGTCGCCGAGGGAGCCAACGGACCGACTGATCCGGACGGCGATGCGATCTTGGCTGAGAAGGGCATCCACGTACTGCCCGATGTCCTCTGCAACGCCGGCGGCGTTCTGGTCAGTTACTTTGAGTGGCTCCAGAACAAACGGAGCGAGTCGTGGGACCTCGCAGAGGTGGATGCCAAGCTCTACAAGAAGATGCTCAGTGCCTACGAACGAGTGCGCGATACAGCCAAATCATACACTACCGATTGGCGCACGGCATCGTACGTTGTTGCCTTGACCCGCCTGGAAAAGACGTACAAGGAACGCGGTATCTTCCCTTAGACATTCCTGGCAAGCAAATCATCCACGGAGGATGGCTGCATGATTGACTTCAACGCAGAGGATTTGGCAAAGACGCTTGGGCAAGACGGGGCTGATCTACCTCTCATCACCGTCCTGGAAGAGATTCAGGCCAAATACCACTACCTGCCACGCGAGGCCATGATCCTAGTCAGTGAGGGCCTTGGGGTGCCTCTGAGCCAAGTCTACAGCGTGGCAACTTTCTACAATGCCTTCAGCCTCGAACGCCGCGGACGGCACGAGATATGCGTCTGCGTCGGCACAGCTTGCCACGTGCGTGGCTCCAAGCAGGTGCTGACGCAACTCGAAAAGAGCCTAGGCATCCAACCCGGAGAGACCACCCCCGACTGGAACTACTCACTCGACACCGTACACTGCCTGGGCGCGTGCGCCCTGGGGCCGATTGTCGTTGTCGATGGGCAATACTCAGGTCAGATGCGTGCGGACAAGGTAGACGAATTGTTGGCACGAACCAGACAAGCCGACGAGGGGGAGGCGTAAGCCATGGCAAAGGCAAGAACCAAACGCCTGACCACCTCTGCTGACCTGGAAGCCAGGCGAGAGGACATCATTGCAGGTCGTGACCCGAACCGCGTCTGTATCACACTCTGTGGCGGCACGGGCTGTCGCGTCTACGGCAGTGAGAGAGTGATCAATTCCCTGCGGGCCGAGATCAGCAAGAACGGCATAGAAGCAGACGTGAAGATGACAGGCTGTCACGGCTTCTGTGAGCAAGGGCCAGTGATGGTCATACAACCGCAGGGGATCTTCTATCGGGCAGTCAAGGTAGAGGACGTGCCGGACATCATCCACAAGACCGTGACCCGGGGCGAGATCCTGGAACACCTTCTCTACACCGACCCTATCACCGGCGAAAAGATTGTGTACGAGCACGACGTTCCCTTCTACGCCAGACAGACTCGGAATCTGCTCAATCTCAACGGTACAATCGACCCGACCAGCATAGAGGACTATATTGCGGCAGGCGGCTATGGAGCACTGGCCAAGGCATTGAGCCAGATGTCACCCGAGCAGGTGATCGAGGAGGTCACCATGGCCGGGCTGCGCGGCCGAGGAGGGGCGGGGTTCCCGACCGGGCTGAAGTGGAAGCTCTGCCGTTCAGCTCCCGGCAACATCAAGTATGTGATCTGCAACGCTGACGAAGGCGATCCGGGCGCCTACATGGACCGCAGCATCGTGGAAGGCAACCCCCACCGGGTGCTGGAGGGAATGATCATCGGTGCGTATGCGATGAGTGCCGTGCGTGGTTTCGTATACATCCGGGCCGAATACCCGCTGGCAATCAAGCACCTGGAGATCGCGCTGGCCAAGCTGCGCGAAGAGGGTCTGCTGGGCAAGAACATCCTGGGGTCGGGCTTTGACTTTGACATTAGCGTCCGGATCGGCGCCGGCGCCTTTGTCTGCGGCGAAGAGACGGCGTTGATGGCATCCATCGAGGGACGAACGGGAGAGCCTCGGCCGCGTCCCCCCTTCCCAGCGCAGAGCGGGTTATGGGGTCAACCTACCAACATCAACAACGTCAAAAGCTGGGCCAACGTGCCTCTGATTATCACTCGGGGAGCCGACTGGTACAGAAGCGTCGGAACCGAGAGCAGCAAGGGCACCAAGGTCTTCTCCATGGTAGGCAAGATCAACAATACGGGACTGGTCGAGGTGCCCATGGGCATCAGCCTGCGGGAGCTGATCTACGAGATCGGCGGCGGAGTGCCCCGCGGGAAGGCGTTTAAGGCAGCCCAGATCGGGGGCCCCTCAGGCGGCTGCATACCTGCCAGACACCTGGACGTGCCCATTGACTACGAATCGCTCGCCAGTTTGGGGGCCATCATGGGGTCTGGCGGCCTGGTGATCACCGACGAGGATACCTGCATGGTGGACCTGGCGCGCTACTTCATGAGCTTCACCCAGGAGGAATCGTGCGGCAAGTGCGTACCTTGCCGCGTGGGCACCAAAGCCATGCTCGCGACGCTGGAGCGCATCTGTGCCGGGCAGGGCCGGCCGGGCGATATTGAGTACTTGCAGGAGCTGGCAGCAGAGGTGAAAGCCTCCTCCCTATGCGCCCTGGGGCAAACGGCGCCCAACCCGGTGTTGACCACGATCCGCTACTTCCGTGACGAGTACGAAGCCCACATCCGCGAGCAGCGTTGCCCGGCTGGGGTATGTACGGCGCTGGTGCGGGCCAAATGCAGCAATGCCTGCCCAGCCGAGGTGGACGTACCCAGCTACATCGCGCTGGTGGCTCAAGGCCGCTACAGCGAAGGGCTGGAGGTGCACCGGCGGCAAAATCCATTCGCCCTGGTCTGTGGCCGCGTCTGCCCGGCCTTTTGCGAAACCAAGTGCCGGCGCGGCGAGCTGGATCAGCCCATCGCCATCCGCCAGGTCAAGCGCTACATGGCCGACCACGAGCTACAACGGCCTTGGACGCCACCCAGACTGGAGAAGCGCAAGAGGCAAAAGGTAGCCATCATCGGTGCCGGACCGGCTGGCCTGACGGCCGCGCTGCGACTGGCACAGAGAGGCTACCCCGTTACCGTTTTTGAGGCCCTGCCCGTGGCGGGCGGCATGATGGCCGTTGGCATCCCCGAGTACCGCCTGCCCCACGCCATCCTAGAGGCAGAGATCGATAACATCAGGCGTGCTGGGGTCAAGATCAGGCTGAACAGCGCGCTGGGCAGGGATTTCACCCTGGATGACCTGCTGCAGCGGGACGGCTACAAGGCCGTCATTCTGACCATCGGCGCGCACAAGAGCCGCAAGCTGGGAGTGGACGGAGAAGGTCTCGAGGGCGTCTACCACGGCGTTCAGTTCCTGCGCGACATCGCGCTGGGCCACGCCCCGAATCTGGCTGGCAAGCGTGTAGCAGTTGTGGGCGGCGGTGACGTGGCGATCGATGCCGTGCGCTCTGCCTGGCGGCTAGGCGCTCGCGAGGTGCACTTGATCTACCGCCGCACGCGGGCCGACATGCCGGCTCACGCCGAGGAGATCGAAGGGGCGGAGAAGGAGTCGATCCAGTTCCACTTTTTGACCAATCCCACTCGCGTGCTCGGCCTCGACCGGGTGACAGGCGTCGAGCTGCAGCGGCAGAGACTGGGTGGGTTCGATAGCAGTGGCCGGCGCCAGCCAGTGCCCATCCCTGGCTCCGAATTCACCCTGGAAGTGGACGTGCTCATCCCGGCCATTGGCCAGGAGCCGGACCTCGCGTGGAACAGCAGTCGCGAAGGCGACGGGGCGATCGAAACCGCACGGGGCGGAACCTGCGCGGTGAACGAAGGTCTGGCCACGAGCCGGCCGGGCGTTTTCGCCGCTGGCGACTTTGCCCTTGGCCCCGCAACTGTGGTCCAAGCTGTGGGTCAGGGCAACCGCGTCGCCGCAGCGGTGGCACACTATCTGCGCACCGGCAAGTCAGAACTGGTGGCAGTCAAACCTGCCTACGAAGCAGTCGAGCAAAAGTTTGACCTTGAACAGTACGCGCAGGCCAAGCGTCCGCAGGCGCGAGAGATCCCTGTCGCGAAGCGCCGCGGCAACTTTGACGAGGTGGAGCTCCTGCTCAGTGAACAGACCATCCGGGAGGAGTGCAAGCGCTGCCTGCGCTGCGACCTGGAATGGCTGCAAGCGACGGGTCTGGCACAAGAACCGATGCCCGAACGGCTGCTGCTCGCCGAAGGGCTTGCCCTCGAGGCAGGCCCGGGGAGGGACGCATGATCACGTTGCAGATAGACGACCAGACAATCCGCGTCCGGAAGGGTCGCACGATCCTTGAGGCGGCGCGGGCTCACGGCATCGCTATTCCGACCCTCTGCTACCACGAGGCGCTGAAGCCGTTTGCTGCCTGCCGCATGTGTGTGGTCGAGCTGGAGAACCGCCGCGGCGGAATGCTCGTGCCCGCCTGCTCCTATCCCTGCGAGGAAGGGCTGATCGTGCGCACCAACTCGGACAAGGTGCGCAGGTCGCGCCGCATGACTATCGAGCTGCTGATGGCTTCCTCGGCTCATGTCCCCCTCATTCGCGCCATGGCGGATGATCTGGGTGTGGGAGAGCCACGCTTCAAGATGGAGCAGCCAGACGACTGCATACTGTGTGGCTTGTGCGTGCGGGCTTGCGAAGAAATCGTCGGCGTCCGCGCGATCAGCCTTATCAACCGGGGCATCGAGAAGAGGGTCAGCCCACCTTTCCGCATCGCCTCCAACCTCTGTATCGAGTGCGGCACGTGTGTCCTGGTCTGCCCGACCGGGGCCATCACCCTAGCGGACATCACGGGCGGCGGGCAGACGGCTCATCCCTGGGAGTCAGAGTTCAAGGCCGTGGACTGCAGGGTGTGCGGCCATCACTACCAGTCGCCCCAATTCGCCGACCTGGAGAAGCTGATGAGAGAGGAGGCGGTGTCATGAGCGACGGTAGGCTGGGCGTTTTCATCTGCGACTGCGGAGACCGCATCGCTCCCATCCTGGAAATGGGCGCCCTGGAGAGGGGCGCGCGTGACCTGGCGGGAGTCTGCCTGGTGCGGCGGCTCAGCTACTCCTGCTCCCCTGACGGCATCGCGGCCATCCTCTCGGCCTGTAGCGAGAGCGCACTTGACCGGATCCTCGTTGCCGGCTGCACCCCTCGCCTCCTGGAGCGTCACTTCCAGCGCGCTCTGGGGGAAGCAGGCCTGGACGAGGCTCTGTTTGAGCTGGTCGACATCCGCGAGGGGTGTGCCTGGGTGCATAAGGGTGAGCCGCAAGCGGCCACGGCAAAGGCACTCGATCTGATCCAGATGGGAGTGGCGCGACTGGCATTGCGCAAGCCGCAACAGGCGGCTGCTGCCCAGGTTACCTCAGGTGCGTTGGTTATCGGCGGGGGCTTGAGCGGCATGACCGCTGCCCTGACGCTGGCCAACGCCGGCCAGCGCGTGACCCTGGTCGAACGGGAAACGGCGTTGGGCGGGATGCTTCGCGACGTGCATACCCTTTTCCCTGACGGGCTGAAGGCATCCGAGCTCGTTGCTCAAAAAGCTGAGGCGGTGGCTCACCACCCGCGCATCCAGGTGCTGCTCGAGAGCGAGGTGACCCGGGTTACGGGCACTGCGGGACGCTACAGCATTGGCATCAGCGGCGGCAGCCAGAGCTTCGACGTGGGGGCCATCATCGTCGCCACTGGCGCACGCACCCTGCAACCTTGGGGCCAGTTCCGCTACGACGAGGCGCGGGTCGTCACCCAACTGGAGTTCGAGCGCGAGCTGCGAGACGCACCAGGGTTGTCGAATGTCGTCATGATCCTGTGCGCGGGGCAACGCAATGACGAAATCCCCTACTGCTCCGGCGTGTGCTGTGTAGCTGCGCTCAAGCAGGCCATGGAGGTCAAGACGGCCAACCCCAGGGCCCAGGTCACCATCCTGCTCCGCGACCTGAACCTGCTGGGGGAGGATCTCTACGAGAAGAAGGTGATCGAGGCGCGGCGGGCCGGCGTGCACTTCCTGCGCTACGCACCCTCGTCACTGCCCAGGGTCACGGCGGAGGGGGTAGAGGTGCACGATGATTTCACCGGAATGGACCTAAGTCTGCCCTACGACCGCGTCGTGCTGGCGACGCCTCTGGTTCCACAAACTGACGCCAGCGTGCTGGCTCATTTGCTGGGGATCGCGCAAGATGAGAACGGTTTCTTCGCCGAGGCGCGCTATCGCCTGCGGCCTCAAAACTATGTCGAGCGAGGAATCTATGTCTGCGGCGCAGCCCACTCCCCGGCCATCTGGGCCGAAGCCGCGCTGCAGGGCACAGGCGCCGCGCTCAAAGCCCTGCATCACCTGCGCTCAGGCCAGATCAGCAGTCAAGCCCCCGTCGCCGTTGTCGATGAGAAGCTGTGCACCGGTTGTGGTAACTGCGTGGAGACCTGCCCATTTGATGCGATCGCCATGCACAAACGGGACATGCAGCTGGATCTCTCGCAGGTCGATCCGCTCAAGTGCACCGGCTGCGGCAACTGCGTTGTCGTCTGCCCAGTGAAGGCGATCAGCCAGCCTGTCAGCAATGATGCTGAGGTGATGGCCCAGATTGACGCGGCGCTGGCGACGCCTCCGCAGGACGGACGGCTGCGTATCCTGGTCTTTGGCTGCGAGTGGAGCTCCCATGCGGCCGCCGAGCTGGCCGGGGCCAACAAGCTGGACTACCCGAGCGAGACCCGGCTCATTCGAGTGCGGTGCTCCACCCGTTTCGATCCGCTCCACATCCTGTGGGCATTGTTCAACGGCGCCGATGGAGTCTTCTTGGGGGCGTGCCCGCCTGGCGACTGCCACTACATCGACGGCAACCGCAACGCTCAGGAACGGTACGATACGCTGATCAAGTTGCTGGCGCAGAGCGGCTTCGATCCTCGCCGCCTTCGTCTGGAGTGGATAACCCCCGACGACGCGCACGATTTCGTGAGCAAGATCACCGATTTTGCCAGGCTGGTGAGGGCTCTGGGCCCAAGCCCAGCCGCAGGAGCAAATTCATAAGGAGAACAGCATGTCAACGAGACTGAAGCAGGAAGTATGGGCGCTGGACCGCTGCTCCGGCTGCGGGGCGTGCGTGGCAGCCTGCTCCAAGGGAGTGCTCTACTGGGACGAGGAGCAACACCCCCTCCTGGAGGAGCGCCAGAAGGCCTTGGGCCTTTCGCACTACAAGTTGGACACTTGCGGGATCTGCGAAAAGTTCTGCGAGCTGAGCTGTCCCCGCCTGGTGGACTGGACGCCGACGGAGCCGCGCAGCATGCTCTCGGCTCGGTCGGCCGGGGTGGTCCACAGCGGAGCGCCCAACGACGTGATTCAGGCGCTGCTGGTGGCCGCTCGCTCGGCCAACCTGATTGACGGCGCGGTCATGCTGGACATGGATCCATTTACGCTGGAACCAGTCGCCCGTGTGGTCACGACGGTGGATGAGATTGCCAGCAGCGTGGGCATGCAGTACCTGTGGGCGCCAGTGCTGAGTGCGCTAAACGAGGCCATCTTTGAGCGAGGGCTGACCAAGCTGGCCGTGGTCGGTTCGCCCTGCGTGGCTGAGGGGGCGCGCCGATTCATGCACACGGAACACCCCCGCCTCTGGCCCTACCAGCAGGCGATCCGCCTGACCATCGCCTCCTTTTGCACCGGGATCTACCTGCCGGAGATGGTGACCGAGCTGCTCGAACGGGGCAAGGGCATCGCCCGGCAAGAGATCCGCAGCCTGACCACCTCGGTAACAGAGGGCACACTGACCGTGACGCTGTGGGACGGCACCGAGCGCACCATCCCGCAAACCGAGGTAGAGCCCTTCACGCGCAAGGGTTGTGGGAGTTGCGATGATTACTTGGGCGAGTCCGCCGACATCGCCGTGGGCGCCTTGGGCGCCTTGCCCGGCTATGCGACGCTGATCACGCGGACGGCGGCCGGAGAGATATTCGTGCAGAATGCGCGACGCTATGGCCTGCTGGAAGTGGGCGACCAAGTGGACGCCGCAGCACTGAACGCTGCCAAAGCCGAGAAGGACCGGCGGGCGAGAGCGCAGGCCTTTGACGAGTTCCGCATCCTCATGCTGGATGCCCTGAGCGACCCAGCCAAGCGGGCGCAGGTCAGGAGACAGATGGTCAGTCTGTACGGTGCTGCGCAAGCGCCAGCCAAGAGGGAGGAATGCAATGCCACCTGTAGTGGATGCTAAGGGACGCGACCTGCGATCGGTGAGCGCAGAGCTGAAGAAGAAGATCGCCGAAGGCCCGGTTACGATCAAGGGCGCGGCTCATCTGCACGGCCTCGTGGCCGGCTTCAAGAGCGGTGAGGTGACCATTCAGGGCAACGCCGGAGACTACCTGGGTGCCCTGAACGACGGGGCGACTATCCACGTCCTGAGAAACGCAGGCAACTATCTGGCCGACAACATGACGCATGGCCTCGTGGTCGTCGAGGGCAATGCCGGCTACGGCGCGGGCGCCTACTGCTATGGCGGAACGGCTGTGGTCAAGGGAAACGCTGGCGACTTTACCGCCGTGATGAACAAGGGAGCCAGCATTATCATCAACGGAAACGTGGGTGACGAAGTCGCAACCTACATGTTGGCCGGTAACCTGGTCATTGTCGGCAACGCTGGCAAGAACCTGGGCAACTACCTCATCCGCGGAGATATCTACATCGGTGGGGAGTGGGAAAGCCTGGGGCACAACACGTTGCTGGCAGAGATGGGTGAGTCTGATCTAGCCAAGCTGCGCAGCCACTTCGCGGACCATGGCATCCAGGCTGACCCGGCGAGCTTTAAGAAAATCGTCCGCAAGTCCGAAAAGCCATTCTACAAGTAGCCACCACGAGATCAAGCGAAGGAGAACCACCATGCCGCCAGTCAATGGGACATTCTGTGTCACAGTGATGAAAGATCGCTGCATCAACGCCAGCATGCCGGGCAAGTGCGCGACCTGCGTCGAGGTCTGCCCTCACGACGTGTATGCCATCGATGACAGCGGGAACGTCTATGTCCAGAACTACAATGCCTGCGTCGGTTGCCGCATCTGCGCCGAGTTCTGCCCGGAGGATGCCATCCGCATCAATCCTGCCGAATCCGAGTTCCTGGTGCGCTCGCCCTGGACCTTTCCCCAGATAGAGGAGATCCACTACAAAGCGCAGACAGGCCAATACCAACTGCGTGGCTTTGGCACCATGGGCAGCTACGTTCCCAGCTTTGACAGCATTACCATCGTGCCCTCCCAGATCTCCTCGCCGCCTCCTCGCGACAAGTATCGAGAGGAGTGCAATATGGAGGTCGTCATCGGTGAGGGCACCTGTGAACACCCCATCCGCCTTCACTACCCGTTCGTCTTCCCTGCCATGTCCTTCGGTGCCCTGTCCAGAGAGGCACGCATGGCCCTCGCCATCGGCGCCGCCCAGACGGGGATCATCTCCGACACCGGAGAAGGCGGACTGGTGGAGGATGAAACCTGGTTGATCAAGGGCTTCGAAAACAAGGAACGCACGCTGAAGCGCTGGGAACCGGGCGGCTACCTGGTAGTCCAGTGGTCCACGGGCCGCTGGGGCGTTTCAGCCGACTATGTCCGAGCCGGGGACGCGGTTGAGATCAAGGTCGGTCAGGGTGCCAAACCCGGCATGGGCGGCCACCTCCTGGGCGCGAAGGTTACCGCGGAAGTGGCGGGGGTCCGCGGCATACCTGTCGGCACCGATGCCCTCTCTCCTTGCCGCTACTACGACGTGACCGACCCAGCGGATATGAAGCACATGGTCGACCTCGTCCGCGACATCACCGAGTACAAGGTCCCGGTTCTCTTCAAACTGGGTCCCAGCCGTCCCTACGAAGACGTCAAGGCTTGCGTCGAGGCAGGGGCAGACATGATCTCGATCGATGGCATGGTGGGCGGGACCGGTGCTTCGCCGGCTGTGGTCACACAGGGCGTGGGCATTCCAACGCTGGCCCTCATCCCGCCGGCCGTTCAGGCCCTGAAGGACATGGGTGTGCATCGCAAGGTCAAGCTCTTTGTTCTGGGAGGCATGCGCAACGGCCTGGATGCATACAAGGCGATGGCTATGGGCGCCGACGGCGTTGGCTTTGGCGCCGCGGCCGAGATCGCCATGGGCTGCCGCGCATGCATGTCGTGTTCAACCGGCAAATGCGCCTATGGCATCTGCGCCCAGGATCCAGTGTTGCGCTCGCGGCTCATCCCCGAGGAGGCTGGCAATCGCCTGGCCAACTTTATCAAGGCTACGGCGGAAGAGGTCAAGATCCTAACCATGCTCTCGGGTCACGACTGCATCCAGGATTTGTGTGAAGAGGACCTGCGCGCCATGGACCTCAACGTGGCGGCCATCACCGGCCTCAAGCTGGTAGGCTATGAGAAGAGACTGCCTTGGTGGGAGAACGGACGGGCGAATTAGCGCACAGTAGAAGATAGGATGCCCGATACGGACAAGCGCAACTGAGTCAGGTTTCGGCGCTTGGGACTGGGCGAGGCACCTACTCCTGCATCCTCTGCTATCCTAGCCCTCCGGCCGCGTCTGGCCGGAGGGCTAGTCGCTATTATTGCTGACTCACTTCGAGCGCAAGGCGCCGGCGGCCTTGGATGTCTTGTACCCAGCACTGGTTACAGTTGGCGCCGAGGCCGGTACTGAATCGCCTCCGCCAAGTGCTGCGTCCTGATCTCCACCACTCCCTCCAAGTCCGCGATCGTGCGCGCCAGCTTCAGGATGCGGTGGAAGGCACGCGCGCTCATGCCCAGTTGCTGCATGGCCGAGCGCACCAGGTTCTTGCCGGCTGCGTCCAACACGCAGAACTCCCGCACCTCGGCCGGCCCCATGTCGGCGTTGCACACGAGCGGCACGTTGCCGCTGGGGCCGCCGGTGCGCCCCGCAAAGCGCGCCTTCTGCGGCTCACGCGCGCGCTCGATACGTGCGCGCACGGCTGCGCTCGGCTCGCCCAGGCGCTCGTCCGTCAGCTTATCGTACTCCACGCGCGGCACCTCGACGTGAATGTCGATGCGGTCCATCAAGGGTCCGGAGATGCGCTTGCGGTAGCGCGTGATCATCATCTGCGAGCAGGTGCATTCCTTGACCGGGTCGCCGTAGTAGCCACAGGGGCAGGGGTTCATCGCCGCCACCAGCATAAAGTTCGCGGGGAAGGTCAGCGTGCCCGAGGCGCGGCTGATGGTCACGACCTTGTCTTCCAGCGGCTGACGCATCACCTCCAGAACGTGTTGGCCAAACTCGGGCAGCTCGTCCAGGAACAGCACGCCGCGGTGCGCCAGGGAGATCTCGCCCGGACGCGGCCAGTGCCCGCCGCCCACCAACCCGGCGTGGCTGATGGTGTGATGCGGCGCGCGGAAGGGGCGCTCCACGATCAAAGGCTGGTCGGTGGGCAGCATGCCACTGACCGAGTAGACCTTGGTGATCTCCAGCGCTTCCTCAATGCTCAGCTTGGGCAGGATGGAAGGCATCGCGCGCGCCAGGAGCGTTTTGCCTGCGCCGGGAGGGCCCGACATCAGCACGCAGTGCCCGCCCGCGGCGGCCACTTCCAGCGCACGCTTGACGTGCTCCTGGCCCTTCACGTCGCGAAAGTCGCTGCCGTAGCGCGGTTGGTCCAGCAGGTTGTAGTCGAACTGCGACTGGTAGGGGGCGATGGGTTGCAGGTCTTGCAGGTGCGCCACAAGCTCGCTCAGTTGCGAAACCGGGATGATCTCGATGCCCGGCACCAGCGCGGCCTCCGGGGCATCTTCGGCCGGGACGTAGGCGCGCTTGAAGCCCTGCTGCTGCGCCACGTGGATCATGGGCAGCACTCCGGCCGTGTGCCGCACGCCGCCGTCCAGAGAAAGCTCACCCACAAAGACGGATGAATCGAAGTTGGGCCAGACTTGCCCCGAGGCAGCAATGATGCCCACGGCGATGGGCAGGTCGTAAGCGGGGCCTTCTTTGCGCAGATCGGCAGGGGCCAGATTCACCGTGATACGCGAATCCGGAAACGTGCTGCCTGCGTTTTTGATCGCGGCACGCACACGCTCGCGCGATTCCTGAATGGCGGCATCGGGCAGACCCACGATAATGAAGCTGGAAAGGCCGCGCGAGATGTCCACCTCCACCTGGACCGCGGCGCCCTCCAAACCGATGACCGCAAAGCTGGTGACCTTGGCCAGCATGTGTGCCTCCGTCGAGAGGTGGATGTCTGGTGGGGATTATACCGCAGGGCAATGCGCCAGACAACTGCTCTACGCGGCAGGGGCCGGCGCGGCCGCAACAGCGAGTTTCTCTGCCATGCCCGACAACGGTATAATTGCAAGGCTCAGCATTCCAACAACCCGGAAAGGACGCCAAGAGAGAGCTCATGTATCGTCTTGTCTTCTGTGACCTGGACGGCACCGTCATCACCTATGAACGTGTGCTGCACCCGGCCGTGCGCGAGGCCATGCAGGCAGTGGTAGATGCCGGAAAGTTCATCACGATCTCCAGCGGGCGCGGGTATCAGTTGCTCAAGCCCTTCCTGAAGGATCTGGTCATCAACGCCCCCTTGGTGGGCTGCAACGGTGGCCTCATCGTTGAACCGGTCACACGCAAGGTGCTGTACGTGCGTCCCATGCCCCTGGCGATGGCGCAGGACATCGTGCGCTGGTGCCAGGCGGAGAAGATAGAAGTGTGGGTCTATCTGGATGACCTGGAAACCATGCTCGAGTGGCGACCCGATGGCACTGGGGCCGTGCTCCGGCGCGACGGCGCAATGACTTCACAGATAGCAGACCCATTGAGTGCGCTGACCCGCCCGCCCCACAAGCTGGTCCTCCGGCCAGGCTCTCCAGACGGCGTCCCGCCCGTGATGGCGCGCTTGCAGCCGCACCTGGGCGACCAAGCGCGCGTCCTGTCTTCGAGCCCCAGGATAATCGAGGTCATCCTGCCTGGGATTTCCAAGGCCGATGCCATGGCGCGCGTGGCGGCCTTTATTGGGGTTTCGCGCGAGGAGACTCTGGCCATCGGCGACGGCGACAACGACGTCGAAATGCTAGAGTGGGCCGCCTGCGGCATCGCCATGAGCAACGGCACGGAAAGCGCCAAAGCGGCTGCCGACTGGATTGCGCCCTCGGTGGAAGAAGACGGGGTTGCCGTAGCCCTGCGCCGCTTTGTGCTCGAGGAGCAGCACTAGCCGACGCGGGAATAGCGAGCCAGGACTCTGCTAGGCTTTGACGTGCAAGCATCCTGGGTTATACTGGACACACGTTTGACGCATGCTGGACTTTAGACTGACGAGCAGCGCTCATCGCCACGGGACTCAGTCTCACCACGAGGAAAGGGTAACTGCCATGCAGCGACGCCAGGGTTGTTTGGAGGGTCTGTTCGAGCTCTTTATGCTGAATACGGTTTTTGATTGGCTGCAGGATCGCTTTGGCTTCGGGCGCGGCGTATCGTGTACCGGTTGTGGCTGCGGCCTGATCATGCTGATCATCTTCATCCTTCTGGCCTGCAATATCATCTTTGGCACCGACTGGTTCCGGCTAACGCTGCTCTGGATGCGCACGCTTGTCTAGTGCTCTCGTGCTGCATGAGGTGATGGCTCTGTGAAGCTCTCGGGTCTGTTGGCTACCCTGCCGAATGCGATGGTGCGCTCTCTGCGCGGCGTGCAAGCCGATCCGAGGGTGACCGCGGTCGTCTGCGACTCGCGCGAGGTCAAGAGGGGGGCCCTGTTCGTCGCTATTCCTGGGGTCGATGTGGATGGGCACGCCTTCATCTCCGACGCCGTGCAGCAGGGCGCGGTTGCCGTGATTGGACAGCATGCTGTTGGCACTGTCTTTCCTGATGGCGCTCCCGTTCCCTATGCTTGTGTGGCGGACTCGCGCGCTGCGCTGGCGCTGCTCTGTGCTGCATGGTATGACCACCCGGGGCGCAAGCTGTGCGTGATTGGCGTCACCGGCACCGAGGGTAAGACCACCACCGTGCGCCTGATCGCTTCGATCCTCGAAGCCGCGGGCCATCGCGTGGGACTCATCAGCACCCTTGGCGCGATCATAGGAGGCAAGGCGATTGACACAGGTCTGCACACGACCACGCCGGATGCTCCCGAGATCCAGCGCTATCTGGCGCGTATGGTCGAACGCAGTAGCCAGTATGCGGTGATCGAAGCGACTTCACACGGACTGGCCCAGCAACGCGTTCTGGGCTGCGAGTTCGACGTGGCCGTAGTCACCAACATCACACATGACCACATCGACTACCACCACACGTCTCAGGAATACCGGCAGGCGAAGGCGCGCCTGTTCGAGAGCCTGAGCACTTCCTACCATAAGGCGAACACTCCAAAGGTCTCCGTGCTCAACGCAGACGACCCTTCGTACGATTTCTTGGAGCCCTATGCCGCCGAGCGCTGCTACTCGTACGGCATCGAGCGTCCCAGCGACGTGCAGGCCACTGGCATTCGCTTGTCGCCTGCGGGCACATCTTTCACGGCCGTGACCCCTGAGGGCAACTTCGAGGTCCTCTCTCCACTGGTGGGTATGTTCAGTGTCCACAACATCCTGGCAGCCATCGCCACGGGTCTTTCCCAGGGCGTATCCTTCGAGTTCATGCAACAGGGCATTGCCGCCATGCGTGGCGTCATGGGGCGCATGGAACGCATCGAGATGGGCCAGGACTTTTCGGTGATGATTGACTTTGCGCATACTCCTAATGCGCTGGAGAATGCGCTCAAAGCGGTGCGCGCCTTGACAAACGGCAAGGTCATCGTCGTCTTTGGCTGCGCTGGCCTGCGCGATCGCAGTAAGCGCCCGAAAATGGGCGAGATTGCCGGGCGCCTGGCAGATTATGCGTTCTTGACCGCCGAGGATCCGCGTACCGAGGATGTCAACCACATCATCCAGGAGATCGCAGCAGGATGCGAGCGAGCCCGGCGTCGAGAAGGAGTGCACTACTGGAAGGTGGCGGACCGCGGCCAAGCCATCGCTGCCGCCCTGCGCATGGCCGAACCCGGCGACCTGGTCCTAGTAACCGGCAAGGGCCATGAGCGTTCTATGTGCTACGGCAGCATCGAACACCCCTGGAACGAACATGAGGCCGTACGCAAGGCTCTGGCCAAAAGGCTCAGGCGGCGCGGCTAGACGGCAGTTATCTCATCCTGCTGTCACGACCTGGCTTACAGTTTGGCACACAGGGATATCGGGCTCAACCCCCAGGCGCTGATCCAAATCGCGCATCGCGACAAAGGCATCAGTCACCAAGCGCACTCACATACGTCCAGTGCCGCCTATGGCTGCCGTGTCGAAAGAAGCACCTCGGTCGCGACGAAGAGCAACAGCATCAGCAGCATGTTCGTCCAGTTCAGGGCCTGAATCATGCGCAGCCATAGACACAGCGTAACATAGGTGGCGGCAAATGCGCTTTGGCGAGTCGCCGCGGCGGCGACCGCACCTTGCGCTCCTCGACGCCGATGAATGCTATACACCAGAGGCAGACAAGTAGCGAGAAGCGTAGGCCAAAGCAGGGCCAGCAGGATCCAACGGTTCAGGGCATCGGGTGGATTGTGGTACGTGAAGAGAGCCACTGCGATCCAGCCACAAAGCGCGAGCAGGATGCAGAGCACCAGCAATGCCCGCGTGCTCATGAGCGTTCCTCCTCAAACCGTTTCGTTTGGCCCACAGCCCGGCAGCCCGTCACCTACCAGGATGCAACTTGACACGCCTCGCGATCCAATGCTGACCAAGCGCTGACACGCGCATGCATTCTACCGACGCGGATGAGAACGCGTCAAGTCAAATGATAATGTCACTAAGGAGTGGTTGTTAGCTCAACTGATAATGTCACTGGGGAAGCCGCTCCTTTCTGGGTGGGTATGATGAGGGTGCGCAGGACGTTCTGCGGGTGC
>Ga0136653_10000457_pt1 | contig 21464 bp, 11 predicted proteins | sample LakKivw275mmetaG_FD_94866 | JGI IMG/M metagenome (GOLD analysis project Ga0136653, IMG submission 94866) | Anoxic lake water microbial communities from Lake Kivu, Rwanda to study Microbial Dark Matter (Phase II) - Lake Kivu water 275m metaG... | ecosystem: Environmental > Aquatic > Freshwater >...
CATCGAGGCTTCGCTATGAAGCTGGGCAGTTATCTGAACTTACTGCAGGAACATGGCTTGCTGCTGGCCAGCCAGGCTGTGGATGTCAATGCCGAACTGGTGGGAATGCCCCGCACGGATAACCGCCTGCTGGAAGCAGGGGATATCTTTGTGTGCATCAAAGGCTTCACCGATGACGGGCATCGCTACATCCCCGACGCCAGGCAAAAAGAGGCGGCGCTCGTGGTGTGTGAAAATGAATTCAGCGACACCCTGCCCGCCCTCCGGGTCAGTGATTCCCGCAAAGCGGCTGCCTTGCTGGCCAAACTGTATTATGCCGATCCCAGTTCCCGCTTCCGTCTGATCGGTATCACCGGAACCAATGGAAAGACAACCACTTCACTGCTGTTATTTAAAGCGATACGTGAATTGGGCATTGCCGCCGGCTGGATCGGAACCCTGGGCTACTATATCAACGAGGAGCAATTCAGCACCCGCCACACCACGCCGGACATCATGGAATTGAATGCCATCTTCGCCCAAATGGCACAGCGAGAGGTGAAATATGTGATCATGGAAGTCTCCTCCCATGCTTTGGCGCTGGACCGGGTCTATGGAGCGGAATTTGATTTTTGCTTGTTTACCAATCTCAGTCGGGAGCATCTGGATTTTCACCACACCATGGACGACTATGGCGCCGCCAAGTTGAAGTTGTTCGACTGCACCAAACGGCAAAAGGCCGTGGCGGTGATCAATACCGATGATGGCTTTGGCCGGCAGCTCTTTGATCAGATCCGCCAGCAGGATGGCTATGCCTTCTCGGTGGGAACCGGAGCAGCCGATTATATGATTCGCGCCAAGGAGTTTGCGGAGCATGATTCCTGGCAGCAGAGCCGGTTCTCGGTACTTAGCAGCGAAGGCATCATCAATATCCGCTCCAGCCTGATCGGCAGATTCAACATCTCCAATCTGGCTCTGGCCGCGGCGACACTTTCCATCCTGGGTTTTGAGGCACGGCAGATCGAACAGGGGCTCAACATCGTTCCTCCCATTCCCGGCAGGTTTGAAAGCGTCCCCAATCGGCACGGCATCGGGGTATTCGTGGATTATGCCCACACCCCGGATGCCATCGAGAATGTGCTCAAAGCCTGCCGTGAACTGAAACACAGGCGCATCTTGTGCCTGATCGGAGCAGGTGGGGACCGGGATCAGGGCAAGCGTCCGCTGATGCTCCAAGCTGCCTTGCATAATGCCGATGCCGTGATCATCTCCGACGATAATCCCCGCACCGAAAATCCCAACCGGATCATCAGAGACATCATTAAGGACACCCTGCCCTGGCTGCCCTGGTGGATCATCCGCGACCGTAAACAGGCGATCGCCGCCATCCTCCGGCTGGCACAGCCCGGGGATATAGTAGTGATCAGTGGAAAGGGACACGAGACCTATCAGGAGATCGAAGGCGAGCGCCACGAATTTGACGATCATGCCATTGCCCAAGCCTGGCTTGACACCTGGGATCCGGAAGCTGTGCAGGATCAGGCAAAACTGGTGCTCCCTGTGGACCGGCTGCTGCTCGAGGTGCTTGCCAATGTGCCGGTTACAGAACAGCAGGGATATCAGCCCCCCTCCAGTTATGCCTATTTTTCCACCGACAGCCGGACCATTGTCTCCGGATCGGTGTTCTTTGCCCTGAAGGGCAACCGCTTTGACGGACATGCCTTCATCCCGAACGTGCTGCGCGACCGGGCGAACCTGGCAGTGGGCGAACTGGAGCTCAATCCTGACCCCAATTACCTGTTGGTGAATGATGTGAACTCCCTGATGGGCAGTCTGTTCCGTAAATATCTGCTCATGTTCCCGGTCTATAAGATCGCCCTCACCGGCAGCACAGGCAAGACCAGCACCAAGGAAATGATCGCGCAGATCTTTTCGGCTCACCAACCCACCCTGAAATCCCTATCCAACGAGAACAACCTGATCGGCCTCTGCCAAACTCTGCAGCGCATCCAGCCGGAACACCAGTATGCGATCTTTGAATTGGGCACCAACAACTTTGGCGAGATCGCTCTGCTCAGCGACATCTGCGCTCCGGATGCCGCTCTGATCCTGAATATCGGACCTTCCCACCTGGAATTCCTGGGTGATGAGAATGGTGTTTTCCGTGAGAAAAAAGCCCTCTTTGACCGTCCCCTGGATATCCGATTGTTCGATGCCGCCGATCCCCGGTTTGAGGAGTATCGTTCCTGCGGGAAAAGTGTGGGAACCATTCCCGAGGCTGATTTCCGGATCACGGACACCGAAGCAGTGGAAGGCGGCAACCGGTTCCGTCTTAATGAAGAAAGCTACGTAATCCCCTATCAGCCTTCCCTTTATGTCCAGAACGCTGGCTTTGCCATCGCCTTGGGACTTCTCAAAGGAATCCCCTCAGCCACGATCAGAAAAGCTCTGGCACAGGTGGTACAGCTTCCCCTGCGCATGCAGATCGAGCCGGTGGACAAAGGTATCCTGATCAATGATTGCTACAATGCCAATCCCATTTCCATGCAAAAAGCACTGGAATACTGGCACCAGTTCCATGCGGAGCGACCCCACATCGCCATCCTGGGCGATATGCTGGAACTGGGTGCACAAGCAGGTGAGTATCATGATATGATCGCCGCCATGCTGGCGGAGCTGGGCTATGACCAGTTGATCACGGTGGGGTCGCTGTCCAGCCGCTATCATGGTTCCGATCCCCGTGCCGGATCAGTTCATTTTGCAGAGGTGGAGAGCCTGCTGCAAAGCAATGTCCTTTCCGCACTGCCAGACAACTGTGTGATTCTACTCAAAGCATCGCATGGAATTCACCTGGAACTGCTGATCCCCCATCTGAAGGCAGGAGACTGACATGCTGTATCATATCCTGTTCCCCCTAGCCAAATATAGCATTGTTTTCAATGTTTTCCGCTATGTTACCTTCCGCTCCATCGGCGCCTTTGTGACCGCCCTGCTGTTCACGCTCTTGGTGGGACCACCCTTGATCCGCCTGTTGAAAAGCAAATCGGCGGTGGAAACCATCGACGAGGACGCTCCGGAAAAGCACCTGGTCAAAGCCGGTACCCCCACCATGGGAGGATTGATCATTCTGCTGGCACTGTTGGTTTCCTCGCTAATGTGGAACATCCTCAGCAATCGCTCCATCCTGATGATGTATCTCACCACGGTGTGGCTGGGGGTGTTCGGATTCCTGGACGACTATCTGAAGAATTTTGTGAAGACCAAAAAGGGCCTGCTGCCACGCTATAAGCTGTGGGGTCAGATCAGCATCGGTTTGCTGCTGACTCTGGCGATCTATTATGGCAGCGCGGTGGAAGACAATGTAACCGCGCTGCAGATCCCCTTTATCAAAGATACCTTCATTGGATTGGGATGGATGTTCATTCCCCTCATGGTGCTGTTCATCACCGGCACCTCGAATGCGGTGAACCTGACCGACGGACTGGACGGCCTGGCCTCCGGAACACTGGTCTTTTCAGCTTTGGGCCTGGGAGTGATGAGCTATCTGAAAGGCAATTTCATCGCCGCCGACTATCTCAATCTGGAATTTGTACCCAATGCCGGAGAACTGACAGTATTCATTGCAGCCCTGATCGGCACCATGATCGGATTCCTCTGGTTCAATTCCTATCCCGCCCAAGTGTTCATGGGCGACACCGGTTCCCTCACCTTGGGCGGCATCCTGGCGGTGATCTCCATCCTGCTCAAGGAACAGCTCTTTTTCGTGATAGTTGGTTTCATCTTTGTTACCGAAACCCTTTCCGTTATAATACAGCGCAGTTGGTTTAAATATACCAAGCGCAAATACGGCGCGGGCCGGAGAGTGTTCCTCTGCACCCCGATCCATCATCATTTTGAGCTCAAAGGCCTGCATGAAAACAAGATCGTGATCCGCTTCTGGATCATCGCCATCCTGCTGGTGGCAGTGGGACTGAGCACCATAAAACTACGCTGACAAGGAAACAGTATGTTTGATCCCTCCCTCAGATATGGAATACTTGGCATGGCACGCAGCGGCATCGCCGCCGCCCACAAGATCAGAGAATTTGGCGGAACCGCTTTTCTGAGCGAATTGCAACCCAAGGACAAGATCGAGAATGCTGAAGAGCTGATCCGGGATTTCGAGTGTGAATTTGGCGGTCACACCGATCGCCTATTCGAATGCGGCCTCTGGATCGTGAGCCCCGGCATCCCGCTGGACATTCCCATCATCAAAGCCGGCCGCAAAAAAGGCATTCCCATGATCAGCGAGATCGAATTCGGTTTCCAGATCAAGGATCCCGGCTGCAGGATCATCGGTGTTACCGGCTCCAACGGAAAAAGCACCACCGCCAGCCTGATCCACCATATCCTGCAAAACATGGGCTATCAGAGCCTGCTGGCGGGAAACATCGGAAGCGCCTGGAGCGGCTATCCCATCCATCAGCCGGGCTATGACTTTGTCGTGCTGGAATTAAGCAGTTTCCAACTGGACCTGATCGATTCCTTCCGCCCTGATGTGGCGGTGCTGCTCAACATCACGCCCGACCACATGAACCGCTATGCCTCCTTTGAAGACTACCGTGATTCCAAGTTCCGCATCTTGATGAATCAAACAGCTGAAGATCATGCGGTTATCTGCCTTGATTCACCACCGGTCGCTGAGTATTTGCCACAGATCAAAGCCAGGGTGCATCGCTATTCGTTGGAGGAAAAATATCCCAAAAGCGATGCCTGGTTGGATGGCATATTCATCCACACCGGCCCCAAGCACAGGTTCTCCATCCATGATCTCAAGATCAAGGGGCCCCACAACCAAGCCAATGCCATGGCAGCCCTGCTCAGCGTGGTAGCCCTCACCAACAATCCCGCCCGTGCCATTGACGGGATCCAGGGGTTCATGCCTCTCACCCATCGGTTGGAATATGTGGACACTATCGGCGGGGTCGCCTTCTATAACGATTCCAAAGCCACGAACAGCGATTCGGTGAAATCCGCCCTGATGTCCTTCGATCGTCCCATCCGGGTGATCATGGGTGGATCGGACAAGGGCGAGGATTTCTCCGTGATGACCGATCTGCTCAAGAAATGGGCGCTGAAGGTATATATCACCGGCGAGACCGAGGCCAAGATGCGCCAGGCCTGGTTGGGCAAGGTGCCGCTGGTGTGCATCAACGATTTTGAAACCTGTATCCGCACAGCCTATGAGGAGTCGCTGGCGGGTGATATCATCGTGTTGGCACCAGCCTGTGCCAGCTTCGACAAATTCCGGAATTTCGAACACCGGGGCGACACTTTCAAACAAATCGTCCACACCATTGCCCGGGAAAATGAAAAAAAATAAAGACTTCAGCTACATCATATCCTATGACAAGGTGGTCTTTTTCACCTATATACTGCTCTGCCTCACCGGAGTGATCGTGATGCTGGACATCACATCCATGCAGAGCTCGATGGTCAATTTCTACCGGCATTTAGTTTTCCTGGTTGTTTCTGCCCTGGCTGCCATTTTGGTGCTCTATTTCTTCAATCTGGAAAAACTCCGCCCTCTGAACCGGTTCTTTGTGTATCTGGTGATCGCCCTGCTATTGATCGTTTTGATCAAGGGAGACACCGTCAAAGGCGCCACGCGCCAGATCAATCTTGGTTTGATCAGTATTCAGCCCAGTTTCCTGGCCCGGGTGGCTCTGATCTTCTTCTTTGCCAGTTATTTGGATAAGAAGCACGATGAACTGATCAGCGCCAATCTGAAGGAATTCTGCATAGAGTTCATGCCCCTGATCGTATTCTCTGCCGTGACTTTCATCCTGATCGTGCTGGGACGCCACCTCAGCACTCTGATCATTGGTGCCGCAACCCTTTTAGGCATGCTGATCTATGCCGGTGCGAAGAAACGTATTATCGCCCTGATCGTGTTGTTTGGCATGGTCAGCGGTTGGATCATCATCACCCAGGGAGCCAGTTATCGCTCCTCCCGCCTGCAGACCTACAAGATCTATTCCCTCCTGCTCAAGGACCGACCCGCGCCCACCAATTCTGCCGAGGAATATCAGGTGCGGGAAAGCCTGACCGCCCTCACCAGCGGAAGGCTTTTCGGCACCGGGATGGGACGGGGCAGGGCAAAACACTACTATCTTCCGGAACCGCGCACCGACTATATCTTTACCATCATCGGCGAGGAATTCGGGTTCCTGGGCGCCATCTTTGTGTTCGGACTTCATATCCTGCTCTTCTTCCGTTCCTTCAGGATCGCTGAAGCCCAGGAGGACAAATACCTCAAATTCCTCTGCGCCGGACTGGCGATGAACATCTTTTTCAATGCTTTGGTCAATACCGGGGTGGCCATGTCCATCCTGCCCTCCACCGGAAACACTCTTCCCTTCATCAGTTATGGCGGAACCGCCCTGCTGGTCGATTCCGCCTCGGTGGGAGTGATCCTGAACATCAGCGCCAAACGGAGACAACTGTGAGTCCTGGATACCTGGATCTCATCTCGAGTGGATCAAATCGGGGTCAACCCCCATTTATGGCTGGTGACCCGCTTCTGAACCGCACATGTTCTGTTTCAGGCAGGCAGGAAGCAGGGACTTTGATTCATAACCTTTATATAGATAGCCAAATAAGGATACCAAATTGATGCCGGATAGCAGACCCGAAACCACAACATACCGCTTTGCAATCGGTTGCGGAGGCACGGGTGGACATATCGTCCCGGGTATCGCCTTGGCCAAGGAGTTGCATAAGCGTGGTAACAGGTTCCTGTTCATCGGTAATGAGGATGGCATGGAAGCCCGGATGGTGGCTGCCGAAGGTTTTGACTTCCGTGGTATCCGGGTGCAGAAGCTTTACCGCAAGATCAGCCTGGCGCAGCTATTCTTCCCCCTCCGGCTGCTGCTGAGCACCTTGCGAACCCTGATTATCTATAAGGAATATCAACCCGATGCGGTGTTGTGCACCGGAGGTTTCGTTTCTGGTCCGGTTGCCTTGGCTGCGCTGATCAGGAAGATTCCCCTCTATTTCCATGAAAGCAACAGCCTGCCGGGAATCACCACCAAATATCTGGCTCGCTACACCCGCATCACCTTCACCGCCTTCAGCGTTTCGGCAAAATACCTGAAATCTGCAACTATCAGGCAGTTGGGTATCCCACTGCCGGAACGGGAAGCTTCCCTTGCAGACTTTGATCCAAGCCAACTGGCCCTCAGCGGAAAAAAGCCGGTAATCCTGATAACCGGTGGCAGCCAGGGTTCCGCGGCGATCAATGCAGCCGTGGACACCGCCCTGCCCACTCTGCTTGACCGTGGTTTTGAAGTGATCTGGCAGACCGGAAAAGCCGGCTTCGCCCAATACAGCGTTCGCCATGCCGGCCTACCGGGAGTGCATATCTTCGATTTTTCGAACCGCCTGGCCAGCTATTACCGGATGGCGCGCCTGGCCATCACCCGGGCTGGAGCGCTCACCCTGGCAGAATTGGAGGCGAACCGGCTTCCCGCCATCCTGATCCCCCTGCCCACAGCAGCGGAAAATCATCAGTATTATAACGCCCTGGAGCAGCAGAAACGCGGTTTCGCCATTATTCTAAAACAAAACCAGCTCACTCCCCAAACCCTGCTCAATGCAGTGCGTGATCTGATGCAAGGCTATGATAAGTATAAGGATAAGCTCTCGGCGCTGGCACCCAACCGAGCCGCGCATGATATTGTTCAGACCATTCTGACCGATCTGGACAAGGAGGTCCGCCATGCTGGGTAAAACCAAAAAGATCCATTTCATCGGAATCGGGGGCATTGGAATGAGCGGGATCGCCGAATTCCTGCATAACCAGGGATTGGAGATCACCGGTTCCGATCTGAAAAAGAGCGATCTCACCCGTCATCTGGAAACGATCGGCATCCGGATCGAGGAAGGGCATAATCCTCTGCTGGTGAAGGATGTGGATGTGGTGGTCAAATCATCCGCTGTAAAGGATGACAATCCCGAGGTGCAGGCAGCTCTTGCTTTGCGCGTTCCGGTGATCCGCCGTGCCGAAATGCTGGCGGAGATCACCCGAATGAGCTTTAGCATCGGTATATCCGGCACGCATGGCAAAACCACCACCACTTCCATGGCGGGAATGGTGCTGGAAGCCGCCGGACTCGATCCCACCATCATCGTGGGCGGCAAGGTAAAGAATTTCGGTTCCAACAACGTGATGGGCTCCGGCAAATACATCGTAGTGGAGGCTGATGAATATGATCATTCCTTCCTATCGCTCACACCCTGCATCGCTGGAATCACCAATATCGACACCGACCATCTGGATTGCTACCGAAATCTGGACGACATCAAGGGCGCTTTTCTGGAATATGCCAACAAGGTTCCCTTTTTCGGCAGTGTAATCGCTTGTCTGGACGATCCCGGTGTGCAAGCCATCTTGCCTCAAATCAACAAGAAGATCGTTACCTACGGCTATTCCCGCCAGGCGGACATCCAGGCACATAACATTGAGATGAAAGATTTTACCGCCTCCTATGATGTTTCCTACAAGGGTTACAGCCTGGGCAGGATCACCATGAATGTGACCGGCCGGCATAACATCCTCAATTCCATGTTGGCAGTGGGGATCGGCCTCGAACTGGACATTCCCTTCCAATTCATCCATAATGGACTGAAAAACTACAGTGGGGTTTACCGCCGCTTCGAGCTCAAGGGCAGCGCCAGCCAGATCACCATTTATGACGATTATGCCCATCACCCCACAGAGATCGTCGCCACCCTGGAAGGATTCAAAGACAGCACCAAACGCCGCATCGTGGCGCTGTTCCAGCCTCATCTCTATTCCCGCACCCGGGACCTTTATGCCCAATTCGGCAAAGCTTTCTTCTCCTGCGATTGCCTGATCCTGGCTCCGATCTACCCCGCCCGCGAGGAACCCATCCCCGGTGTCACCTCAAAATTGGTTGCCGAGGCCGCCGTGCAATCCGGTCATCATAATGTGGTCCTGATCGATTCCAATTCCCAGATAGTGGATAAAACCCTGTCCATCCTGCAACCAGAGGACATTCTGATCACCATGGGGGCAGGTAATATCTGGCAATACGGTGAAGAAATTTTGGCAAAATTGAAAAAAACAGTTGACACAAACAGTAAAGCAAAAAACCTTAGTAACTTAGAGACCTAATACCGAAAAATGAAAAACAGGCTGAAAGGATATAATGAGCATATTTCGCAATAAGATGGAAGACTCGCTGAATGGCTCGCGGAAACGCCGCGGCAGCAGCCGCTATTATTTGTTCTTCCTGATCTGCCTCGTGGCTTTGGGCGCCTTGGGGACAGGGATGTACCTGCTTTTACTCAATGTTTCCTGGTTCGATCTGCGCGAGGTGCAGATCCAGGGCAATGTGAGCGTGGCGGACAGCCTGATCCACAATATCACCAGACCATATCTGGGGCAAAATCTGCTCAGAATATCAAAACGGGGGATTTCCGGTGAAGTCCTGGAGTTTGCCCGGATCAAGAATGTGAAGATCCGGCGCAGGTTGCTGCATACGCTCAGCATCCAGATCCTGGAGCGCAAGGGTTTGATCTATCTGAAGAGCACCTCGGGAGACCTCTTCCCCATCGATGAGGAAGCTGTGGTGCTGGAACGCTATGGCAGCGTTTATACGGAGGATCTGCCCATCCTCAGCACCTATCTGGATAATTCCGGGCTCAAGGCAGGCACGCAACTGGACAAACCCTACATCAAAAGCGCCCTTCAGCTTCACAAGCGCATCCAAAAGGAAGCGGCAGATTTCCTGCCACTGGTCTCGGAATATTACGTGATCGACAGCTTAGTCTACATCGTAGACGCCCGATACGGCACCCGTATCATACCCAGCACTCAAAATCTGGCGAAGCAGTTCAAGCGTTACCAATTCGTACAGGATAACGGCAATATCAACCGCAATTCCGTGGTGGATCTGCGCTTTGATAACCAAGTGGTGGTAAAAGCAGGTAATTGATATGAAGCAAAATGTAATCACAGCCCTGGACATCGGTTCCTCGTTTGTGCGGTCGGTGACCGGCCGCCAGCAGAAAGACCGGCGTCTGGAAATACTGGGCATCAGCGAGATTCCCTCGGAAGGCATCGAAAAAGGCGTGGTGAAGGACATCCAAGCTGTTTCCACCTGCATCCGCAAGGCTTTGGAAGAGGTGGAAAACCTTGCCGGAACCAAGGTGGTGAACCTGTTTGCCAATATCACCGGTGAACACATCAAGACCAATATCGGCGACGGACGAATTTCCATCCCCACCCTCAGCCCCAACGAACCGGGAGAGATCAGCCAGGAACATGTGGATCAGGTGATCAACGATGCCAAGAACAGCGTGAAGATACAGAAGGGCTTCGAGCGCTCCAAGATCCTGCACGGCATTCCCCAGAGTTTCGTGATCGATGGACAGGACGACATCCACAATCCCATCAACATGAACGGCTTCCACCTGATCGCACGGGTCTACAGCATTTTCAGTGAGATCACACCCCTGCGCAATCTCAGCAAATGCATTGAACTGGCGGGATATGAGATCGATCCGGACAATTTCATCCTGAGCCATATCGCCAGTGCCCAGGCGGTGCTGAGCGAGGATGAACGCCGGCTGGGCTGTATTCTGATCGACATCGGTGGCGGCACCTGCGATATCAGCCTGTTCAACCGCGGAGTCCTGGAAAAGGTGGTGGTGGTCCCCATGGCAGGTTCCTCCATCACAGAAGACCTGGCCATCGGCCTGAAGACCACCCTGGCCAATGCAGAATACATCAAGACCCAGTATGGCAATGCCCATGCCGCCAGTGTGGACCCCAAGCTGGAAATCGAGGTGGAGGGCATCAGCGGCAGGGCGACGCAACGCAAGACCCAGCATCTGGTGAGCCATGTGATCCAGCACCGGGTGGAGGAAATGCTGGCCCTGTGCTACAACAAGCTGAAAAATTCCTATACTCCGGAGCTCATCACCGCAGGCATTGTCCTAACCGGTGGCAGCGCCAACCTGCAAATGATCGACAAGGTGGTGGAGGAATCCTTCAATATGCATGTGAAGATCGCCACACCCGATCTCAACCGCCTGAACGGCATGATCTCCCGGCTGGAGGATCCTGCCTTTGCCACCGCCGTGGGCTTGCTCTATCATGCCTGCGAGGATGAGCGGGAGTTCAAATCCAGCCCATTTGCCCTTGGCAACATCGGCAAATCCCAAGTAGTGGACAAGATAAAAAAAATAATAAAGGACTTTACGACTTGACGTAAAGGGGGAAACAATGATTGAATTTGACGAAAAACCTGCCCAGATCGGCACCAACATCAAGATCATCGGCGTCGGTGGCGCCGGTGGCAATGCCGTGAACACCATGATCGACAACGAACTGTTCGGAGTGGAATTCATCGCCGCCAACACCGACATGAGCGACCTCGTGAAAAGCAAGGCCACCATGAAACTCCAGCTGGGCAAAAAGCTCACCCACGGACTGGGAACCGGCGCTAATCCAGAATTGGGCAGCCGCAGTGCCGAGGAATCCAAGGACGAGATCAAATCCCATCTGGATGGAGCGGACATGGTCTTCATCGCCGCCGGCATGGGTGGAGGCACCGGAACCGGCGCGGCACCCATCATCGCCAAGATCGCCCGCGAGATGGGCATCATCACCCTTGGCATCGTAACCACGCCCTTTCTGTTTGAAGGCAAGAAACGTGAAAGCAATGCCGAGGATGGCATCCGCAACCTCAGCGAATTCGTGGATACACTGATCGTGATCCCCAATTCCAAGCTCTGCGAAATCTTTGGCGACCTGAACCTGATCGATGCCTTCCACAAAGCCGACAACGTACTCTATGAAGCCGCCAAGGCAGTATCGGACATCATCAACGTGAATGGGCTGGTCAATGTGGACTTCGCTGATGTGAAGACTGTGATGCAAAACATGGGCTATGCACTGATGGGAACCGGCACCGCCGATGGCGAAAATCGTGCCGTGATGGCTGCCAAAGCCGCCATCACCAATCCCCTGCTCAGCGATATCAGTCTGAACGGTTGCCAGTCCCTGCTGATCAACATCACCTCCGGTCCGGATATCAAGATGAACGAATTCGAGGATGTTTCACAGGTGATCGTGAACGAGACCGGTTCCGCCGCCAATATCATCATGGGTGTGATCATCGATCCCAACATGATCGGCCGCGTCTCCGTAACCCTGATCGCCACCGGACTGAATAAAGGCGAAAACCAGCGGGTGCTCGATTTCCCCAGTTTCCAAACCCATCCCGCACCGGTCACCGTAACCGCTACCACTTCACGCAATCCCAAGACCGATGAGGAGATCGAGGACATCTTTGCCCGCCTCAATATCAACCAACCCCCCAGCAAGGAGAACGATGAATCCCAGAACGAGGAATCCGCCCGGTCGGTCAATCCCCGCACCGATCTGCCTTCTTTCCTCAAAGCTCTGGACTGATCAATACACCTCTTCCCTGCTTAGGTCTCTCAACGGACAGCTCTGTCCGAACCCAACCGTCGGCGCTCCCCCTGCCGACGGTTTTTTCTTGACACCTATATCTGCGCGAAAACGTTGCACTCATTAGCAGTAATAAAAGGAGATTATAATGAAACTGCAAATGATAGTTATTCTACTGGTCCTCAGCCTGACACTGGTACTGATGTCATGCCAAAAGACCACCAAGCCCGAGGACACTCCCAATGTACTCGATGCCAATACAATAGTGCTTTCGGACGCTGTTATGGCGCAGGTCCAGATCGAAGGCAGCAACCTGATCCTGCCCATGAACGCGGAAACCGCGGCACTTGCCGAAGGGAAATTCATCGTTGGCAAACCCACCGCCACTTTTCCCCATGGCTTTCTCTATAAAATTACCGGGCTGGATACCATTCTGAATGAGAGTTACATCCTCAGCTACGAGCCCGCGAGCCTTGCAGAGGCGCTCAAATCCGGTTATGTGGCTTTTTCCCAAGTGTTAAGCCCCGACCGGCTTGCTTCCACCCAAGCCGCCCTTCCCGGTGTTAAACTCATCGGAGGCGAACGCGGCAACTTCCAGTTTGAGATCGATGCCGTTCTTTACGACGAGGACGGCAATACCTCTACTACCGACGACCAGGTTACCTTCAGCGGAACTGCCGACCTCGATGTAACCCTTGCCGGCTACATCCACATCCGGGATAACCAGCTCAAGGGCATGCGCTTCACCGCCAAGCAGGATGTGGTACTGAATGCCAATGTATCGAACAGCGTTAGCTTCTTCAACGTGAACCAGGATGTGCTGATCTTTTCCCAGCCGTTCCAGCCGGTGATCGTCTATTTCGGAGTGTTTCCGCTGGTGCTGACCCCCACCCTGGAAGTGAAGCTCAACCTCGCTGGCAATGCCATGGTCAATCTCACCATGGGATACCAATATACCAATACCGCCACTGGCGGGATCGAATTCAAGGACAATGCCTGGAATCCGATCCATACCATCACCGAAAATGCCAGCTCTTCCATGGCCAACCCCCTGGCTTTCAACGTGAGCTACAAAGCCTCGCTCAAACCGGAAGTCGGCCTGCTCTTCTACGGAATCATCGGACCTTCGGTGGCAGTGGGTGCCTTCGGCGAGATCATCGTGGATCCGGCTCAGACCGCCTGGTGGCAGCTCTGGGCAGGTTTCTTTGGCCAAGTGAGTATCAATACCTCCGTGCTATTTGATGATTCCACCCGGCTCGGTCCCTGGGAACTGTTTAACACCCGTTTCCTGGTGGTACAATCCACTTCACCCATCCAGGGCACTCTCAGCGGTTTGGTCAAGGATGCTGTTACCCAGCAGGGGTTAAGCGGAGTAAGCGTTAGTGCCTATAAGAACAATGACCTGGTGGGTTCCGGCACCTCCGACGCCCAGGGCCAGTTCAGCTTTGACCTCAATGCTGGAACCGGCTATCGCGTCACCTTCACCAAAGAAGGTTATTACGCCGTTAACTACAACAATGTGAACGTGCCCGGCAACCAGGTGACCAACCTCGAGACCATCATGCAGATCGATCTGACCTACACTGGAACCGGCACCATCAATGGCTATATCTACAATGCCCTCAATGGCCAGCCGGTGGACAATGTGAACCTGGTCTTCCGTGCCGGTGTCAATACCCAGACCGGTAACATATCCGGAGATACCACAACCAATTCCAGTGGATTCTATACCATATCCATGCTCAACACCGGTAACTTCACCGTGGAAGCCAGCCGGGCGGATTATGTAACCACCTATTTCAATGTGGTGGTGATCGGAGGACAGACCATCTCCGGTCAGAATGGCGTCATCACACCGGTGCTCGATGCTTCCGAGATCCGCATCGTTCTCACGTGGGGCGCTTCGCCATCCGACCTGGATTCTCACATCACCGGACCCCATCCCGGTGGCGGACGCTTCCATGTTTATTATGCCTATTCAGACTTCTCTTATAACAGCGAGCTTTATTGCAGCCTAGATTACGACGATGTTTCCTCCTACGGGCCCGAGACCATCACCATCTACAATCAGACGGGCGGGCTCTACCGTTACAGCGTGCATGACTACACCAACCGCTATAGCACCTCCAGCTATGCCCTCAGCAACAGCAGCGCCACCGTGCGGGTTTATTTCGGCAGCACTTTGGTGCAGACCTTCCATGTGCCAACCAATGAGATCGGCACCCTGTGGACGGTGTTCGAGCTCTTCGACAACCAGATCGTGCCCAAAAACATCATGTCCAACGAAAGCAATCCCGGCGACATCACCAAAGGCAACAAGACCGATGGTGCCCTGCTGCTGGAACTGCCCCAAAAATAGTATACTCTACTGGAGATATCATACCTCCCGCACCTCAGAGTGTGGGAGGTATTTTACTATTTCACAATTGTGTTCAGAGAGATTTATGTATATACCATACTTGGGCTACGAGCCCTCAGGAAGCATCGGTTGATCAAGATGTTGCTCAAACAGAGAGCCAGTGTTATCTGAACCAAGCCTCCCGGACCTGATCAACTTTCCCAAACTCTGTCTATCCCAGAACTAATATGATCCCTGATCCTCACCACGAGTAACTATACTCAACCCAGAAGTTATAATACCCACTATCCCACCCGGCTGTGACCATATAGGTGTCATTGAGTTGCCAAGTGTAAATCTCCAAGGCTACGTCCCATGAGTAATCTTCACCGTGGTAACCGATCATCGTATCGATCACCAGTTCCTCGATGTCTTCATAATCCACATCGTTATAGCAGATGGTCCAGCCAATCAGGTAGAGATCTTCCTCATCGAAAATAAGCTCGATGTATTCCACCAGGTCATTGTCTGCATTGGTGTAGATGAGGGAATTGTCATCCCCCTCCTCAAGCTGGAACCCACGCTCTGCCATGATCTGGACGCAGGTTTCCACATCGTCTTCAAAGCTAAGTTCGAACAAACCGGTCTGGGCATGCAAGAGCAGAATGCTGAAGGCAAACAGGCAAAGGATAAGTATCTTTTTCATCTCGATTACTCCTCGCTTTTCGAATATAATACTTCGCCCAGGGTATTCTGACAAAGCCTTTTTATCATAAGGGGTGATTGCAGGAATGTCCACCTGTAGGAAAGAAATGGAGGAAACTGATTATTGGGATGTTTATAGCAGATTTAGGGAGATCGATCAGAGAATTTCCAAGATTCAACCAAAGGTCGGTAGAGCGTGCGCCGGTGATCGATAGCTATCGGATGGTAGAGAGCTGAGTTCATTGATTTGTCATACTCTGGAGTTGAAGGTAACTGCGTCACCGAGTAAGGAAGCAGCGTAGAATGGTCTGCTTTTTTGGACAGTCTCAAACCACCCACAGGGTGAAAATAAAAAAAAGCTTGACGAAAATTATGGTTTGGGATTAGAGGTAAAATCGTGCCAACGGTTGTGTGACACACCAGCAGAGAATATGAATGAAATGGTTTGCAGTGAAGATCATCCGGTCTACGCTGCAAGATGTTTTCAGGTTTGACGGCATTTTGATAATGCCAAAAACTGCCATCAAGGAGTATCGTTGACAGCTTCCGTCTGGTCAGCAGAGTACACAAACAGTTTCAGGAGCCCACGGCGTGCCCAGAGCACTATTGGGCTTGATATTCCCACCCATAATACCATGGAAACCACACTCTCGTCCATTAGCAGTTTCCAAAGCAACCTCACTTCATCCAAGCCATCTGGAATAATCATCGCACATTATTACTGCAGCCCTGGATCGCCTGAGTTTGCCGGAGACACCCCTGTCTTTCCATCTTCAAAAACAAACCTAAGAGCCGGAGAACCACCAGCCATCCCTGCGAGAGGTTGACCGGCTCTTTAAATTTCTTAAGAACCCTAAAGCTTACAACTATTTCTGGAGATAGTTATGAAGAAATTCTTGTACCTACTGGCGATGTTGTTTATCATCGCCGGTTTAATGGCCACCCAGACCTCTACTGGCACTGTGGTAAGCCAATTCAACCAGAATGCCGATCAAGCCAGGACTGTCCGCGAAGTATTCTATACCGAGGACTTTGAAAGCGGCGCCACCGGTTGGACACACTGGGATGGTGCCGTGGCACCCAACAATTGGCATATCTACGATAATGGAGATGCCCAGGGCAATGTCTGGTGGATGGGCGATCCCGCCCTTGCCTCTGGTGGGAACATCGGTGGATATTATGACCACCAGTATCTGGTGTTGGATTCCCCTGTCCAAACCATCACGGCAGGAAATCCCAACCTGACCTTCAAGATGCGGATGAATATGGAAGAGCCAGGAACCTCAGGTGAGTATAACGGCTGGGATTCCTTTAACCTCCGAATTTCAACCAACGCCGGTATCTCCTGGACGGTGATACCCTCTACGCTGATCTCCCTACCTTATGATTTCAGCTCCTCCTATGCCTTTGGTTCGGAGCATGGCGAAGGACCGAACGTACCTGGCTGGGGAGGAATTCACGAGCCGTGGGTTTCCATCACAGTTGACCTATCTGATTATGTGGGATCGAACGTTAAGATCCGCTTCGCCTTCGCTTCTGACCCTGCCTACAGCACAGCCGACCAGCTTGACATGTATGGCGTGATGGTGGACGACATCGCCTTTGGCGGCTATTCCAACAATGGCGTCGACGATGGGCAGATGACCTGGTCCAGCCTGGTTCCCACCGCCGGCGATTTCTGGCATCTGGCCAATGTGGGCAACGATGCCCCCTCACCCACTCATATCATGACTTGTCAAAATGATGCCGGAACTTATGTGAACTATATGCTGAACTATCTGATGAGCCCCTCGATCACGCTTCCCGGAGATGCCACGCAGATCGTGGCAGACTTCCAATTGAGAGGTACCTATTACGATCCCGGCACCTTCCCCGATGTCGATTACTTCGGCTGGGAGGTCTCTCCCGACGATGGTTTGACCTGGCGTTACATGAGTAATCCCTATGCCGATCCGGATACTCCCAACTATGTCTATTCCAGTGCGCCGGACAACTGGGCGTCCATGATCACCAGCTACGGTGGAGTTACCGGTGATATTACCGGTTTTGCCGGAAACACGGTCAAATTCCGCTGGTATTTCCAATCCAATGGCACCACGCCACAGGGAACACCGTTGCAGATCGATGACTTCCAGATCTTCTCCGTAACAGCGGCTCCGGCCCCTGTGAATTTGGTGTATCCGCTAAACAATCAAGGCAACCTGCCTGCCACAGGATTCAATCTGGACTGGGCACCCTCCTCCCTGGGCGCATTTCCGGAAATGTATACCGTGGGTGTGGATGCCGACATGGATAACCTGGAACCGGATAACTTCATTCCCACCTATTCGCTGGAAATTCTGCCGGTGTTAGTCGGCGATCAGTGGGTATTGTACAGCTACTGCCACACCAGCGACCTGGCCGGATTGACCCTGGCCGCCGGCCAGACCTGGTATTGGTCGGTTGTGGCCAGCATAGCTGGACAGCCCGATGCCTTCAGCGAGATCTTCCGGTTTGACATCGGGAGTCTGGTGGTGATTGACACCTTCCCTTGGGCGGAAGGCTTCGAAAATCCTACCTTCCCGCCGGCAGACTGGGTCGTGGTCGATGTAGATGGTGGCGGAACAACCTGGGTGGAAAATACCATCCTCAACTATGTGCACAGCGGTGACAAATCCGCCAAGCATGGATACAGCGATCTTATTCCCGATCCTGGCCAAAATGGTTGGTTGATCACACCGGCGATCTCACTTCCGATGACCGGTATATTCCGGCTCTCCTGGTGGAATTACAACAACTACCCCACCTGGATGGTCTATAATGGTGTCAAGGTTAATACGGTCAACGATCCTGCCGCTCCCGGCTGGGTGCAGTTGTGGACGCAGGATTCACCGGCCGCAGCCTGGTCAAACGCCGTGATCGACATCTCTTCCTATGGAGGCCAGATCGTCTATTTCGCCTTCAATTACCAGGGCTACGATGCCGATGACTGGTATATTGACGATGTGAGTATCTTCGAGCTGCTTTCGGATGACATCCCGCCGACCATAACGCACCTGCCGTTGATCAACACCCTGCGCGACGATATCACCCATCTGGTAACTGCGGATGTGGTGGATGACCCCACCTGGAACAACCCCATCGGCGGCGTAAACCTCTATTATTCAACCGATGGCGGCACCACCTACAATCCCCCGATTCCCATGGTTTCCACCCGGGAAGGCTACAGCGGCTACATTCCTGCCCAAACGCTGGGAACCGAGGTAACCTACTACATCGAAGCCTGGGACAGTGAAATGAACTATGGGCAGACGTCCGAGTACAGTTTCTGGGTCGACGATCCGGTCTGGATCTTTTATGATACCGGTGGCACAGGTTATATCGGATTCCCTGACTATGACTGGGGACCCCTGATCTATTATGAGAATCCCCTCTATGGAACTGGCACACCGCTCAAGATCTTGGCCACGGATGGTGCCTTGCACAACAATACAGCAGGAAACGGCGACACTGCCGCAAACCTGCACATCTATACCGATGATGGAGATGACTTGGTCAGCATCTTTAACCTGGCCGTCAATTTCGTGCACAGGACCTACACCCAGTTCGACCTGTCTGCATACAACATCGAGATTAACACTCCCTGGTTCTGGATCGGCTATCAGGATCTGGGCACTAACCGGAATTTCTTGTATGACGCAACCTATGATTACACCACTCTGTATCTGATGATCGGCACCGATATCTACTATTCCACCAGCCCTGGTGAGTGGTGCATCGGAGCCTTGGTGCAATCCGGCGTCGCAGGATTGGAAGCACCTGTGGCCAGCATCGCCCATGTGGGTGGAAATTCTGTGATCAGTTGGGAAGCTGTGCCCGGAGCTGCCTCCTACAATGTGTATATAGCAGCCGACCCCTATGCTGCCGATCCCTGGACCCTGCTGACAAATACCGCCGCCCTCAGCTACACACACACCGGTACAGTATCCAAGGAATTCTTCAAGGTTACTGCCGATACCGAACCTCCCACCCGGCTGAGCCCGGTTGCTCTTACAGCCCGTCCAACCCTCAATGCTCCGCAGATCACGGTACCCCAGTTACAGATCAAAACGGACGCAGGCAAGATCCAAAGAAACAACTAACCAACATCTCCTGCGGTGGCACCAGCCACTGCGCGATTAGAACAAGCCCCTGCAACTGCAGGGGCTTTTTTTTCGTGGGTTAAAAACAGAGTAAAGATAAAAGAGAAGAGAGAAAAGATGTGCTGCGTAAAAAAGTGAGGATGTCCTTCGTCCCGCCTGAGCCTCAGGATTAGAATGTCTTTTTAAAACAGAGCCACAGAGAGATAGTGGAAAGAGAGGTTTTAACAAAGAGAAAAGAGAGAAGAAGCCAGAAAACATGGCTCAAAGCACCAGGATGTTACTGACCCTCCAGCGCAGCATTAACCACTAACCATTAACCAAACAACAGCCTGTAAAAAGAAGAGATGGCTGCGCTGTGACAGAGGATATCAGTAGTCCGAGTATAGAGAAACCATCATGAAAAGCTTTCACAACCGACCATGAAAAGTCCGGGCTGTTTGAAGTCCAAATGGCCGTGTAATCTGATGTCTATTTATAAGTTACGTGGGCTATTTGAACTCCAAAACAGCCATGCTTTTCATGTAAGAGAAAGAGAAAGGGAAAAGATGGCTCAATGCACCAGGATGTTACTGACCCTCCAGCGCAGCATTAACCATTAACCATTAACCACTAACCATTAACCAAACAAAAGCCCGTGGCAAATCACCACGGGCATTCATATCTGTGGGCTAACCTGTTAATCCGTTAACCTGTCATTTTAGCAGTATCATCTTTCGGGTGGAGCTGAACTTTCCTGCCCGCATCCGGTAATAATAGACGCCGCTGGAGACGGGACGGCCGTTGTTGTCGGTGCCGTCAAAGACCACGGTGTGCTGTCCGGCTGCCTTGTCCTCATCCACCAGCCGTTTCACCAGCTGTCCCTTGATGTTGTAGATATCCAGGGTAACCGGTCCATTGGCTGCGGTGCTGTAGCGGATGGTGGTGCTTGGATTGAAGGGATTGGGATAGTTTGCTGCCAGTTCATTCCGCAGCGCCGGAGCGGTGTTGTCGTCGTTATCCACAAATCCGCCGTCGGAATGGATGGAGATGTCGTCCACATAGAAGACGAAGGCGTCATCGGATACGCAGCGGATGCCGATGAATACATTCTGCCCATCCCAGGCGGAAAGGTCATAAACATATTCATGCCAGTTTGCCGGGGCTTCCACATATTCTGTTCCGGTCACGTAAGTGAAGCCCTGCACGATGATCGTGGGCAGGGTGGACACACCCACGCGGAACCTTTCCAGGCCATAGGTGCTGGTGTGGGAACGGGCAAAGAATTTGATCGCGCTGCCGGTGCCCAGATGGATGCGTGGGGAGATGATCCAATCGTTGTTGGGCGGATTGGTGGCGGCAAAACAGGCGATCATCTTATCACCGGAATGTGTAGAGACATTTGTAAGAGGTGGAGTGGTGGCGGAGGGATTGAAGATGATATAGGACATCGGCTCGCCCGATCCGGGGAAGTCCACCCCTGTTATACCATAGGTTGGCGATTGATCGATGTCCCGCAATGCCCAGGGGGCAAAGGTATTGGCGAAATCGGGATAATCCTCGAACCCATCGGCGATTACCTCTTCTGCCATTTGGAAATTGAGCTCGACCGTGATCGAAGCCGGTTCCGATTCCCCGGTGGGAGAGATCGAGGTTACATCATACACATAGGTGGCGTTGGGCAATCCGGCATCCCGGTAGCTGATCATCTCTTCATCAGGCAGGGTGGCGATCAGCACAGCGTCGCGATACACCTTGTAGCCGGTGATGATGCGCTCGTTTTCGGAGGGGACAAAGTGTCCCAGTACCAGCGGTGCCGGTTCGCTGAAATAATCACTGCTGGCGAGCACCGGTTTGAGGC
>Ga0136653_10000458_pt1 | contig 21457 bp, 18 predicted proteins | sample LakKivw275mmetaG_FD_94866 | JGI IMG/M metagenome (GOLD analysis project Ga0136653, IMG submission 94866) | Anoxic lake water microbial communities from Lake Kivu, Rwanda to study Microbial Dark Matter (Phase II) - Lake Kivu water 275m metaG... | ecosystem: Environmental > Aquatic > Freshwater >...
GGCCTATTGTTTAAGATTGTCCCTCGGCCCATTTTCTTTACGGCCAATAAGATGATTTTTAACAAAGCGGATTTGAGCTTCCTCGTCCGCAAGCACCTCCATCGCCACTTGAAGGATTTCGGCCTCATGCTCCATCTCCTTCTCAATCCGTTCTACTCCTTGGTCGTTGCCTACATCTCGTCTAATATCGCCAAGGTCGGGAGCATCCCCGTTGACCTGGACGGCGGCCGGGCCGAGGCCGTCAAAAAGTGTGAGGATTATCTCAGGAAAGGCCGGGCCATCATTGCGCTCCAGGGGCGGGGCCGGGTGGATTCCCACGACTCCAACCCCTACGTCAAGCGCTTCCGTCACGGCGCCTCGGTTATGGCCTATGATCTCTATCAGGGCGAACGTCTTTCGGTCCCCGTAACACCTTTGGCCGTGTTCGGGACTCATATCCCGTTTCCCATCCCGGGGACGGTCAAAGTCAATGTCGGCGAACCCATGTACGTCAAGGACCACATGAAGGGCAGCGCCAGCGAAACCATCGAAGCCTTCAGAGAGGCCCTCGAGAGCCGCGTGAAATCGCTTTTCCTGGATATCATCCGGACGTGAGAACGATGGGGAACAAGGAGAGACTATGATGGCAGATGGACTTTTCATCGCCCGAGGAGAAAAAGACCTTTTCATGCTGCCGAGGATGGCCAACCGCCACGGCATGATCTCCGGGGCTACAGGGACCGGGAAGACCGTGTCCCTCCAGGTCCTGGCGGAGAACTTCAGCCGCATCGGGGTGCCGGTCTTCCTGGCCGACGTCAAGAGCGACCTGGCCGGCCTCAGTCAACCCGGAGAGTTGACGCCTAAACTCCAGGAGCGCATTCATCTTCTGAGGCTTGCAGATTTCGCTTTCTCGGGAAGCCCGGTTGTGTTCTGGGACGTTTTCGGAGAACAGGGACATCCCGTCCGGACGACCGTTTCGGACATGGGGCCCCTCCTTTTCTCGCGGCTCCTGAACCTCAACGAGGTCCAGAGCGGCGTCCTCTCCCTCGTTTTCCGGGTCGCGGACGACAACGGTCTCCTCCTCCTCGATTTCAAGGACCTCCGGGCCATGGTTCAATACGCCGGTGACCACGCGGATGAGTTCGAAACCGAATACGGCCGCGTCTCCACGGCCTCCATCGGCGCTATCCAGCGCGGTCTCCTTGCCCTCGAGGAACAGGGCGGGGATAGGCTCTTCGGCGAGCCCGCCCTCAATTTGGATGACTTGGTCCAGACGGACGAGCGGGGACGGGGGATGATCAACATCCTGATCGCGGATAAGCTCATGCTCACGCCGATGCTCTATGCGACCTTCCTCCTCTGGCTGCTGGCCGAGCTTTTCGAAGAGCTCCCTGAGGTCGGTGATCAGGAAAAGCCGAAACTCGTCTTCTTCTTCGATGAGGCCCATCTCCTGTTCACAGATGCCCCTCAGGTCCTGCTCCAGAAAATCGAGCAGGTCGTTCGTCTCATCCGGTCCAAGGGAGTGGGAGTCTATTTTATCAGCCAGAATCCGTTGGATATACCGGATATCACTCTCACTCAGCTGGGCAACCGCATCCAGCACGCCTTGCGGGCTTTCACCCCGCGCGATCAGAAAGCCGTCCGGGCTGCCGCCGAGACGTTCCGTCAGAACCCGAAAATAGATATTGAGACGGCCATCCTCGAACTCCGAGTCGGCGAGGGACTCGTGTCCTTCCTAGACGAGAAGGGACAGCCGGGGATCGTGGAGCGGGCCTTCATCCTGCCTCCTTCTAGCCGAATGGGTCCGATTTCCGGAGAAGAGAGGCAGCAAATCATCCGCCAATCCCTTGTCTACGGCCACTACGAACGGATGATTGACCGCGATTCCGCCTATGAGATGCTCAAGGCGCGGGCTGACGAGGCCGCCCAACGGCAGGAGCAGGAACGGGCCTCCCGGGAACAGACGTTTAAAGTTCCTTTTCCGCAGGTCCCGGGTTCCTATCCGCCGGCGCCGAGGCGTCCGATCGGACGGCCGAGGGACACGCTGCTCGAGGCCATGGCTAAAAGCGCGGCCCGCTCGGTCGGGAGCCAAATCGGCCGTCAGGTCCTAAGGGGTATTCTCGGCTCCATCCTGGGGGGCGGCCGCAGATAAAGCAAGGCGGTGAACCATGTTTAAGGGACATCCCAAGGGACTGTTCGTCGCGTTCCTGGCTAATATGGGCGAGAGGTTTGGCTTCTACACGATGGTCAGCATCTTCGTCCTGTTCATGCAGGCGAAGTACGGCATGACCGCGGGAATGTCAAGCATGGTCTACGGCGTTTTTATGTTTTTCGTTTATTTCTTCCCGCTGCTGGGCGGGTTCCTGGCCGACAGGTTCCTTGGCTACGGAAAGACGATCAGTCTGGGGATGATCGTGATGTTCATCGGCTACGTCCTGCTGGCCTTGCCCACGCGCATGGAAACGGGTTTTGGCCTCGTGATTGTCGCCCTGGCGACCGTCGCGCTCGGCACGGGGCTTTTCAAAGGCAACCTTCAGGCCCTGGTCGGGAACCTCTATGACGACCCCAAGTATAGCCCTCTTAGGGATAGGGCGTTCAACATCTTTTATATGGGGATCAATATCGGCGCCATGTTCGCCCCCACGGCCTCAGAGAAGGTCTCCAACTGGGTCCTGTCCGCATCTCATTATTTCTACGACGCCAGGATTCCTGCCTTGGCCAACGATTTCCTGAAGAACAGGCTTGCCGGCGTGGAGTTCTATCTTTCCTTGGCTCAGGCGCAGGACCCGAAGGTCACGCTGACGACCTTGAAGGCGTTCTCCGTGAGCTACATTAACGCCCTGAGCAAATCCTACCACTTCGGCTTTGGTGTCGCCTGCTTCAGCCTGATCATCTCGATGCTCATTTTTTGGGGCTTTCGGAAGCACTACGGCCACGCGGACCTGACGGAGAGGCAGAAGGCGAAATCCGAGGCCACAAGATCCCAGGTCGTCGAGCTGACGCCCAAGGAAACCAAAGAACGGCTGATGGCCTTGGGCCTTGTGTTCTTTGTCGTCATCTTCTTCTGGATGGCCTTCCAGCAGAGCTCATCGACCATGACCTTCTTCGCCCGGGACTACACCGTGCCGAGCGTCGGAAAGATCTCCAACCTCTGGCTTGACCTTGCCGGCCTGCTGTCAATCTCCCTGGCCGTCCTTGGCCTAATCTTCCTGTTCAGAAAGGGGTCGAAGATCATGGGACGCATCGCCGGCGGGGCGACTTTCGCGGTCTTCGCGGCTGCAGCGTTCCTGCGATACAGGGGTTATGGAGCCATCAATCCATTCACGCCCCAACGGTTCCAGCACTTCAACCCCTTCTTCATCGTCGCCCTGACTCCCGTCGTGGTCGTTCTCTTTGGATACCTCAACAAGAGGGGAAAGGAGCCCTCCGCCCCGAGGAAGATCGCCATCGGCATGCTGATGACGGCTCTCTCGTTCATGATTCTCGTCATCGGCTCTCTCGGACTTCCCAGCCCGAAGGCCCTGGGCGGTCAGGTCGCTCCCGCGGCATCGCAGGTTTCAGTTTATTGGCTGATCTCGACGTATTTCCTGCTGACCATCGCAGAGCTCTTCTTGAGCCCCATCGGGATCTCCTTCGTATCCAAGGTCGCTCCGCCGAAATATAAGGGACTCATGCAGGGGGGCTGGTTCGCGGCAACTGCTATTGGGATGAATCTCGTGGGCGTTGCCGGTTACTTGTGGATGAAGGTCCCTCTATCAACGCTGTGGCTCATCCTCGTCGTCGCCTGCCTCCTTTCGGCGACCTTCATTCTCTCGATCATGAAGCGGCTGGAGAGAGCGTCTGGAGTCTGAGAGGGTCAAACGCCTGCGTTCCTCAAAAAGCTTAGAATCCATACGAGATTCATCGAACTTATCTATTGACCCGCCGCATGATCCGGAATATGGGATAACCCGAGGCGAAGAGAACAATACCGAGAAGCGCCTCGCGCGTCTGCGTCAGGAGCACGTTCGCGGAGATGCCAAGCAGGAACAGGACGAAGATGGCCGGAACGACCGGATAGAGGGGCACTCGATAGCCTGAATATTCCTCGCCAGCGCGCTTCGCCTTCCTCCTCAGGACGAAAAGGGTCGAGGCCACGAGGGCGATGTTCAGGCTGTCAAGGAACATGACGTAGTTGACGATGGACTCGAAGGTCCCCAGGAAAAAGATCGAGAAGATAATCAACCCTCCCAGAAAAAGAAGTCCGAACTCCTGGGTCTGCGTCCTAGGGTTGACCTGCTTGAAGGGCTTGGGAAGGCTCCGGTCCTCCGCCATGGCATAATAGGCGCGGGGCATTTGCATAAGGGTGACGTTGAGGAACCCCAACGCGGACAGGCCGATCGCCAGGGAGACGAACAATCGGCCGAAGGTCCCGAATGAGACGCGGGCGGTCTCCGCGGCCACGAGTTTCGCCCCGGCTACGCCCGGGAGACCGAGGGCTTTCACGTAGGCGGCGTTGATGAGAAGGTAGCAGGCGATGATGATCAGAACACCGGTCACGATGGCCCTGGGCATGTTTCGCCTGGCGTTTTTTAGGTCGGCGCCGAAGTTTATTGTCCAATGATAGCCGCCATAAGTATAAAAGACGGCGATGAAACCGACGGCTAGGCCGAACCACCAGGGCTTTGTGACCGGCAGAGAGGAATTCCCGGCGGGGGCGACCTTAAGGGCGAAGGCGACAGCGACCAGTAAGACGATCATGCCGATCTTGAACAGGCTTAGGATGTTTTGGGCCCAGGCGCCGGTCCGGATGCCCAAAAAGTTGATGACGATGAGGACGATGGTCAAGCCGGCCGCGGCGACCTGGACGGCGAGGCGCGTTTGGGCTTCGGCTGGGAGAAGGATGGGCATGAGGTACTCGGCGCCGATGATTGCCACGGCCGCCACACCGGCGCCGTTTACGATGACGACGTTGGTCCAATTGAGCATGAAGGCCGGGAGAGAGCCATAGTTGTCGGCGGCGGTCTTGTAGAATGCTCCGGGTACAGCAACCCGTGCCCCGACCTCGGCGAAGGTGAGGGCGCCGAGGAGACTGACGAGACCTCCGAGGCCCCAGGCCAGGAAGAAGAGGAATGGCGTTCGGGCGGCCGAGGCGACCATGGCCGGGGTCCGGAAGATGCCGATGCCGATGACAAGACTCACCACGATCATTGTGGCGTCGAACGTGTTGAGCTTGGGCCTTATGGTCATATCATGAATTTCCCGTTCCTTGCGATGGTTGTTCCCCTGGCTCGAATGGTCACTTTCTCCACGAGGGCGTCGTAGTGGTGCTTGCTTTTGTTCTTCCCGATGCCGTAGGAGTCGCCGATAGCGAAATGGACGGTGCCGAAGGCCTTCTCGGCCTCGAGGATGTTCGGGCAAATCCGGGCGCCCTTGTTCGTGCCGACGCCGAACTCCCCGATGGTGAACCCCGTTTCATCTGTCCCGATGTTCTTGACGATGGCCTCGATGCCCTTGCCCTTCCAGCGAACGAGACGGCCCCTGTTAAATTCCATCTCGCTTCTACCGATTTTGTCGTCGATGAGGCAGGTGACCAGCTTGCCCGTGAACGTTTCTTCCACCGGGCACGTATAACACTCCCCGGCCGGCAGATTGCCGTGCTTCCCTTGCTGTGAGATGTCGCCGTTGCCAACATTCCACTTTCGCCCCCTGACGCTGAAGGCTATGCGGGTTCCGGCAGGATTCTCAATGACGATATCATCGGCGTCTTTAAGAACCCGGACGACTTTTCTGGTGAACGCGTCCATGCCCTTGAAATCGATGTTGACCAGGCGTTCCATCATGTCCCGCGTGATGCCCGGCATCATGCCAATCCTCGAGCGCTTCATCCCCTCGGAAACCATGAAACCGCGGAAGGATTTCTCCTCGGTCCTGGCGTCGAGCATGTAAACAACCACCGACGCCCTTTTCATGAGCTCCTTGAAGAGTTTCGTAGGCTCTGTGATCGGCCGCAGGGTTTCCGTCATAAGGTACGTCGTCGTCTCGGCGCCGGCTTTCTTGGCCCAATAGGCCAAGGCTTCTGCGATCTCCAGCTTTTGTTTATCCGTGACGAGCAGAAAATTCTCGCCGGCCCGGATCTTCAAGGACTCGCGGACGGCTTTTTTGGCCGCCCGGAACAACTTGATCATGGCCATGATTCCTCCTTTGAGATGAGGTCTGGCGGCCGGAAGGATTCAAGATTCAGCCCGGTTTCGTCATTCTCCAGAGAACCTGTTCATGACCTCCGTGCTCATCTGCATATAGAGGTCGTAATTGACCCGAACCTTTTTTTCGTCCCGAGCCTTGACCAAGTAGGACTGTAGGAACCTGCTCTTTAGGGACTCCAAGAGAGTCGATCGTTCTGTGTCCTTGACCTTGGCGAAATCTTCCTTGGCGACCAGCTTGCGGTCCAGGACCCGGACGACGGCGTAACCCCCCTCGACCTCGATCGGCCGGCTCGGTTCCTCGATCGGAAGGGAGAAGGCCAGGTTGTCCACTTCCGGGTTCTCCCCGATGAGGCTCAGGTACTGCTCGCGTTTGTGGGCTTCAACAGTCTTGATCTCGAGGCCATTCTTCTGGGCGGCTTCCTCCCAGTTATCCTTAAGCCCGGCTAGAACCAGGGCGAGTTTCTCTTGGGCCAATTCCTTTTTTTGGATGTCCAGCATGTCCCTCTCGACGACGTCCCGGACCTCCTCGAGCTTGGCGGGCCTCTCGGGCTCAATCTTCTGGAGTTGGACGAGGCCGACTCCCGTATAGGTGTAAATGGCCGTCGAAATATCTTTTTCTTTCAGCGTGAACAGGGTCTGGCTGATCGATCCGGAGGGATCGAAGTCTTCCAGAGGATCAGTCTTTTTGAGAGGTCCGGTCGTCTTAACCTTATACCCTTCCTTCTGGGCGGCCACATCCAGGCTCTTTTGTCTGTGGGCCTCCTTTTCGACCTGGGTCACCTTGTTCGCGGCCAACTCGCGGGCTTTCTGATCTTCCAGGATGTTTTTGACCGTGGTCTTGACCTCGGTCAAAGGCCTGGTCGTCACGGCCGTCCTCTCGGCCACCTTGAGGATAGCCGCGCCGGTGTCGGTTTCGATGACCTCGCTTGTCTTGCCGGCCTCGATTTTCCCGATCTCTTCAATTTCCTTGGCCGGCAGGGCCGCCCAGGCCGAAAGACCCCAATCCCCGCCATCCTTGGCCTTGTCGTCTTTGGAGAACTTCCTGGCTAGCTCAGCGAAGTCCTCTCCTGACTGGACCCGCTTCAGGACGTCGGCGGCCTGGGCCAGGATCAGGGGCTTATCCTGGTCTGTGTATGGAAGAAAGATGCGGCTGACTTTGGTCTTTTCCGGTTCCTGGAACTGACTGAGATTATCCTTGTAGTACTTTTCGATCTCCGCGTCGTCAACCTTGACCTGTGTTTTGAGGTCGTCGGTCCTGAAGAACAGGTAGTCACCGGTCCTTTTCTCGGGAACCCTGTACGTGGACGGATTCTTTTCGAAGTGGGCCTGGATTGCGGCGCCTTCCGGCTTGTCCGTGACCTCGATCTTGTCTTTTTCGGCCACCAGATATTCGATCTTGGCCGATTCGTTTTGCTTTTTGTAGTTGTCCCAGACCTCTTCGTCGGAGACCGTGATGCCGGCCGTCAGGAGTTTGATGACTTTATCGATCAAGATCTCCTTCTTCAGGCTGGCCTCGAAATCGGCGAGGGGGATTCTGTTCCAATCCAGAACCCGCTTGTACTCCTTGAAGCCGATGAACTTGCCGTTTTTCTGGAAAACGGGATAGGAAACGATTTTATCGCGGACTTCCGGATCGGTGGCGCCGAGTTTCATGTCCTCGGCGATCTGGAGGAGAAGGGTCTGCTCGACCATCTGCTGGAGGACCTGCTGCGGGATATTGAGCTGCTGGATGAGGGCTTTGTTGAGTTGGCTGTATTCCCTTTTAACGGCCTCCAGACGCTGTCTTAACGTCTGAAAGTAGGCATCCGAGGAGATCCGCTCCTTTCCAATTGTCACCAGGGCACCGGTCCGGTTAGACTCTCCGAGACGGCCGGCGCCTCCCCAGATAGCGAATATGGCGACGACGAACGTCGCGATGATGATCCAGAGAGTGGGTTTTAAGGATTTGACGTTCTTTCTCATCGCTTTAAGCATGGCGTGACCTCTATTGGCATGGTTTCTTTTTTTTGTCTGTCCGGCGTCTGGCGCGCTTTCGCTCCTTTTCGAACGGGGGGAAAAGGCGTTCGTAGGTCGTGTCCAGGTCTTCCGTAAGAACCTTCGTCTGTCCGACCAACGGCATGAAATTGGAGTCCCCCGTCCAGCGGGGGACGACGTGAAGATGGTAATGGCCGACGACCCCCGCGCCAGCGCTCCGCCCGAGGTTCATCCCGGCGTTGAAGCCCTGGGGATGGTACTGGGCCCCGAGGACCTTGATGGTCAGCTTCAGCAAGCTGGCGAGCTCGGCGGCCGCGGCCGGACTCGTCCGGGCGAAATCCGCTGTGTGTCGGAAGGGGGCGATCATCAGGTGCCCCGGCGTATAGGGGAAAGTGTTGAGGATAATAAAATGATGGTTTCCTCGGTAGAGGATGTAGGCGTTCTTGTCCGCCCCGCTTTTCAGGGCGTCGCAGAGGACGCACCCCTTCATTTTCAGGGCGTTCTTGATGTACCGTTCTCTCCAGGGGGCTGGGATATAACGCATCACTTGTTGATCATCTCTTTAAGCAGCTTGCTCGGCTTGAAATAGAGGACTTTCTTCGGGGGGACTTTGACCGGCTCGCCGGTCCTTGGGTTCCGCCCGGACCTAGACGTCCGCTTGCGGAAGCGGAAGCTCCCGAAGCCGCGGATCTCGATCTCTTCCCCCTTGAGGATGGCTTCCTTGATCATATCGAAGAAAAGGTTCACCCCTTCTTCGGCTTCCTGCTTGGGGATGCTTAGCTCTTGCGAGATCTTGTTGATAAGATCTGCCTTGATCATATCACTCCTCCTTCTTGCTGTTTTTTTTAGGAGCATGAAATTGCTTAAGCTGGTCCTTCATGATATCGCCCAGCGTGAGCCCCCGGTCCTGGTGGTCCATGTATTTTTGAAACTCCTGGCGCTGGATATCGAACTGAGCCTGTTTGAAGCTCAGGGATATCTTATTGGCCTTGGGGGTCATCTTGATGATTTTGGCGTTCCGCTCCTCGCCGACGGTGAAAGATTCCGAAGGTTTCTCGATCTTCTTCTCGTCGAGCTCGGACAGGAAGACGACGCCCTCCACGCCGGGGACGATCTCCACGAAAACGCCGAAATCCGTGATCCGGACGATCTTGACCTTGATAATGTCGCCCACCTTCTGGCGGGCAAAGAAATCCTCCCAGATGTCCCCTTCGAGCTGTTTGATGCCCAAGGATACCTTCTGCTTCTCGACATCGATGTTCAGGATGACGGCCTCGACCTCGTCGCCGACCTTGAGCTTATTCGAGGGGTGCTGGATCTTCTCCCAGCTGATGTCTGAGATATGGACGAGGCCTTCGATTCCTTTTTCGACCTCGACGAAGGCGCCGAAATCGGTGACGCTCGTCACGGGACCCTTGATGCGGGAGCCGACGTTGTATTTCTGCTTGAAGAGCTCGAGGGGATGCGGCATGGCCTGCTTGAGACCCAGGGAGATCCGCTTCGTGGTCGGGTTGATCTCCAGGATGGTGACCACAACCTCCTGGCCCGGGGTGAGGACCTTCTTGGGGTGGACGAGCTTGCGGGACCAGCTCAGGTCCGAGATGTGGACGAGCCCTTCAACTCCTTTCTCCAGCTCGACGAAGGCGCCGAAATCGGTCAGGCTGACGACCTTGCCGGTGATCTTCTGTCCGGCCATATATCTCTGGTCGATATCGACCCAAGGGTCCGGGGTCAGCTGTTTGGTGCCCAGAGAGATTTTTTCTTCCTTCTCATTGAAGTCGAGGACGACGACATCGATCTCCTGCCCGACCTGAAAGAGCTCCGCCGGGTGGGCGACTTTTCCCCAACTCATGTCCGAGACATGGAGGAGGCCTTCCACCCCGCCAATGTCGACGAAGGCCCCGAAATTGGTCAGGGTCCTGACGTGGCCTTTGATTTTCTGGCCTTGGACGATGTGGCTGAAGATGCGGCGGCGCTTTCTCTCCCGCTCGTCTTGAAGGAAGAGCCTGCGGGAGACGACCGCATTCTCGCTTTTTCGGTCAAACTTCATGACCTTGAACTTGAAACTTTGCCCGATGAGGGCGTTGGGATTTCTGATCGTTTTGATATCGGCGTGGGATTCCGGCAGAAAGGCTTCGATCCCCACGTCGACAGTGTAGCCGCCCTTCGACCTCTCCTTGATGATGCCCGTCACCCAGCCGTTGTGTTCGAGGGCTTTTTCCAGGTTGTTCAGGGCTCTGATCGCGTCCGCCCTTTTTTTGGAGAGAATGAAATACCCTTCCTTTCGATCGGTTCTCTCCAGGGTCGCTTCGACTTCGACTCCCGGCTTCAGCTCGGCGATCTCGGGCTCCCGGAAATCCTCCATGGGGATCACGCCCTCGGTCTTTAGCCCGATATCTACGAGGACATGAGTCGGGGTTAACTTCATGATCCGGCCCTTGACGACCGTGCCCTGGGTGATCTCTTTGGTGCTGAACTGGTAACGGCTTAAAAGATCCTCATAGGCCTCTGACGACATCTTTTCGTCTTTTTCTGGATGTTTGTTTGCGTTTGTCATGGAACACTCTTTTCTCTTTTGATCTCATATTCGAAGCTGGACTTGATCCTTGTGGAAGCTTCTTCGAGGGCCTCGGGAGGAGTCGAAGCCCCTCCTGAGATCCCGATTGTTCTCGCTCCCCGGAGCATTCCCGGCTTGATCTCGCCCGCGGTTTCGATGAAGAACGTCCGGCGAAGGATCCGCTTCGAGATCCGGTAGAGCTTGCGCGTGTTGGAGCTTGCCCGTCCCCCGACGATAAAGAGGGTATCCACGCGGGAGGCAAGCTCGGCCGTTGATGCCTGCCGGGCCCGGGTAAAACGGCAGATCGTGTTGTGGACGGAAAGCTCGCCTGTCCGTCCGGCCAGGGCGGCGACGACCTTTTCAAATAGCTCAACATCCAGGGTTGACTGGGCGACCGCGGCCCGCTTCTTCTGCCAGGGGAGCTCTCGGGCTTGAGCCTCGTTCTCGATGATGATCCCCCTGGAGCGGCTATAACCGACCAGCCCCCGGATTTCGGCGTGCTCTCTGTCGCCGATGATGATGACCTCTCTATTCTTCCGGGCTAGCGATTCGACGAGTTTTTGAATTTCCTTGACGATCGGACAGGTCGCATCCACGATCTTAAGGTTCCTTCGGGTCAGGGCCCGGTAAGTCGCGGGGGAGACACCGTGGCTGCGAATAATAACCGTCCCGCCTTCGATGTCCCGGGCGGCAGCCGCAGAACGGACGCCGCAGGCCCGAAGGTCGGCGATGACCTGGGGGTTGTGGATGAGGTCCCCCAGCGTCGAGACCGGTCCGCTGACCGCACGCCGCGTCTGCTTGGCGATTGTCAAGGCTCTCTTGACTCCATAACAGAGTCCGCTTTTTTGGGCAATGATGATTTCCATTCTCAAGCGATCTTGGAATAGCGATTTATCTTAACCGAGCCCGGCCGCTTTGTCAACTCTAAGTGCAGGTGAAACCTGAACTTAGCGGCTACGCCTCGGATGCTTTCTCTTCTTGGAGGATCCTCGCGATCTCATCCTCCGAGGGGAGCTCATCGAGGCTGTTGAGCCCGAAATAAAGAAGGAATTTTTCCGATGTCCTATAAACCAGCGGGTTCCCGGGCGCCTTCTTTCGCCCAACGATCTTGATCAGCTTCTTTTCCAGAAGCGTCTTCAGCGCGGTTGTCGAATCAACGCCCCTCAGGGCCGAGATCTCGGCCAGGGTGACCGGCTGGTGGTAGGCGATCGTGCTGAGAGTCTCCAGAGCGGCGGAGGAAAGCCTGTTCTTGCGCTCGATTTGGAGAAGCCGTCGGACCGGACGGTCGTGCTCCGGCTTGGTCGCGAAAACGTAGCCGCCGCCTGTCTGAATGATCCGGATCCCGCGCCCCGACGAACCATAGCTCAAGATGAGTTCGTCGATCGCTTTCCTGATATCCTCGGCCGAAGCATCCTCCAGAACGCTCTGGATCCTGTCTGTCGTCAAGGGATCCTGGGAGATGAAGATTAGGGATTCGATCGTCTCCTTAAGGCCGTCAGTCATGGGAGTGGATCCTGCGGGAGGCCTTGCGGAGCCAGACCTTGATGGTTTGGAAGATCTCGGCCTGGACGGCCACGACGATCCGCGAATTTATGAGATCCAGGAGACAGAAGAACGAAACGAGGGCCTCTTCCAAGGATTCCTGGCGTTCAAAATATTCCTTGAAATCGATAGGGCCGTCTTTCTCGAGGGTGGCCAGGATCTCTTTTGTTTTCTCTTCGAGAGAGACGTTTTTTCCCTTGATGACCTGGAAATCCTGGGCGGCTCTCCTCTTCATCAACATGAAAAAGGACTCCGCCAGGCCAAAGAGAGATACTTCGGTGAAGTCCAGTTCGTCCCCACCCGGGAGGGGCGGGAGGAAGGCGCGCTTCCACTGCTGGAGCTGGTCGTCCTCTTTCTCGCGAAGCAGGGAGCAGGCGGCTTTGACCTTCTGGTACTCGAGGAGCCGGTTGACCAGCAGCTGCCTGGGGTCCCCTTCCTCGGCCAGGTCCTTTTCCCGGGGGAGAAGCATCTGGGACTTGATGTAGATCAGGAGGGCCGCGATGAAAAGGAACTCGGCTTCCCGGTCCAGATTGATCTGCTCCTTCCGGTCGAGGTAACGCAAGTAATCTCGGGTGATCGAAGCGATGGGAATATCATGGATCTCGATCTTCTTTTTTCGGATCAGGAACAGGAGGAGGTCCAGGGGGCCCTCGAAGATATCGAGTTTAACCTGGTAGCCTTCCGTCGTTTCGATCGCGTTCATGGAATTGCCGGCTCGATGGACCTGCCTAGAGACCGATAGCTGACCTCACGTCCTCCATGGTCTTCCGCGCTGTCCGCCGGGCCTTGGTGTTTCCTTCTTCGATAATCTCCCACACTCTACCGGGATGCTTTTCATAATATCGTCGCTTCTCCCAATAGGGGGTGAAAAGTCTGATGAGGCTTTCTATGACGACGTTTTTGCACTCCAGGCAGCCCACTTTCGCCGAGCGGCAGTCATTAGCCAACCGATCCCTTGTCTCCTTCTCCACGAAAGCCTTGTGAAGGGTGAAAACCGGGCAGTCGTCGGGTTCCCCGGGGTCCGATCGCCGTTTCCGCCTCGTGTCTGTCACCATGGGGGAGATCTTTTTGCGGATGACTTCCTCCGAGTCCTTGAGGTAGATGGCGTTTCCGAAGGACTTGCTCATCTTACGTCCGTCCGTCCCGGCCAGCTTGGGAATCTCGGTCAGGAGAATCTGAGGTTCGGGAAAGACGGGACCGTAGAGACGGTTGAAGCGCCGGGTAATTTCCCGGGCCAGCTCCAGATGGGCGGCCTGGTCCTCTCCGACGGGGACGACCTCGGCCTTGTAGATTAAGATGTCGGCCGTCTGAAGAAGCGGATAGCCGAGGAAGCCGTATGTGTTGAGGTCCTTGTCGGCGAGTTCCTGCTGTTGCTCCTTGAAGGTCGGCACGCGCTCCAGCCAGGGCAGCGGCGTGATCATGGATAGGATGAGGTGGAGCTCGGCGTGTTCCTTGATCTGCGATTGGACGAAGAGGACGCACTTTTCGGGGTCGAGACCCAGGCTGAGAAGGTCGCAGGCGACGTCGAACGTGTATCCTTTGATGACTTTTGAATCCGTATATTCTGAGCTCAGGGCGTGCCAATCCACAATGGAATAGAAGCACCGATACTCATCCTGGAGGCGGACCCAATTCCGGAGGGCGCCGACATAATTTCCGAGGTGGGCCGACCCCGTGGGCCGGATGCCGCTCAGAACCGTTTTTTTGGCTTGTTCGTTCATGTTCGTTTCGTCAGAAAAAGATGAGCGTAAAAATAAAGAGCTGAAGGGGCCGGATGATGATGTCTAAGAACCCGAGGTAGATCAGGACCAGGACGATGATGAACCCGAAGGGCCTGATGCGATCGTACTTCCGGACCGCCTCGTCGTGGAGGAGGCCGGCCAGAACCCCGCTCCCGTCCAGGGGCGGAACAGGGATGAGGTTGAAGACGGCCAGGTAGGTATTGACGAGGACGGCATAAAAGAGAATCAGGGACAGGCCCTGGAGGGGGAAAAAGCCGCGCGGGAACCCTTGTTTGTAGACGAGGAAGCTTCGCAGGAAGCCGGTCAGGCCGGGGCTTAGGAGTTTGAGAATGAGGATTAAGATCAGGGATGCGGCGGCGGCGGTCAAGTTTGCGGCTGGACCGGCCAGGGAAATCCAGAGGTTATCCCGGCGGGGGTTCCTAAGGTTATAGGGATTGACAATGACCGGTTTGGCCCACCCGAAGGCCGGGGCGCCAACGAGCACGAGAACCAGGGGCAGGAGAACCGTCCCAATTGGGTCGATATGCGCTATCGGGTTGAGAGAGATCCGTCCCATGCCGTGGGCCGTGGGATCGCCCATCCTATACGCTGCCCAAGCGTGCGACGCCTCGTGGATCGTGATGGCGAAAAGCAGGACAAAGAGGCTGATGACGATCGATAGATAATCCATTTTAATCCGCCGCTATTTATAGCACATCCGCGGCGGCTGTGTCTATCGGGCAAAATGGATGGATCCGCTTGTCGTCTTTATCCTTTTAATATCTTATTGACCTCATCCTTGTCCACGTCCAGGATATAGTTGATCCCGCTGATCCTGGCCGCATCATCGGTTAGGGCGGCGATGTCATCCCGGTTGATGTGCTCGAGCGAGAACTTGCGTCCTCCGGCCATCAGCTGCCGCAGCCCTTGGCTCAGCCGCTTGAAGTATGAATAGACGCCCATGGCGCCAGTCGGCAGATCATTGAAACGCTGGTTGTATTTTTTCTTAAGTTCGGGGGCCGTGACGAAGATCTCCTCGGTCGAGCTTCCGAAGCGTTCAACGTAAACCGGGATCTGCCCGTCCTTCACTCGGCTGCCGATGGTCTTTCCGACCATGGCCGAGGCCAAGGGGCCGCGGGCCATGCCGACCGCCTTGACGTAGGGCGCGCCGAGGGCCAGGGCCTTGAAAATCTGATCCTCGAAAGTAATGCCGCCGGCGAAGGCGATGTCCGGGAGGTACTCACCGGCTTTGGCCAGCCGGTCGGCGTATTGATAGGTCAACGACCAGATCTCCACGCTCGGGATGCCCCACTCGTTCATCATCCGCCAGGGACTCATCCCGGTGCCGCCTCCGGCTCCGTCCACGGTCAGGAAATCGATCTTAGCCTTGGAGGCGAACTTGACGGCCCGGGCCAGGTCGGCAGGCCTGTAGGCTCCGGTTTTGAGGAAGACGTATTTGGCACCGGCCTTGCGGAGGTCTGCGACTCGCTTCATGAAGCTCTCCTCCTCGACCATGCCCAGACGGGAATGGCGCTCGAACTCCTTGAAGCTTCCCTTCTCAAAAGCCTGGATGACGCTTGGCTCCTCAGGGTCCGGAAGGACAATATAGCCTCGCCTCTTGAGCTCCTGTGCTTTTTTGAGGCTCTTGATCTTGACCTCGCCCCCGATGTCCTTTGCTCCCTGACCCCATTTCAGCTCGACGATCTCGACGCCGAGCTTTTCGATGGCATATTCCTGCACGCCGAGTCGGGTGTCTTCGACATTGGCCTGGACGACGACGCCGCCGTAGCCGTCGTCCTGCCAGTCCTTGTAGCTTCGAACCCTGAACTCCATATCCGGGGAGCGAACGACCCGTCCATTCTTGAACTCGGAGCCCTCGTCCATGCCGCAGACGTTTTCGCCGATCGTTAAGATGGTGCCGGAGATGGCCGCTCCCGCGGCCAACCCTTCCCAATTTTGCTTGGCTACGTTGGTCGAACCCATGCCGCCTAAAACAAATGGCACTCGGAGCTTGATGGCCTTGTTGCGTCCGATCCGGGTTTCTATGCCGACTTTCTCGAAGGTGGCCTTGTCGCTGTCGGCCTCCACACCCCAGGCGCCCGCAGCCGTCCCCATGATGCTAAAATGAGATAGGTCCACCGGATATTCTTTTTCCGACGCGGCGGTGATGATTCCGAAGGGTTGGGGATAGAGGACTTCGGCCCCGCGGTAGGCCGATTTCCCAATCTCGCACATGCCGATGCATCCGTCCACACAGGTCACGCACATCCCGCTGAAAGGGCTGATGGACCCCTCGGTCCGGTTCTTGGTTAATGTCGCCGCGCTCCTGTTGAGCCTCGTGTAAGACATGATTTGTTACCTCCTTGTCATCTCTTTCATGAGTATTCGATATTTCATGGTTCGTCAAAAGCTATTTTTTTTCCTGGACGCAGGTGCCGCATCGTCCGGCGTCGTACATCCAGCACTGAAGCTCATCGTAGTGGTCCAGGCAGGTGGGGTTCATCGTCAAGCAGGCATTGCAAATGGGCGTCTCGGCGTTTGGCCCCTGGCAGCGGAGCTGGCAGGCCGGGCAGATGTAGATGCAGGCTCCGCACAGCCGGCATTCCTCGGACCTGATGTCGAAGGGCGTCGAGATTTTCCGTTTGTAGCCGCGTTTCTGGAAACCTATGGCCCGGGCGTTCATCTGCTCATCGCACATCCGGACACAGAGGCCGCAGGAGACGCATTCCTCGTTGCGGGGTTTGAATCGTTGCTGGGTTACCCCGAACTTTGAGGCCAGGTCCTGGATTTTCTTGGAATAGGGAGCCGTCGAGAGCATGAGCTCGATCATGATCCGCCGTGCCTCCACGACCCTTTTCGTATCCGTCTTGATGACCAAGCCTTTTTCTACCGTGCGCGTACAGGAACTGACGAGCTTTGATGCCGGCCCGCTTCCGATTTCGACCAGGCAGAGCCTGCACCCTCCGTATGGGGTCAGCCCCTCATTCCAGCAGAGAGTCGGGATCGCCAGCCCGTAGAACCTGGCCGCTTCGAGGATGGTCCAACTCTCTTCGGCGAGGACTTCCAAACCGTTCAAGATGATTGGGATCATGTTGCCCTTCCTGTGGAAGCCTTGCCGTCCTCGGTCTGCAGATCACACCGCAGGCAGCGCTTGGCTTCCTGGACGGCTTCATCCTCGGTCAAGCCAATCTCGACCTCCTTGAAGTTTTTCCTTCGACGGGAGACGGCGAGATGTCTCATCTGAGGCCTCTTGGCTTTATCCGCCTCCTCTTCGCTGAGCGTCTCTGGACTGACATACATCGAAGGCCGGGTGAGACGATATTCGCGGCGGAGGGGCTTCCCGTAGATATATTTCTCGATGGTTTCGGCGGCAAGCTTGCCGGCGGCTATGGCCTCGACGACGGAGCCCGGGCCCGTAACGGCGTCGCCTCCGGCAAAAACTCCATCCCAGGTCGTCATGGACGTCTCCTTGTCGATAACGATGTTTTCCCTGTCCCTAAGGATACCGTCTGTATCGACGATATAGGAGGTGTCGGGCCGTTCGCTGATGGCCAGGATGAGTGTATCGAGCGACGTCGTAAAATTAGATCCCTCGATGGGCACCGGCCTCGGGCGGCCACTTGCGTCTTTCTCGCCGAGTTTCATACGGACGCATTCGATGGCGACCGCTTTCCCGTCCTTTGTGACGACCTTTACAGGCGCAACGAGGAACTGGATATCTATGCCCTCTTCGATGGCGGCATCGACTTCTTCGGTCAACGCCGGCATCTCAGCCCTGGTCCGACGATAGAAGATGGCCACGCTCTCGCAGTCCTTATCGCGGAGGGCGGCACGGGCGGCGTCGATGGCCGAGTTTCCACCCCCTACAACGCAGACCCGCTTGCCTACGGGGACCTTTTTACCGAGATTCAGCTCTCTCAGGTACTCCACGGAGTGAAGAACCCCCAGGGAGTCTTCCCCAGGAATGCCCATCAGCAGGGACTTGCCAGCCCCCGTGGCGCAATATACGGCCTTGTAGCCGGATTTAAACAAGCCTTCGATGCTGATATCCCGGCCCATAATGATGCCGGTCCGGATTTCGACACCGGCAGCCTTGATCCTTTCGATCTCTTTTTGGATGACCGGCTTCGGCAGGCGATGGTCAGGGATCCCGACAGCCAGCATTCCGCCTGCGACCGAAAGGGCCTCGAAGATCGTCGGCTGGAAGCCCTTCCTAGCGAGGAAATATCCGGCCGCTAATCCCGCCGGCCCAGCGCCGATGATCGCGATCCTCTCCCGGTTCTGTTCGACGGGTTCCGGAATATAGATGATGCCGTTTCGATCCGCCCAATCCATCACGAAGCGCTTGAGGCCGCGGATGGAGATGGGATCTCCCGCCTCGCCGGCCGCGCAGACCTTCTCACAGGGATGGTTGCAGACCCGGCCGCAGACTGAGGGCAGAGGATTGTCCTTCATAATGACACGGAAGGCCTCCTCAAAGTTTCTCTTGGCGATGAGGGCGATGTAGGTCGAAGCCTCCTGGTCTATAGGGCACGAGTATTGGCACGGAGATGAAACGATCTCCTTGCAGACCATGGCCGGGCATCTTTTCAGCTTGATGTGAGCCTCATACTCATCCCGAAAATATCGGAGGGTGGAGAGAACCGGATTGGCGGCCGTTTGTCCCAAGCCGCACAAGGAAGCATCCTTAACCACTTTGGCCAATTCTTCGAGGAGAACCAGGTCCCCTTCCTTTGCCTTGCCTTCCGTGACGTCTTTAAGGATCTCCCACATTCTTTGCGTTCCCTCCCGACAGGAGAGGCACTTGCCGCAGGATTCGTCGCGAAGGAAGTTAAGGAAATATTTGGCCAGGTCAACCATACACGTCTTCTCGTCTAAGACGATCATGCCGCCTGAACCCATCATGGCCCCGGCTCCCGTCAGGCTCTCGTAGTCGACGGGCAAATCCAGGAGCTTGGCGGGGATACAGCCGCCCGACGGGCCGCCGATCTGGATGGCTTTGAATTCCCTGTCCTGGGGAATACCGCCGCCTATTCCGTAAACAATGTTCCGAAGCGTGATTCCCATCGGGACTTCGACCAGCCCCGTGTTGTTGATCTTGCCTACAAGAGAGAAGATCTTTGTTCCTTTGCTCGTCTCTGTTCCGAGGCTCGCAAACCATTGGGCGCCGCGGCGGATGATATTCGGGACAGTGGCCCAGGTCTCAACGTTGTTGATGATCGTTGGTTTTCCCCAGAGGCCCTTTTGGGCGGGGTAGGGAGGTCTCTGCCTAGGGGTTGCGATCCGTCCCTCCACGGAAGCGATCAAGGCGGTTTCCTCTCCGGAGACGAAGGCCCCCGCGCCCTGGACGATTTCGACATCGAAATCGAATCCGGTCCCAAGGATGTTCTGCCCGAGCAGGCCGTATTCCCGCGCCTGGCGGGTAGCAATGTCGATGCGCTTGACCGCAAGGGGATATTCGTTTCGGATATAGATGACGCCCTTCTCGGCCCCTATCGCTTTTGCGCCAATGACCATCCCTTCGAGAACCGCGTGGGGATCGGCCTCGAGAACGGAACGGTCCATGAACGCGCCCGGATCCCCCTCGTCGCCGTTACAGATGATATACTTGGGCGTCGCTTTTTCTTTTCGGCAGGTTTCCCACTTCTTGCTCGTGGGAAAGCCGGCGCCGCCTCTTCCTCGAAGCCCGGAGGCAGCGATTTCGGCGATGATCTCGTCCGCTGTCATCTCCGCCAGGGCCTTGGCCATAGCCTCATAGCCATCGAAGCCGATGTATTCTTCAATCTTCTCAGGATCGATCCGGCCCCGGTTCCGGAGCACGATGAGCCGTTGATGCTTGAAGAAGGCGATGTCCCTCATTTTTGGGATGGGGTCCTTCTCCTTGGGCGGAACGTACATAAGTTTTTTTACGGGTCTTCCCTTGAGAAGATGCTCTTCTACGAGAAGGGGAACGTCTTCGATCTTGAGCTGTTGATAGAAGATGCCTTCAGGCTGAACCATGAGGATGGGGCCCCTCTCGCAGAATCCATTGCATCCCGTGGCGATGATAAGAACCTCATCCTGGAGGTTACGCTTCCGGACCTCCTTTTCGAGAGCCTCCTTGATCTTGAAAGATCCGCAAGAAACACACCCGGTGCCGGCGCAGATTAATAAGTGAGCTCTATATTGTTTCAATAGTCCCCCCATCAATATAAAGTTTCGCTTCCAACCGCTAGGGCGTATTCGGTCGCCGGCTGGCCGCCCAGGACGTGTTTGACGAAGATCTTCCGCATCTTCGCCGGAGTGAGCTCGAAATACTTGATCGGCGGCTGGTTTTTGAGCTCGACCGTGGCCATCGGCTCTCGGTTGCAGAGCCCTGCGCAGCCGGACGTCGTTACGATAACGTCCGTGACCTTCTCTTTCTTCATCTCATCAAGGACGGCGTCCATGATCTCGCGGGCGCCTGCCGCGATCCCGCATGTTCCCATATGGACCGTAATCTTAGCCCTACCTGCGCCCTCCCGGATGGTCGTCATGGCTCTGGCTTTTTCCCTGATTTTTTCTAGGTCTTGGATGCGGAGTTTTTTCTTTTCTGCCATCAGATTTCCTTTCCTTTGTTCGTGTTCTCCCGATCCTTTTCGGTCCTGCCCGCAAAAGCCTTGCGACCGCCCCCTATCAGGGGGCTGCACTTCTTAATGACCTTGATGCGCGCATCCTGACTTCTGATCTTCGGGGTTTTTGATATTTGGCCAGAATCGTTCCGACCTTCCGGACCGTTGTATGGCCGTGGTATTTTTTGTCGACGACAACGACAGGTCCGATGGCGCAGCAGCCAAGGCAGGCGATAGTCTCCAAGGTGAATCGGAGGTCCTTTGTTGTTTCACCGGCGGAGATGCCGAGCCGTCGTTCAAATTCGTCCAGGATCCTTTGTCCTCCTCGGACATGACAGGCAGTCCCCAGGCAAACCAAGCACGTATGTTTGCCGCGGGGGGTGAGGCTGAAAGCGCGGTAGAACGTGGCCACGCCGATGGCGTCGATGAGGGGGATTCGGAGCTCACTCGCGACCAACTGGAGGGATTCCGGAGGGAGATAATTGCAGGCGGCCTGGATATCAAGAAGGATGGCTATGAGGTTCCTTTTTTGACGCTTGTGCGATTTGATGATGCTTTGGATTTTCTCTTTCTTGATGATCAAGGCATTCCCTCCAGTAATGAATATAAGTGTTATGATGGATGGAGTAAACCATTATAATCTTATCCATATAAAAATCGAACCTCATATATATCAGAACGAATTTACGCTTGTCAAGCCATTCAGGTTCAGGAGTTCCCCCAATAATTTATGGATCGAAGAGTGTATGTTGGAGAGGGAGAGGGTTTTGTAGCTCCAAGAGTCTCTTGAGTCCTTGGGTTTGGCTGTAGAGGAACTGCCGGATTCCATCGGCCAGAGCGTAGAGGCGGAAGTCGGGGATGCCGAAGAGCCGCTTAGAGGCTCTCAGGACATGGCCGGCCAAGACCCGA
>Ga0136653_10000460_pt1 | contig 21436 bp, 15 predicted proteins | sample LakKivw275mmetaG_FD_94866 | JGI IMG/M metagenome (GOLD analysis project Ga0136653, IMG submission 94866) | Anoxic lake water microbial communities from Lake Kivu, Rwanda to study Microbial Dark Matter (Phase II) - Lake Kivu water 275m metaG... | ecosystem: Environmental > Aquatic > Freshwater >...
GTTAAGTAATATAATTCTCGTTCCTAAAAATTTTAAAAACCCGGCTCTCGCCGTTAAAGAGGCTTTTCAGAAAAATCTTAAGTTTGACGGCCTTGTTTTTGATCTCGGCCTGTCTTCGGCGCAATTGGCTGATAGCAAACGCGGTTTTTCTTTCTCCGGGGATCGGCCTTTGGACATGGCCTTCGGCGCTAAGAGCCCGCGTTCAACCTTGGACATCGTCAATCGTTATTCGTTGTTAGAATTGACGAGAATTTTCCGCGACTACGGCCAAGAGCGCTATGCCTATCCCATCGCTCGCGCTCTGGTTAAGGCCCGCGCTTCTCACCGCCTAAAAAGCACGGCCGAACTGGTGGCGATAATAACGAGCGTCGTGCCCTATCGTTTCCCCAAGCGTTTGCATCCGGCTACTAAAGTTTTCCAAGCTTTGAGAATGGAAACCAACGGCGAATTAGCCAATCTGGCCTTGGCTTTGCCGGCGGCCTTGAAACTGCTTAAATCCGGCGGGCGCTTAGTAGTTGTTTCTTTCCACAGCGGCGAAGACCGGATTGTAAAAAATTTTTTCCGCGAGGCGCAAGCGGCGGGCGCCTTAAAAATTTTGACCAAGAAACCTTTGCCGCCGACCGTCGCCGAAATCACCGCCAATTTCCGGGCGCGTAGCGCCAAATTGCGCGCCGCCTTTAAACTCTAAAGAGGCGGCCGTCCCCAATAGCGATAATTTTTAAATTAACATATAGTCCATTTTTGCGTTTTGACGCCTAATTTTTTCTTTATGATTAGAAACGTGAAATGCTCTTACGCGCAACTAAGGGCGGGGGAGGCGGCCAGAGGTCGCTTTAGTCTCAAATATTTTAATATCGCTTTAGTTTTACTTTTAAGCGCCTTGGGCATTTTTTATCTTTTAAACATCAGCGCTTTGACAGTCAGAGGTTTCTCTTTAAGCGAGTTAAAAGCCCAGGCGGCGACTTTGGCCAGCGAGAATTTGGCCGCGCAAGAGCAAGTTAATACTTTACAATCCTATTATGCCTTGGCCAGCCGGACGCAGAAATTGGATATGGTGGCGGTCGGGGAAGTTGACTATTTGACTTTAAATCCGGCGGCGGTGGCGAAGAAATAGACGGCGCCGGCCAGCCGCTAATTAGTGTCGGTCGCCGGCTTTAGTCCGCCGTCCCCATTATTTTTTATGTGGCGTGAGGATAAAAATAATTTGCGCCCGTCTCCCGGGCTTCGCAATAATAATCGTTGGCGTTTAGCCGTGGCGGTTATTTTTTTATTGGCTGGCGCCTTATTGTATAAATTATTTAGCGTCCAGATAAAAGAATGCGACTTGTACACGGCCCTGGCTTCTTCCCAACAGCAGGTTTCCAGCCAATTGACGCCGGAGCGAGGGGAAATTTATTTAACTGAAAGCCTTAACGGTCAAGAAAAGCTTTATCCTTTGGCGACCAACAAAGATTTTGCCGTTTTGTACGCCGTGCCCAAAGACGTCGAGAATCCGCCGGCGCTGGCGGAAAAAATTTACGAATTTTTTGATTATCCGCGCTGGCTGGCCGCTAATAGAAGCGCCAGCTCCACGCCGCCAGAAATCGCCACCGCCACCAAAGAGGAAATGATCGCCACACGTTTAACGCGTCTGGACAAACCGGGCGATCTTTACGAACCTTTGGAAAACAAATTGACGACCGATGACTTATTGAAATTTTATGCTTTTCTTTTAAGCAGTACTTCCACGCCGGTGGCCGCCACCGATTTAGAATTGCAAGTGGACAAAATTATTGACCGCGCCTCCTCCAGCGAAGAAGTGACAATCCCGGGTTTAGGTTTTACCATTAAAAACAGGCGTTATTACCCAGAGAATAATCTCGCCGCGCAATTGGTCGGCTTTGTCAGCTACGCCGATAATGAGGGCGAAGGTAAATACGGCTTGGAAGAATTTTTTAACGATGAACTTTTCGGCCAATACGGCTCCTTAAAGAGCGAAAAGGGCGCCGGGGACAACGTCATTATCGTCAACGACCGCGAATACGTAAAACCACTAAACGGCAGCGATTTGATTTTAACCGTGGATAGAAACATTGAATACGTCGCCTGCGAAAAGTTGAAAGCGGCGGCGGGAAAATATGACGCCGATAGCGGCAGTGTCATCGTTATGGATCCTAGGACCGGCGCCATTTTGGCCATGTGTTCGGTGCCGGATTTTGATCCCAACGCTTATCAGGACGTCAAGGATATTTCGGTTTTCAACAATCCCGCCATTTTCAACCAATACGAACCCGGCTCGGTTTTTAAAGCCGTGACCATGTCGGCGGCCATTGAGCAAGGGAAGGTCACGCCGACCACGACTTATGAGGACAAGGGCGAAGTTCTCATTCCCGGCTGGCCGAAACCGATTAAAAATTCCGATTTCGCCAGCCACGGCCCCCATGGCGTCGTGGATATGAACGCCGTCTTAGAAAATTCTTTGAATACCGGGGCGATTTTCGCCCTGCGCCAAATCGGGCCGAAAGTCTTTGCCGATTACGTGAAAAATTACGGCTTTGGAGAAACGACCGGCATTGAATTGGGGGCGGAGAGTTCAGGCAATATCGGTAGTTTACTAAGCGACAAAGTCAAAGAAATTGACGCCGCCACCGCTTCTTTCGGCCAGGGTATTGCCGTGACCGCTTTGCAAATGCTTATGCCCTATCAAGTAATCGCCAATCGCGGCATTTTGATGAAACCTTATGTCGTCAAAGTGATAGTGCACCCCGACGGCCAGCGGGAAGACATTTTGCCCCAGCAAGTGCACCGCGTCATCAGCGAGAAGACGGCCGATACCATGGCCGCCATGCTGGTTAATGTTGTGGAAGAAGGCCACGCCAAAGGCGTGCGTATTAGCGGTTATTACATCGGCGGTAAAACCGGCACCGCCCAAGTGGCCACGCCCAGTGGCTACAGCGAGACTGATTTCACCCATACCTTCGTGGCCATTGCCCCGATAGACAATCCCGTGGCGGTTATGATCGCCAAGTTAGATAACCCTAAAGGCGTTCAATTCGCCGAAAGCACGGTTGTGCCCTTGTGTAAGGAGATCGCCGATTTCATCCTTAAATATTATCAGGTGCCGAAAACGCGGACTTAAAATTTCGGGGAAATAGTCTTTTTATTTATGCTGAAAAAAATCTTGTTTCTAAAATTGAAAATTTTCGCCCGACTGCTTATAAAAAAATACCGACCGGTGATTGTCGGCATTACCGGCTCGGTCGGCAAGACGAGCGCCAAAGAAGCAACGACTTTGGTTTTACAAAGGAAGTTGAGAGTGCGCACCAGCCACAAGAATTATAATAATGAAATCGGTTTGCCCTTGACGATTATTGGCGTTGCTTCACCCGGCCGCGATTTTTGGGGTTGGCTTAAAGTTTTTGCTCGCGCCGCCCGCCTGATATTGAGCCGCGACCGGAATTATCCCCAAGTTTTGGTTTTGGAAATGGGTGTGGACAGGCCCGGCGATATGGCCTACCTTTTAAGTATCGCTCCGGCCAAAGTGGGCGTTATTACCGCCGTCAGCCATTCGCACTTGGAATATTTCGGCACTGTCGTCAACATCAAAAAAGAGAAGCAGGCCTTAATTGATAAATTGGATAAAAAGGGCTTGGCCGTTTTGAACTACGACAACGAAGTCACGCGCGCCATGACTAGCGCCAGCCCGGCCCGAGTTCTAAGCTATGGTTTCGGTGAAGGCGCCAATTTGCGCGCCCAAGATATTAGTTATAATTATGGCAAAGGTGATTATGAGTTAAGCGGTGTGCGTTTTAAATTGAACTATAACGGAGCCATCGTGCCGGTCATAATGCCCAATGTTTTTTGCGCGCCGGCTCTTTATGCCGCTTTAGCCGCCGCCGCCGTGGCTACCTATTTTAATTTCAATCTTTTGGAAATCGCCAGCGCCTTAAAAGATTTTTCTTTGCCGCCGGGGCGGATGAATCTTCTTCCGGGCGTCAAACAGACCTTTATCATTGACGACAGCTATAATTCTTCGCCGGAAGCGGCCTTGGCGGCCGTTAACACTCTGGCGGCTATAAAAATTGACGAGAAGGCGGACAAATTCGCAGTTTTGGGCGATATGCTGGAAATCGGACACTATACCGAGGAAGGCCACCGGCTGGTGGGCGCCAAGGTGGCGGCCAGCGGCATTAAATATCTCATTGCCGTGGGCGAAAAGGCGCGCGATTTTATTCGCGGGGCCAAGGAAGCGGGCATGGAAGATGATTTTATTTTCCATTTCGACACTGCCGAGGAGGCGGGCAAATTCCTCCAAGACAGAATAAAGGCCGGCGACGTTCTCTTGGTCAAAGCTTCACAAAAAATGCGGCTGGAAAAAGTCGTCAAGGAATTAATGGCCGAACCGGAGCGGGCCGGTGAGCTTTTAGTCCGGCAAGGGCAAGAATGGGAAGGGAAATAAGGGAATTTTGAGGGTTAAAAATAAAAAAGACTCCTGAAAAAGAAGTCTTTTTTGTTTGTTTTTTAAAGCGTTAAATTTTAAGGTATTATTTTTCCGGCAGACCGCCACCGTCCGCCATTCGTAATTGTTTTAATCTCTCCAAGAGCAAGATTCCCAGATGAATGGTTTCTTCCGGAAAAGTTGGACGTACTTTTTTACAAAAGTCAAGCCCTCCAAGACTCCTCTTTTTCCTTTGCTCCTGTATTTTTAGGGTTTATACTTCGTTTATTTATAGAGATAATAAGCCGATTAAGGGCTCGTATTATTTTTGTCAAAGAATTACTTACTCTTATTATTTTCCCCTCAATTTGTCAATTTCCGCTTTTATGACTATACTTAAAACATAAGCTTATGACCATTCTTATTTTGGGCGCGAAAGGCAATTTAGGCACCCAGTTACAGCGGATTTTGATGGAAGAATACGAGGTCGTCGGCTGGGACAAGGACGATTTTGACGCCCTTGATTTTCCTTTACTTTCAAAAAAAGTCAGGGAGCTGGAGCCCTCTATAATCATCAACACCGTTGCCTATAACGCCGTGGACAAATGTGAGAATAGCGAGAATTATGAACTGGCCTTGAAATTGAATCGCGATTTGCCGGCGGTTTTGGCCGAGCTGGCCCGCAATTTGGAAGCGCTTTTCATTCACTATTCTTCCGATTACGTCTTCAACGGCACGGTGGAAAAACCGGAGTTTAGCGAAGACGACACGCCCAATCCGATCAATAAATACGGGGAAAGCAAATTTCTGGGCGAGCGTGAAATTTTGCGTCAGGCGGAGCGCGGCACGGCTTGCTATTTAATTCGTTCCTCCAAGCTTTTCGGTCCCAAAGGCGGGAGTCCTTTAGTCAAGCCCAGTTTTTTTGACATTATGCTGGAATTGGCGCAGAATAAAAAGGAGCTGACGCTTGTTAACGAAGAATTAAGCTGTTTCACCTATACCCCTGATTTGGCCCAGGCCACCCGGCGTCTCTGGGAACTGGAAGCGCCCTACGGCATTTATCATTTAATTAACGAAGGTCCTTGCACTTGGTATGAGGGTGCCTTAGAACTTTTCCGTTTAAAAAAAATCAAGCCCCAAATCAAGGCGGTGCGCAGCGAAAATTTGGCCCGGCCGGCCCGGCGGCCAAAATATTCGGTTTTAAAAAATACCAAACTGCGGCATTTGCGCCCCTGGAAGATCGCCCTGGAGGAATATTTGCAAAGCGCGGTCGGACCGGGAGCGAAAACAAAAAATTGATTTAATTCTTAAAAATTAATTTCATAAAGCTAATTTCTATTTTAAAATTTACTTTCTATGCGCGGCATAATTCTTTCCGGCGGTTCGGGCACCAGGCTCCGGCCGCTGACCAAAATCACGTCCAAGCAATTATTGCCGGTCTATAACCGGCCGATGATTTATTACCCTTTAAACACCCTTATCAAAGCCGGCATTAAGGAAATTTTAATCATCGTCGCGCCGGATAGAGCCGGTGATTACCTTAATCTTCTCGGTTCAGGCAAGCAGTTTGGCGTCAAATTTACCTATGAAATTCAGGATAAGCCCGAGGGTTTGGCCCAGGCCTTCATTATTGGCGAGAATTTTATTGATCAGGAAAACGTGACTATGATTTTGGGCGATAACATCTTTGAAGACGATTTCGCCTCCGAAATCAAGGCTTTCCAAAGCGGGGCCAAGATTTTCGCCAAAAAAGTGCCGGATCCAGAAAGGTTCGGGGTGGTCAAATTCAATGCCGAGAACAAGGCAGAAAAGATCGAGGAAAAGCCCAAGAAATATTTAAGCGATTACGCCGTTACCGGTCTCTACGTTTACGACCAGCGGGTGGTGGATATCGCCAAAACCATTAAAGCCAGCGAGCGCGGGGAACTGGAAATCGTGGACATCAATAACTGGTATTTACAGCGCGGCGAACTAGAAGTCTCCCTCGTCAAGGGCGAATGGCTGGACGCCGGCACTTTTGACAGCCTCTTAAAGGCCCAGAATTTCGTTAAGGAAAAATTGGCCGATAAGCTGACGATTTAAGAGCTGCCTATATAACCGTTTATGAAATTAGCTGTTGGCTTTCTTACTTACGAGCAAAGCAGCGCCAAGTATTTGGCCGAGTTTTTACCCAGTCTTTACGCCGCCCTGAAATTTTTGCCGGCGAGGCAATTTCAGATTTACGCTTTTGACAACAGCGAGGCTGACGATAACGCCAATCGTCTGGCTTTGGAATTTTTTAACCGTGAAAGCAGTCGACAGGGAATAAAAACCGTGACTTATTTTAGCCGCGGTTTTAATTTAGGTTTTGCCCGGGCCTATAATTTCCTTCTGCAAAAAGCTTGGGAGGCCGAGGCCGAATATTTTTTGATCATTAATCCCGATACCCTTTTGGAACCCGATTCTTTGCGTTATCTCGTGGCCGCCTTGGACAGCGAAGAGGACTTGGTTGCTGTCAGTCCGAAACTTCGGCGTTGGGATTTCAGCAAACGAGAAAGGACAAGCTTGATTGATTCTTGCGGTTTGATTTTAAAACCGGGTTTGCGTTTTCTTGATTTGGGCCAGGGTGAAGAGGACCGTGGTCAATTTGATCGGCAGCCGATTATCGGCCCCTCTGGCGCTGCCGGTCTCTTCCGTTTAAGCATTTTGGAGAAAATAAAGGAGAAGCGTGTCCTTGGCGAAAACCGAAACCAATATTTTGACGAACGCTTTTTTATGTATAAAGAAGATTGTGATTTAGCCTATCGTCTTTATTCGGCCGGCTATAAATGCCGTCTGGTCCCCGCGGCAGTTATTTATCATGATCGTACTGCCGCTAGTTCCGGCGCCGGTTTTTTACGCCGCCTGAAAGATTGGCGCCAAAAAAATCGACAAATACGCGCCTGGTCTTTCCGTAATCAAAATTTTCTTTTTGTCAAACATTGGCAAAAGCAAAATTTTGTCAATAAAATAATCATTGCTTTTCGTTTTTTTTTCTTCTTTATTTTTTCTCTCATATTAGCACAATTTCTTCTAAAAGAGTATCGTTATATTTTGTTCTCTAAAGAGTATTGACTAATGTAAAATAATGTGATAAAGTAAGGAAGACTTGAATAGTTAATAGCTTATTTTTTATATGGAAAATTTATTAGAAAAAATGATTCGCGACGAAAAGTCCGAAGAACTGGCGCGTCTGGATGCCATTAAAATCGTCAATAATTTGTTTTCCGAACTTTTGGACCGCGAAAAAGACATCTTGTCGCGGCGTTTCGGCTTGAAAGGCGAAAAAGGCGAAACTTTGGAAAAAATAGGCAGCCTGCATAAGTTGACGCGTGAACGCGTGCGTCAAATTGAAGCGGCCAGCATCAAGAAAATCAAGAAGCTGGAAAATTTGCAAAGCTATATCGCCACCTTAAAAGAAACGGTGCAAAATCTTTTGCTTGAACACGGCGGCCTGATACGGCGCGATTATCTTTTGGACATTTTGACGGTCATGACTTTGGAAATTAATAATGAAGCCAATATCAATGATCCAGATTATGAAAAAAACCGCCAGATTTACCGCAATCATTTCAATTTCCTGATTTCACGGCTGCTGAACGAGGATTTGGAGTTGGTCCAGGACGAAGATTATTTCAATCCCTCCTTCAAACTTAGAAACGAGCCGGTGACGCATTTGGAAGAATTGGCCAGCGACTTATTAAAGAAAGTGGAAACCCTGAAAAAGACTTTCACGACCGAAGAACTTTTAGATCTCTTGAAGAAACTCGATGCCTATAACAAAAATCAGGAAAAATTGCAGCACGAGAATTCGGCCGACATCACGAAAGTGTTTAAAAGCCAGCTTTTCCCGGACAAAGGGGAAATCATCAACAACAACAAGATTCTCTATTCCTTGGTGCAGGCCATTAAAAATTTAGAGCAGAATAAGTACGGGGAATGGGGCCTCGCCGACTGGGAGGAAATCAAGCCGAAGACGGTCAACGACAAGATCTATCTGATTTTGAAGCACGAGGGCGCTCCCCTGCATTTCACGGAAATCACCAAAAAAATAAATGAGATGAGATTTGACAAGAAAACGGCCAACGCCGCCACCGTCCATAACGAACTTATTCTGGACAACCGCTACGTCCTGACCAGCCGCGGCACCTATGGCTTGAAGGAATGGCAGAAATAATGGCAGCAATAAAGTAAGCGAGAAATAAGGTATAAAATTAAATTTTTCTTAAATTCATAAAAAATCCAGCCCTTAAGGCCGGGTTTTTGTTTGCCTTCTTTTCGGAGGGGGTATTTGTTCCCCTGTCGTCAATATGCTAAAATATAAGTAAATTAAGATTATGGACCTTGTTATTAATACCGCCGGTATTAATCAGTTTTTCAATTTGCCGTCCGAACGGATGTTTTGGGTTTTTATGGCTAATTTGGGCTGGCTGATGATCGCCATCACCTTCCTTATCGGCATGCGCCGCGTCTATCTTTTTTGGCGCCAGTTGCATTGGAAGAAAAGCCATCAACATTTGCTTTTGGCCATTGACATTCCCAAAGGCAATGAGCAGACGCCTAAAGCGGTGGAGAATATGTTCACCTATTTGGGCGGGGCGCACGCCACCCAAAATTTCTTTGAGAAGTGGTTTATCGGCGAATTTCAGAAATCTTTTAGCTATGAAATCGTGAGCCAGGAGGGCTACACGCAGTTTTTGATTTGGACGCCGGTGGAGTTCAGAAACCTGATAGAATCCTCTGTCTACTCGCAGTATCCGGACGCGGAAATCACGGAAGTAGACGACTACACGCAGACCATGCCGCAACATTGGCCGAATGAAGAGTACGACCTCTGGGGTTGCGAATTCATACAGAGCGCCAGCAAATATTACCCGATTAAATCTTATTTGGAATTTGAACACCCCATCGGTCCGAGCGAGCTGCAATTTAAGGATCCCATGGCTTCCTTAATGGATCTTTGCGGTTCTTTGCGCCAAGGCGAGCAACTATGGATGCAGATGATTATTACCCCCATCGGTTTTGACTGGATAAAAGAGGCGGATAGGCTGGCCGATAAAATTTTAGAGCGGCGCAAGAAACCGCGCCGGGATTTATTCGGCGTCGGCTTAGAGGCTTTAGGCGAATTAAGCGAAGTCGTTTATCCGATTTGGCAGGACGTTGATCGTTCGCCTAAAAAAGAAGAGAAACCGAAATCAATGATGGAACTTTCCCCCAAAGAAAAACGGCAGTTGGAAGGCTTGCAGTTCAAAGCTTCCAAATTGGGTTTTGACATTAAAACGCGCATGGTTTACGTGGCTAAAAAAGAAGTTATGAACGTCAAGAAAGTCGTCAATGGCTTTATTGGTTATATCAAACAGTTTACGGCCATGGATTTAAACGCTTTGAAGCCGGATTTGGATAAAACAGCCACCCGCACCGCTTATTTTTTTAAAGAAATGCGTTTGTTGGAAAAAAAGCGTCGGATTTTCCGTAATTACGTGAAGCGCTCCAATACCGGCGGCCGCCAGGCTGGTCTGATGAACATTGAAGAATTAGCCACGCTTTGGCATTTTCCCGTGGAAGCGAACGTAAAATCGCCGCTCATTCAAAGGGCGCCGGGCAAAAAGGCCGACGCTCCCTATTCCTTGCCTTTGGCAGCTGAAGAAAAAACGCAAGAACTGCCCGATATTTTTAAAACTAACAATCGCCCCGTCCCGCCGTCCCTTCCCGAAGAAACGCCGGCCACGGCCAACCCGCCCGATCTTTTCCAAGCGGAAGCGGATTTAGGCCATAAAGAGGCGGCCCCGCCGTCCAATTTGCCGACCTAAATTATTACCGGCCGAATATTAAGTCCAAGTAAAAAAAGACGGCGGCCGGTTGACTACCTTCATGACTATCGGTATTGACGCCCGCTTCTACGGACCCGTAGGCAAAGGCCTGGGCCGTTACACGCAAGAAGTGGTGGACAACCTGATTAGGCTGACTAGCGCCGATTCGTCGACCGGCGACGGCACCGGTTTTAATTACGTAATTTTTTTAAGCCCGGAAAATTACGACGAATTCACGGCCACTGGCCCTAAGGTCAGGAAAGTGCGGCTTAACATCCCTTGGTACAGCTTTAAGGAGCAATGGCTTTTCCCCTTTTACATTTGGCGGGCAAAAGTAAATTTGATGCATTTTCCCCATTTTAACGTGCCCATTTTGACGCCGACTAAATTCGTTGTTACCATTCACGACCTTATCTTGACCCATTTCCCGACCCTAAGAGCGACCACCCTAAGCCCCTGGCTTTACCGCCTGAAAAATTTGGCTTACCGCTTAGTCATTTTCGCGGCCGTCAGCCGCGCCCGGCGCATTATCGCCGTCTCCCAGTTCACTAAAAACGATTTACTCAAGAAATTTAAGTTGCCTCCGGGGAAAATCCTTGTTACTTACGAAGGCGTGGCCAATTTAGCCAAGGGTCGCGACTCGCTTTTTGTCGCCAAATTGGACAGCGAGGAAACCTTGGCTAATTGTCATAGCGGCCAAAATTTTCTCCTTTACGTCGGCAACGCTTATCCCCATAAGAATTTGGAAAGGCTTTTGCAAGTTTTCGTCCGTTTGCGCGCTTTGTGGCCGAACCTGCGCTTGGTCTTGGTGGGTAAAAGCGACTATTTTTACAAAGGGCTTGAGGCGGAGGCTCGCCGTCTCAATCTCTTCCAGCCGGGAAACATTAACAGCCCGGTCGTCTTTCCTGATTACGTGCCCGACGCCGAATTAGAAATCCTTTATCAATCGGCCCGGGTCTATGTTTTTCCTTCGCTTTATGAGGGTTTCGGCTTGCCGCCCTTGGAAGCCATGGTTCAAGGCTGTCCGGTCGTTTGTGCCGCCAGTTCCAGTCTGCCGGAAGTCTTGGGCGACGCCGCTTTATACTTTAATCCCGTTGATGAAGAGGATATGTTTAATAAGATTAACTCGGTTTTGGCCAACGAAAATTTGCGCCGTGAGCTTATAGGGCGGGGTTATAGGCAGGCGAAAAAATATAATTGGTGGGAATGCGCGCGCCAGACCGAAGAAATTTACCGGCAAATTCTGGCGCCGCCAAGGCCGCTGTCGGCCCGCTAAAGCCTTAAATTAGATTTTTAAGATTTAATATTTTAATTGGGGCGGGAAGCCGGAAAATAATTATGGGCGAGAAACCGGAAAATTTAAACGGCCGCGAGCGCGCTAATGAACGCGAGCGCTTTTCCAATTTCGTCGTGGACCTACGTCCTCTAGCTCTTAAGGCCCGCCGCGCCGCCAAAGAGACTTGGGGAAAAAGGGGAAAAACCGGTCAGAATTGGAGTGAAAAAATCAACGCCGGCTGGCGCGGACTGGAAACGGCGTTTAAAAAAATTCAGCCCAATCTCGCCGCTAAGCCGGGGCGTCTTTGGCGGACAAAAAGCCGGCGGCCGGCAATTTTTCTCGCGCTTCGCCGTTTTTTCAGCCGTTTAAAACCTCGGTCTCGCCGCCAATCTTATTGGCAGAAAATTATCGCCCGCGAAAAGAAAATTTTCAGCGCCCGGCCGCAGGCGCGGCGCCCGCGGTGCGGCGATTTGGAAAAACGTTTGGCGCGCTCGGAAAGACGCGTTTATTGGTATCGCTCTTTATTGTCTTTTGTCATTGTCTTATTAATCATCATTTTGCCTTTAAAATTATTATCTAGCGCCAAAATTTTCCATTTAAAGGCTTGGGAAGAAAGAATTTTATCCCATGCCCATTTGGCCCTGAATAATCTCTTGGCGGCCACGGATTCGGCGACGAGATTGGATTTGCAGGCGGCTGGCTCTGAATTCCAGGCGGCCGGGGCCAATTTTTTGGCGGCGCAAAGCAGTTTAAACGACATCAATAGCGCCCTCTTCACTTTCGCTTCCTTGGCGCGCGATCCGGAAATAAAAATGGCGGCCGAGAGCAAGAAGATTATGGCCGCCGGCGCTTTGGCCGCTTCTTTGGGCAGTAATTTAGTTAAGGCCACCGACAGCCTGTTTAATGATAGTCAGGAAAAGTTGGCCGCTAAGCTGGAAAATTTTCTTGCTTCCGGGCATTTGGCCGCCGCTAACGCCAAAGATTTAAAAACGGAATTGGATAAAATCAATCTGGATAATTTACCTTTGGCTTACCGCGAGCAATTTAAGACTTTAAACCAAGAAGCCGGCCTTTTGGCCACGGGCTTGGCTAATTTTATCGCTGGCGTCGACAAATTACAAGAAGTTTTAGGCCTAAGCCGCGATAAACGTTACCTTTTGGTTTTTCAAAACAATAGCGAACTGCGCGCCTCCGGCGGTTTCTTGGGCAGTTACGCTTTAATGGACGTTAGCCAAGGAGAAATTAGTAATTTAGAGGTGCCGGGCGGCGGTTCTTACGACACCGAGGCCGGTTTAAAAGTCTTGGTGGCGGCGCCCGAACCCTTGTGGCTGGTCAATCCTTTGTGGCATTTTTGGGACGCTAATTGGTGGCCGGACTGGCCGACGACGGCGAAAAACTTGATGTGGTTTTATAGTAAAAGCGGGGGGCCGAGCGTGGACGGAGTCATTAGTTTGACGCCGACGGTGGTGGAGCGCCTGTTAAAAATTACCGGGCCGATAGATTTAAGCCGCGAATACGGCCTGACGATTGACGCCGACAATTTCTGGCCGAGCGTGGAAACGATAGTGGAGGCTAATAATTTGGCTAAAACTAATCCGGAAGTCTTAGCTGGTTTTGCTGCCACGACCGTGCCCGTCGTTTCCTCTTTGCCTCTAGAACAAGATTTGGACAATAATAGCGATAATAAACCGAAAAAAATTATCGGCGATTTGACCGCCAAGATATTGGAGATTTTGCCGCAGAAATTAACTCCAGACAACCTTGTAAATCTAATCAGCGCTTTTAGCGACAGCTTGGCGGAAAAGCAATTGCTTTTCTATTTTAACGATTCCTATTTAGAAACCGAAGTCGCCAGCCGTAATTGGGGCGGGGAAATCAAAGCCGCGCCCGCCGACTACTTATTAGTCGTTAACACTAATATCGCCGGCCAAAAATCAGACCAAAAAATGAAAGAAGAAATCGAGCAGGAAAGCCGGGTGGCTTCTGACGGCGGCATTATTGACACGGTCAAGATCACTCGCACCCACACCGGTTTAAAGAATGAAGCTTTGACCGGCGCGCGTAACGTTGATTGGCTGCGTATTTACGTGCCTTTAGGCAGCGAACTGATCGCCTCTTCCGGCTGGATTAAACCTGATCCTAAATATTTAACCGAGCGGCCCGACCCGACTTGGCTCCAAGACCCGCTTTTAGCCGCCGAGAACGCGGCCGCTCTTGAGCCGGAGACGGGCACGAAAATCTATGCGGAAAACGGCAAAACCGTTTTCGCCAATTGGTTAATGGTTGATCCCGGCGAAAGCGCTACCGTTACTTTGACCTACCGCCTGCCTTTTAATTTTTTGGCGGCCGCTCCGGACGAGAGTTGGCTGAAGAAAATAAATGACTGGTTGAATCCGAACAGCGCCGAGCTTATCCCTTATTCCTTGTTAGTTCAAAAACAACCGGGCGTTTCGGCCGACGATTTTTCCAGCCGCTTAATTTTGCCCGACAACCTAAACGTTTTCTGGCGCTCCAAAGAGACCCCGGCGGATGATAAGGGTTGGCAGGTGGCCGTCCCTCTCGATAGCGACCAGTATTGGGCGATTTTAGCTCAAATTAAGCGATAAAATAAGTTAAAATATTTATGAGTGATTTTAAAAAATCCAGGCAAAAGTTTAAAATTGAACGCCAGCGCCGGAGCGGTCTGTCTTCCTTCGTGGAGCGGCCGATGCCGAGCCCTAAAGAAGTGGCCAGCTTTGAACGGGTAGTGAGAAAAGAGGCGCGCCAGCAGGAAATTGATTCCCACTTGTCGGAAATTTATCGCGATAAGAACGGCCGCTTGATAAACGTGAGAAAAATGAACGTCAGGCAGCGCCACGTTTGGCGGCGTTTTTTTGGCCGCTTATTGGGTTTGGTTCTTTTAGCCGCCCTGCTTTACGGCGCTTACATTTTTTTCTTTCGGGCCAATAACGACCTTAGCGCCGTGGAACTTAAACTTAGTGCGCCAGAAAACGTCATTGCCGGCCAGGAATTTTCCTATACCATCAATTACCATAACGCCACCCGCTTTAGCTTGACGCAAGTCCATTTGGAAATGCAGTATCCGAATAATTTCGTCTTCCTTAACGCTTCTTTGCCGCCGACGACTGATGATTACGGCTGGGATTTAGAGGATATGGCCCGCGGCGCCAATGCTAGCTTAACCATTACCGGCCAGCTCATTAATCAACCCGGTTCGGTCAATATCGCCTTTGCCCGTTTAAGCTACGCTCCCGACGGCTTGTCCAGTCAATTTAAAAAAGAAGCCTCCGTTTCCACCCTAGTTTCCGGTCCGGGTTTTACGGCCGATTTGCAATATAACCAGACCGCTTTTTTGCAGCAGGAAAATGCCATGACTTTAATTTTATCCGCAGTAGAAAATAATTATTTGGGCGATTTTAACATCACCTTCGCTTTGCCGCCGGAGGCCAACGCCGGCGTGGCTACGACCAGTCCGCCCGTGACGACGACGACGACCACTACGGCTACTTCCTCCGGCCCGGTGACGATAACTAAAAGCGGCGGTTCCAGCTGGCAGGTGAGCGGTTTGGGGCCGGAGTCAGGCCGTCAGGAAATCCCCCTTTTCTTCATCATTAACCAGAAGAGCGCTTCCTCCACGGTGACCGTGCGTTTGGAGAAAAAATTGGCTAACGGCCAGGCCGATGTTTTTTGGGAAAAGGCGATTACGCCGACTTTGGTAACCAGCGGCCTGAACCTGACTTTATTCGTCAACGGCTCGCAGAACGACCAGGCGGTCAATTTCGGCCAGACCCTAAACTACCTACTCTCCTATAGCAACCAAGGCGACAATACTTTTGCCAATGTGGCCATTTTAGCCTCTTTGACTGGCGACTTTTTGGACTGGAATTCCTTAAGCGATGCCGCGGGCGGAGTGACGGAAAATGGCGCCATTATTTGGACCAAAGAGGAGATTCCGGCCTTGGCGGAAATTAAGCCGGGTCAAGAAGGGGAAATAGATTTTTTTCTAAGACTGAAATCCTTTAGCGCCACTGATTTAGGTAAAAACACGGCCGTGGTTTCTTACGCTCAATACAGCGTTAACGGCCAGGATATAAAAGGTGACAGCAATAAAAGTAATACCGTGGCCAATAACATTAACAGCGACTTGTTTTTGAACGAACAGATCCGTTATTTTGACGAGAATAATATTCCCGTCGGTTCCGGACCTTTGCCCCCGGCCGTTGGCCAAAAAAGCAGTTTCCGCGTCTATTGGACGGTTAAAAACGATTTGCACGAGCTTTCTGATGCCCAAGTAGTCTTTAGTTTGCCGGCCGAAGTCAATTGGGATGACAGCGCCGAAACCCAAGTTGGCACTTTAAACTATAACGAAAGCGCCCGCCAAGTGGTTTGGAACATCGGTCGCTTGCCGCTTTCCGTTTATGAGACCACGGCCGCCTTCAACATCAGCTTGACGCCCGGCGAAGACGACCGCGATAAAATTTTGGTTTTGTCGCCGGGTTCAACGATCACGGCCATGGACACGGAAACCAAAGCCCTCATTACCCAGAAAACCGGAGCGAAAACAAGCAAATTGGAAGACGATGATATTGCCGGTTTGAGCAATTCCGGCCGCGTGCAATAGTGTCTTGGGTTTGCCGTCGCCGGAGATTATTTATGTTCCAAATAGAACGACAAACTAAATCGGGGGCGCGTTTGGGCGTCTTAAAAACCGCCCACGGCTTTTTAAAAACGCCTGCCTTTCTGCCCGACGCCACCCGCGGTTTTGTTAAATTCTTAAGTCCGGCCGAAGTCCAAACCAGCGGCACTGAGGCTTTAGTCGTTAATACTTTGCATTTATATCTCCAGCCCGGCCTAAAAGTCATCAGGGCGGCCGGCGGTCTGCATAAGTTTATGAATTGGCCCGGACCGCTTTTATCCGACTCCGGCGGTTACCAGGTTTTTTCCCTTATCCATAAAACTCCCGGCCGCGGCCGGATTTCGGACGAGAAAGTTGTTTTTTCTTCGCCTTTAGACGGTTCACGACAAGAACTGACGCCGGAGAAATCAATGCAAATTCAATTTGACTTGGGGACAGATCTAATGGTTTGTTTGGATGATTGTCCGCCCAATGACTTTTCCCGCGTTGAATTGTCACAAGCCGTCGAGCGCACCATCGCTTGGGCGAAACGCTCTAAAAAAGAATACGAAAAACAGCTAAAGCGGCGCGGTTTAAAGGGCCGTCGCCGCCCGCTTCTTTTCGCTGTCATTCAAGGCGGGGCGGATATGGAGTTGCGCGCATATTGCGCCCGCGAACTGGTGGAAATCGGCTTTGACGGCTACGGTTTCGGCGCCCGGCCCGTGGATAAAGAGGGACGATTTTTGGAAAAAGTTTTGCGCCGCACGGCCGCTTTTATTCCGGAAAAAGCCATTCGCTTCGCTCTTGGCATCGGTACCCCCGAAGACATTAAATGTTGTCTTCACATGGGCTGGGACCTATTTGATTGTGTTATTCCCACGCGCGAAGGCCGGCATGGCCGCTTGTTTTTGGCCGAGGAAGGGAAGAGCGCTCGGGATTATGAAACCATAAATATCAATAACGCTCGCTTTGCCCGCGATTTTTCCGCGCTTAATAAAAAAAGCGCACTTGCCGAACTCCGTCGCCCTTCCAAGGCTTATTTACACCATCTTTTCAAAGTGGACGAAGGCCTGGGTCGGCGTCTCGCCGAGCTGAATAATCTGGAGTTTTATCAGAAGTGGTTGAAGAAATTTGTCGCCCTAAGATAGAAATCTATGTTGCAATTATTTTTTTTCGCTTCCGCTGTAGCCGTGCTTGCGCTTGGCCATATTGATCTTTGGTTTTTTTTAGTTAAATTTTTAGGGATAGGCGCAAGTTCCGGCCGCTTCATTTTGGCGGTAGTTTTAGCTTTTCTATTTTTCAGCTTCATCTTTGTTTTCTGGCTTATTCATAAAATTGACAGGCGTTTCACCCGCGCCTATTATTTTCTCGCCGTTTCTTGGTTGGGCCTGTTATTGCATTTCTATTTAGCTTGGCTTTTAGTCGCGCTTTTACGCTGGGGCGGCCGCTCTTTTAATTTTATTTTCCCGGACTGCTTTTCAAAAATAGCTTTTTTCGCCGGCGTTATTCTCTGGTCGGCTTACGGATTTTTTAACGCTTTTAGGACGCGGGTAAAAAAATACACGGTCGCCATTATGGATTTGCCGCCGGCCTGGAGAGGAAAAACAGTCGTGCAAATTTCCGACCTTCATCTCGGGCCGATTTACCGCCGGCATTTTCTCGCCCGCCTTTTAGAGCGAGTCGCCGCTCTCAAACCGGCGGCCTTGTTCATTACCGGCGACCTGTTTGACGGTTTGGACTCGGATTTTTCCTGGCTTAACCATCCTTTTAATAGTTTAAACTTGCCCCAAGGCATTTATTATTGTTTCGGCAATCATGAGCTTTATTTAGGTTTTAAGCGCGCCCAGGAATTGATTAGCGGCAATCCGATTACCTTATTGGATAACAAAATGGCTATTGTGGATGGCCTGCAGATAATCGGCCTCAATTACGCCTTCAACCGTGATTTTTCCGCGACGGAAGAGGTTTTGCGTCAAGTCGGCTACAATCCCAAGCGGCCGAGCTTGTTAATGAATCATGAGCCCATTCATGTTAAACAGGCCAAAGACATCGGCATTGGCCTTCAGCTATCCGGTCATACGCATCGCGGCCAGTTATTTCCCCTTAATTTTTTAACCAAACTGGCCTACCGCGGCTATGATTACGGCCTTTTTAAAAAGGGCGATTTCAATTTGGTCGTTTCCTCGGGCGTCGGCTCCTGGGGGCCGCCTTTGCGCACCAGCGGCCGCAGTGAAATCGTGGCCATAAGGTTGGAGGGGAAATAAAAAAGCTTGCCTTTAGTAAGACAAGCTCGGAATGGTTAAGAGTTTAGGGAAATTAAGTTAGATTAACTTTTTTTATCCCGAACGGGACATCAACACTCCGCCGATCGTGATGGAAGAAATGGAAAATGACGGCGCCGGTGGGAAGCCATAATTCTTCAGTCTCATTGGTACGCCAGAGGTTTTCTATCATCTGGGCTGGGAACCAATTACTATGACAGCCAATGATCTCGCCCGTACCGGTTGTTTAGCTTGTATAATGGCCAACGAAGTTCAGATTAAAAAGGTTATATGAAAAATGGCATTACCGCCTTCTGCGACACCGGTAATGGCGACCAACTTATTCTGATTTGGGGAGCGACTTGTGTCGGCTTGACCGACATGCGCTTGCTTTTACACCCGGCCAACATCAAACCGGGCATGACCATTGTCGCTTTCCGTGAACCTTACGGTTATCGTTGTGATGGCGGCGGTGCTTTAACCAGCCTTTTATTGCGGTATTATAAAAGCGTGAAGGAAGTAATAATGAAGTAATAATAAGGTTTGGAGCCTAAAGAAAAGCGTATATAAAAAAAGAGCTTGCACTGGCGCGCAAGCTCTATCTCCGAAGTGTCCCAGAATCGAAATAGATACACAATACACAATGGAGAGTTTCTTTTTTCGGCTTTTCCGGCCCCGAGAGTTTATGAAGACTTGCAAATCTTCATACCCTTCGGACATTGTCATTGTGCCCGGTCCACCCCACCGTGACAACGTACGGTTTTAAGGCTCTGTTTGAGTCGCCGAGCCTTACCCGAGGCTTTCGCGCTTCTCCCAAGGATATAGGATAAACTCTACGGGGGGTCGGATGCCGTTTGAATTCTAGTTTGAAGTGCAACGGCCCGATCAAGAGTCCTTGCTTGCGCAAGGACACCCTTTGCACTTGATCGGGATTACGTACCAAACGTACATGACTATATATTAGCACTTCTTTCTATTTTGACAAGGCTTTTTTCTTATGATTTATTCCCAATTTTAACACAATTTATCCACAAGTATATTATTAGCTAAAATTAACTAAATAATTTCTAAAAATATGTCTGTTTACTATAACTCCAATCGCCGGCACAACCTTTTTAACCCCAAAAGTCGCCTGCCTTTTAAACTTAGTCGCTCCAAATTGGATCTATTTTTGAATTGCCCGCGCTGTTTTTATCTTGATCGTCGCTTAGGCGTAGAAAGGCCGCCGGGTTTTCCTTTCACCTTGAATTCGGCCGTGGATAAATTATTAAAAAAAGAATTTGACCGCCATCGCGCCAAAAACAGCGCCCATCCCTTAATGAAAGCTTACGGTCTTAAGCTCGTGCCTTTAGCCGATCCGCGTTTAAATGAATGGCGCGATAATTTTCAAGGCGTGCAATTTTTGCACCCGGCCTCCAATTTTCTGGTTACCGGCGCCGTAGATGATCTTTGGACGGACGGTCAGGGCACGGTTTATGTGGTGGATTACAAAGCGACGAGCAAAAGCGAAGAAGTTAATTTGGACGCCGATTGGCAGATCGGGTATAAGCGGCAAATGGAAATTTATCAGTGGCTTTTGCGCCGTAATGGGTTAAAAATTTCTGACACCGGCTATTTCGTTTATTGTAACGGCGACGCCGACAAAGAAGCCTTTGATGCCAAATTGGAATTTGACGTCAAGATTATTCCTTATAGAGGCAACGACCGCTGGGTGGAAGGGGCGCTTCTTAAAGCCCGGCGTTCTTTAGTGGCGGATAAAATTCCCGCCGCTGCTCCAGATTGTGATTATTGCGCCTATGCCTTCGCTCGGGAGAAGACAGAGAAAGAGGGCGGGAAATCCAGGCAGAGTCATTTTTCTTTTTGAGAGCATGATCTAGATAGGCGGGAATTATTTAAAAAAAAGAGCCTGTTCATATGCGAACAGGCCTTTTTAATGGTTCCGTGAAACATCCTCGTTCGTTTCGGGAACGAGGAGGGGAAACAAATTTCAGGTTTTCCCAAATGAGTTTTAGGCCCTTGGCATTATTTTCCCGAATGAATTTAAGTTGGTCTTTTCCCAAAACTTTTAAGACAAGTTCGGGATCAAAGGCCTTGGAACAGATTTTAGTGTAAGACCTTTTATTATACAGATATTGAATAATGTAGAGATAGGGATATTTCCGGCGCGCTTCCCGGGTTAAAACTTGGAAATCAAGGAAGCGCCCGATGCGCCCTAAATTCACGTAAGCGATTTTGGGGTCGCGAGGGCTGTTTTGAAAAACCAAACTTTTATGACGAATTTTTTCCGCCGCGCGCTTGCTCGTCGCTTTCATGTGGGTATAGGCCATATAATTATCATCTATAAATTTATCGGGGCTATCCAGACAAACGCTTATACCAGCGTGGATGAAAAATTTTGTGACCAAATAGGCTTGCGGATCAATTTGATCGCCGACTTTGCAGACGCGATAAGCGCGATAATAATAGAGTACAGCCGCCTTCATGCGCTTTAAGGCCATTTGTTCCGCTTCCACTAACCAACGGGGTAAGATTAGATAGCCCAACTTTTCCATTTTTGGCAAACAGGAAGCTTCGGAATAAATTTCCAGGTCGTGACCATGATCCCGTAAGCATTTTTGCGCGAACGCTAAAAATTTTTTTGGCCATTGATGATTATCCAGCCAGAGGATAATCCGATGGCCGTAGCGGTAGGCGAATTCAGCCAGCAATTCAGCTTCTTTTTTATTTTTCGGGCCGATATTTAAGAGGAAAGCCGGTCGGGTCGGTGGATTTTTCAAGAGCTGTTTAAGGCCGCTGGAATAACAATAGAAAAAATGTTTTTGCTCTTCACTTCCCGTCTTCTCCGGATCTTCCTCGTCAAAATCTTGATCCTCATAATATTCGTCAAACTCCTCATAGTAAGTGCCGCTTTCTATCGCCTCTCTTAGTGAATTTTTTTTATCCCCACCATTTATCAGGCTGGTCAGGATAGAGGCAATAGCGTAAATCGATTCCGGCCTGTCCAGATCGCAGTAAATATTCGGTTCCATGGTTTTATGA
>Ga0136653_10000467_pt1 | contig 21293 bp, 18 predicted proteins | sample LakKivw275mmetaG_FD_94866 | JGI IMG/M metagenome (GOLD analysis project Ga0136653, IMG submission 94866) | Anoxic lake water microbial communities from Lake Kivu, Rwanda to study Microbial Dark Matter (Phase II) - Lake Kivu water 275m metaG... | ecosystem: Environmental > Aquatic > Freshwater >...
GCGTAGGTCTTGGAGATCGAGGGGAAAAAGCCCTGGAAGATCTCGTCCTTGGCCCGGCTCTTTTCCCGGAGCCAGGTCTGGGCCGCGAGCACGTTGCGCAAAAAGCCCGCCAGCCGCCCGACGATGACCTCCGAGCGCTCCCCTTCGGCGAAAAGGTCGCTCAGGATGGCCGCCGCTTTGGCGAAGTCGGCCGCGGCCAGGGCGTCGTCGAGATCGTAGGCCTGGAAGCTCCGCTGTCCGGCCGTGGCCAGGTCGACGTCCCGCTCGTCGATCCCCTTCTTGTCCCCGACGAAGACGGCCAGCTTGGCGATCTCGTTCATCATCAGGCGCAGGTCCTGGCCGAGCAGCTCGAAGAGCCTTTTTTTGGCGGCCTCGGTCAGGGTCTTGCCGAGCGAGCGGGCCTTTTCGTCGGCCCGCTGCATCAGCCGCCATTCCGGAAGCCTCTTCATCTCCTGGACCGACACGGTCGACTTGGGGAGGGACGAGAAGAAGCGGACGACGGCGTCGTCGCGCCGGACACGGCCGGCCCGGAGGACGACCAGGACCGTCCGCTGCGGCGGGTCGGCGAAGTATTCCTTGAGGATCTTCTGATCGAGCGCCGTCAGGTGCTTGGCGCCGCGGCCCTCCTCCCCGTTCCGTCCGGAGCGCCGGTCTGAGCCGCCCGGGCCGCCTTTCGGTTCGGGGATGCGGACGACCAGGGCCCGCCAGGGCTCGAACAGGAAAGGGGCGGTCCGGGCCGCGTCGATGACGTCCCGCCACCGCGCCTCGTCGAGATCGAAGCGGGTCAAGTGGAACTCGCCGCCGGCCGCGCCGCCCAGGATCCGCTCGAGCTCGTCGAGGAACTCCTCGGCGGCGTAGTCCTCCTCGCCGAAGAAGACGTACCCGGCAAGAAGCGCGTCCTCGCGGAGAGGGGTGATGGCGCCGGGCACGGCCATCCTAGAACCCCTCCAGGATGCTGACGACGAGCGAGCGGGCAAACTTCTCGGCGATCTTGCCGACGGCCTCGGCCTGGACGGACTCGAAGCTCGAGCCCTGCGGCACCTCGTACTCCTGCTGGTAGATGTACGCCGGGTTGGAGAACAGGGGCGCCGCCTGCCCGCGGGCCTTGAGGGCGACCTTGGCCGTGACGACGACGTTGTAGGTGTCGGCCTGGTTGCCGCCGCTGAAGCCGATGGGCGTCGCCGTGAAGCCGATGATCTCGCCCTCGAGCACGGCGTCGGCGGCCGCCGGGTCGGAGCTGAGCTTGACCTTGCCGCGGGCGACGAACTCGTCGATCACGGCCTGGGTGAGCTTGACGTCGAGCTCAAACCACGTCGTTTGGTTCTTGAACATCGGCACGCTGATCGTCTTGATCGACGGGGGAAGCGACGAGCCCGTGCCGCGCAGCCGGTAGCCGCAGCCGCCGAGGACGGCGGCGAGGGCGGCGGCGGCGACGATCGCCGCCGCGGCCGGCTTGATTGCGCGTCGGGTTCTGGACATGTTCACGACTTCCGGCGGCCAGCCGTCAGCTGACAATGCTGACGAGCTTGTTCTTGACCGAGATGACCTTGCGCGGCGGCTTGCCGCCGAGGGCCGCCTGGATCTTGGGCAGGGCCAGGGCCGCGGCCTCGAGCTCCGCCTCCGGAAGATCGGGCACGGCCTCGAACCGGTCCCGGACCTTGCCGTTGACCTGGACGACGACCGTGGCCATCTCCTCGCGGGCCAGGGCCGGGTCGAAGGCCGGCCACGGCGAGAGCATCAGCAGGCCGGTGTGGCCCATCCGCTGCCACAGCTCCTCGGTCATGTGGGGCGCGAAGGGCGAGAGCAGCCGGACGATCGACTCCAGGGCCAGCCGCAGGGCCTCGCGCCCGGCCGGAGTCGCCTTCAGGCCGTCGCGCTCCTTGTGGCAGAGGTTGTAGAGCTCCATGATCGAGCTCACTGCGGTGTTGAGGTGGAAGCGGACGCCGATGTCCTCGGTCACCTTGCGGATGGTCTGGTGGGCCTTGCGGACGACCTGCGACGCCGCGTCGCCGCCGGCGGGGGCCGCGGCCCCCGCGGGACCCTGGAAAACGTCGAGGTCCTCGAGGACGAGGTTCCAGACCCGCAGGAGGAAGCGGTAGCAGCCTTCGAGCCCCTTTTCCTCCCAGGCGAACTCCTTGTCAGGCGGCGAGGCGAAGAGGATGAACAGGCGCAGGGCGTCGGCGCCGTAGGTCTTCAGGATCTCGTCGGGGTCGACGATGTTGCCCTTGGACTTGGACATGGCCGAGCCGCCCATCGTCACCATGCCCTGGGCCAGGTAGTGCGGGAAGGGCTCGGAGATGCCGCTCAGGCCGAAGTCACGCAAAACCTTGGTGAAGAAGCGCGAGTAGATGAGGTGGAGGATGGCGTGCTCGACGCCGCCGATGTAGAGGTCGACGGGGAGCCAGCGCTTGGCGTCCTCGGGCCGGAACGGGAGCGCGGTCTCGCGCGGCGAGCAGTACCGGAAAAAATACCACGACGAGTCGACAAAGGTGTCCATCGTGTCCGTCTCGCGCCGGGCCGGGCCGCCGCACTTCGGGCAGGTCGTCTTGAGGAAGCTCTCCAGCCGCGCGAGCGGCGAGCCTTCCTCGCCGGTCAGCTTGACGTCGAGCGGCAGCTCGACCGGCAGGTCCTTGTCCGGGACGCCGACGATGCCGCAACGGTCGCAATAGATGACGGGGATGGGCGTGCCCCAGTAGCGCTGCCGGGAAATGCCCCAATCGCGGAGGCGGAAGATGGTGCTCCGGCGGCCGAAGCCCTTTTCCTCCGCGAACCGGCCCATCTCGTCCATGGCCTTCTCGGAGGACAGCCCCGAGAACGGCCCCGAATTGACCAGCACCCCGGCCGCTTCGGTGACTTCGGCGGGCTCCGCGTCGTAGCGTTCGCCGGCCTTGTCAGGCGGGGCGATAACGGTGCGGATGGGGATGCCGTAGCTCTTGGCGAATTCGAAATCCCGGGCGTCGTGGGCGGGGACGCCCATGATCGCGCCCGTGCCGTAATCCATCAGGACGTAGTTCGCGATCCAGATGGGGATGCGCTCGCCGGTGAAGGGGTTGACCGCCTTCCGTCCGGTGTCGACGCCGTCCTTCTCGGTCTCTCCGATGTCGCGGCGCTGGCGCATCTCGGCCGCCGTCCGGTCGACCCAGGCCCGCAGCGCACGTTCCCGCGGGCCGGCGACGAGGTCGGCCACGACCGGATGCTCGGCCGAGACGACGAGGAACGTCGCGCCGTAGATCGTGTCGATGCGGGTCGTGAAGACCTCGATCTCCTGCGAGGTCCCGTCGAGCCCGAAGCGGACGTGGGCGCCCTCGCTCCGGCCGATCCAGTTCTTCTGCATCTGGAGGACGTGCTCGGGCCACTTGCCGAGCGCGGCATGGCCGGAGAGGAGCTCGTCGGCGTAGGCGGTGATGCGCAGGAACCACTGCTCCATCTTCTTCTGCGTGACCGGGGTCTCGCAGCGCCAGCAGCCGCCGCCGACGACCTGCTCGTTGGCGAGGACGGTCTGGCACTGGGAGCACCAGTTGACCCAGCTCTCCTTGCGGAAGGCCAGTCCCCGCTCCAGCATGCGCAGGAAGATCCACTGGTTCCACTTGTAATAGTCCGGCAGGCAGGTGTTGACCTCGCGGCTCCAATCGTAGCTGATCCCCAACCGCTTGAGCTGGGTCCGCATGTGGTCGATGTTGTCGAGGGTCCAGGCGCGAGGGTGGGTGCCGTGCTTGATGGCCGCGTTCTCGGCCGGCATGCCCAGGGCGTCCCAGCCGATGGGATGAAGGACATTGAAGCCGGCCATGCGCTTCTGCCGGGCGATGACGTCGCCGATCGAGTAGTTGCGGACGTGGCCCATATGGATGCGGCCGGACGGATAGGGGTACATCTCGAGGCAGAAATACTTGGGCCCCGGGGCGCCATCACGGGCCTCGAAGGCGCCGGCCTCGTCCCAGGCCCGCTGCCACTTGGCCTCGAGCGCGGCAAAGTCGAAGGTCTCAATCATGGTCCTAGAATCTTAGGTTCATTCCCGCCCCAAGTCAAGGCGGCCCGGGGCGGCTCGGGCGGCGTGGAATTCGCCGGGATGAACGGCTATACTGAGGGGACGCGAACGGACGGACATGGGCATTCTCGACGTCAAGGCGCTATCGGCCGGCTACGGTTCCGGATTCGTCATCCATGACATTTCCCTCGCCGTCGGGCCGGGAGAGTTCGTCGCCATCCTGGGGCGCAACGGCTCGGGCAAGAGCACGCTCATCAAAGCGGTGCAGAACCTGCTCGGCGATGTCCGGGGCAAGGTCCGCTGCGACGGCGGGGACGTCTTCCGCATGGGCCCGCGGCGGATCGCCGGCCTGATCGCCTACGTCCCGCAGATGGCGGAGCCGGTGTTCGAATACACGGTCGAGGAGATCGCGCTCATGGGCCGGTTCGCGCGCCAGGGCCGGTTCGAGCGGGCCTCGGCCGCGGACGCGTCGGCCGTCGACGCGGCCATGCGCCTGACCCGCCTCGACGGCCTGCGCCGGAAAGGGCTCTCCCAGCTGAGCGGCGGGGAGCGCCAACGGGTCTTCATCTCCCGGGCCCTGGCCCAGGACGCGCCGATCGTCCTGCTCGACGAGCCAAGCAGCCACCTCGATATCGCCTACCAGGCCGAGATCTACGGCCTCCTCAAGCGCCTCCAGAAGGACCGGACGAAGACGATCGTCGTCGCCGAGCATAACATCAATCTCGCCGCGGCCCACGCCGAACGGCTGATCTTCCTGAAGGACGGGACGGTCGCCGCCGAGGGACCGCCCGCGGAGACGGTCACGGTCCGGAACATCGAAGCCATCTTCGGGGCCGACGTCGACATCAGGGTTAACGTCCGCTCGGGCAAGCCCGAGATCTCGCTCGCCGAGACCGGAGAGGCGCGATGAGCGCCGGGAGGGCGGCTCGCCGGCTCGCGCTCGCCGCCTCGATGTTGGCCCTGGCCACGGCGGCGGCCGCCCAGGTCATCATGGACGATCTCGGCCGGCCGTTCACGCTGCCCGCGGAGACGCCGCGGCGGATCGTGTCGATGGCCCCGAACATCACCGAGGCCCTTTTCGCGCTCGGCCTCGGCGGCCGGGTCGCGGGCGTGACCCGGTTCTGCGATTGGCCTCCCGAGGCGCGGTCGCTTCCCAAGATCGGGGGCCTCGTCGATCCGAACGTCGAGGTCATCCGCTCGCTCGATCCCGACCTCGTCGTCGCCTTCCGGGGCAATCCCCTGCGGCTCGTCGACCGCGTGGGCCGGCTCGGCCTGCCGGTCTTCGTCCTGGATATCGGCCCGGGCCTCGACGCGCTCGTTCCGCTCCTCGAACGGCTGGGACGGATCACCCGGACCGAGGCGCGGGCCGCCGCGCTCGCGGCCGCCCTGCGGTCCCGCGTGGGAGCGGTGGACGCGGCCCTGCGCGGCCTCACGGAGCGGCCCAAGGTGTTCGTCCTCCTTTACGGCCAGGGCCTGTGGACCTGCGGCGGCCAGAGCTACGTCAACGATCTCATCGCCCGCGCCGGCGGCGAGAACATCGCCGCCTCGCTTCCCAAGAAATGGGCCCTCTCCACGCGCGAGAGGATCGTCCGGGACGATCCCGACGTCATCTTCATCCTGGCGCGCACGGAGAAGGACTTCGCCGCCGACCGGGACCGCTTGTCCCTCATGCCGGGGCTGGCCGGCGTCAAGGCCGTCCGGGAGGGCCGGGTCTACGAGCTCGACGAGAACGCGGCCAGCCGCTTCGGGCCCCGGCTCGTCGACGTCCTGGCCCGCATGGCCGCGATCCTTCATCCGGAACGGTTCGGAGGCCGGGCATGACCCGGACGGCGGGACGGCGGCTCTTCTGGGCGGTGACGCTCGTCCTGGCCCTGGCCGGGTTCCTGATCGCCGTTCTGACCGGGCCCGTTCGGACGACGGCCGGCGATCTCGTGCGCTTCCTCCGGTCCCCGGATCCCGTCCATGCGGCCATCTTCATCGATCTTCGCCTTGCCCGGGCCGTGCTCGCTTTTCTCGTCGGGGCCGCCCTGGCGCTTTCGGGCGCGATCCTTCAGGGCTATTTCCGTAACCCCATGGCCGATCCCTTCGTGGTCGGCGTTTCGTCGGGCGCCTCCCTCGGGGCCGTGGTCGCCACCGCCCTGGGTTTCGAGGCCGCGGCCTTCGGCTTCAGCGGCCCGGCGCTCCTGGCCTTCGCGACCGGGCTCGGCGTCGTTTCGCTCGTCTACGCGTTGTCGCTGCGCCGGGGCGGCTTCAAAGTGGAGACCATCCTCTTGACCGGCGTGGCCGCCGGCGCGCTGGCTTCGGCGGTGACGTCGTTCTTCCTGTTCATGCGCTCCGACTCCTATGATCAGGCGGTCTTCTGGCTCCTCGGCAGCTTCCAGCTCGCCGAGTGGCGCCAGGTGGCCACGATCGGCCCGTGGGTCGCGGCCGGCCTCGCGGCCTCCGTCTGGCTGGCCCGAGACATGGACCTTCTCGCGTTGGGCGACGAATCGGCCCAGGCCCTGGGCAGCCCCGTCCGCCGGGTCCGCCGGGCGTTCCTCGCCATCTCCGCACTTCTGGCGGCCCTGTCGGTGGCCGTGAGCGGCGTCATCGGCTTCGTCGGCATGGTCGTGCCCCATTGGGTCCGGCTCCTCATCGGCCCGACCCACCGCACGCTCTTCGCCGCTTCGGCCGTGGCCGGCGGGACATTCCTTTTGTATTGCGACCTGCTGGCCCGCAATCTCCTTCCCGCCGAGCTTCCGATCGGCGTCATCACGGCCGCGGTCGGCGCCCCGTTCTTCATCTATCTCCTCCACAAGAAACGCTGAGCCCGACGAGAACCGCAGAGCGTTGCCGGCCGTATGATAAGATGAGTTAGGTCCATGCAGTTTTTCTATATCCACGATCATCGCGGCCGGGCCCATTTCTATTCGTCCGAGCCGCTCGGCCCTCTTCCGGCTCATTTCTCCAAGACGCGGGCCGTTTGGGAAGACGCAAAGAAAAGGGTCATCCGCCTCAGCCCGCGCCTCCTGCTTCAGGAACAAGCCTTCGAGCTGGCGGGCCGCCCCGGAAAAGATCCGCTCAGGATCCTCCACGCCAGACGCTACGCCGAGAAGTCGGTCCGGACCCGCCTGTTCATCTTCCTCGAGAAGCAGAGGACCCGCCATATCGCCGTGCTGGCCGGAGAAGCGGTCCTGGTCCCCATCACGGGCGTCATGGCCCTTCTCCCGGGACCGAACATCTTTTTCTACGCCCTCGCGATCCTCATGATCATCCAATGGCAGGCCCTGCGGGGCATCGTCCGGGCCCTCCACAGGCCCCAGGAGTTCGTGACCGACCCACTCATCGCCGAGTGGGAGGCGGCCGTCGAGGCCCGCGACGAGACCCGCTATCCGGATATCCTCGCCCGCCTCGAACAGACCCACGGGCTCCCCTCGGTCCGAAAGCTCCTCTGGAAGTAAAGCGGGGCCAGGCCTGGATAAACAAGACAGGGTCAGACCTACACCTTTTAACTTTTTCGAAGAAGCCTTGCCAGCCTCGTAAAAGTTAAAAGGTGTAGGTCTGACCCTTTCTGGAGATCTATCCTTTCGCCTGGGTTTGGCCCCGTTTTACAAAATTGACAATAAACGTCATTCGGCTTAAGGTAGAGATACCATGCCGCTGACATTGGGCCAGGTCCTGGGGGTCGTTCTGAGTTTTGCCGGCGTCGTGGCCATCGTCTTCCTCATCCTCTTCCTCAACCAGCTCCGCAAGACCGCCCGGGAAGGCGAAAAGACCCTGATCAAGGCCCAGGAAGCGATGGACGGGTTGCAGGCGATCGAGGCCAAGCTCAACGCCAGCCTCGACAGCGCGGGCGAGGTCCTGGCGATGTCGAAGAAGGCCGTCTCCGGGATCTCGGAGGCCGCGTTCTTCGTGACCTCCAAGGTCATCCGCCCGACGGCGAGGTACTGGCCGTTTGTCTTCCCGCTCGTTCGTTTCGGCCTTCAGCAGTGGAAAAAAAGAAAGGAGAAGAAGGATGGGTGACTCGAAAGACAATCATTTCTGGGATTCCCTCTTGACGTTCGTGGCCGGCGCGGCGACGGGCTTCATCGTCGGCATTCTGGTCGCTCCGGCGAGCGGCAAGGAGACCCGGAAGAAGATCAAGGACCAGGCCGTCAAGACCGGCGAGGCCGCCAAGGAAGGCTACGACAAGCTGGCCAAGGAAGCCGAGAAGAGCATCCGCCTGGTCAAGGAAAAGACCGGGGAGGGCGTCGACGCCATCCGCGACTTTATCGAGAAGAAGAAGGAGGAGTTCCAGCAGAAGGCTGAAGAAAAGAAGTAGCCCCGGGCTCTCCTCCGCCCTCCCGCCTCCGTCCGCAGACCATGAGTGCCTTATTCCGCAACCGGACCGCCCTGGCGATCCTCGTTCTCGCCCTGGGTATCCCGTCCGCCGCCCGGGCGGTCGATCCGAAGACCAGCCGCAGGATCGACGCCGAGATCGAGAAGACCAAGGCCGAGATCATCAAGATCCGCCGCTTCATCCACATGAATCCCGAGCTCGGCAACCGCGAGGTCGAAACAGCCAAGCTCATCGCCTCCAGGCTCCAGCCGCTCGGCTTCGAGGTCCGCACCGGCGTGGCCAAGACCGGGATCGTCGCCGTTCTCCGCGGCGGCCAGCCGGGGCCGGCGGTGGCCGTCCGGGCCGACATGGACGCCCTGCCGGTCCAGGAAGCGACCGGCCTGCCCTATAAATCGCTCAACCCCGGCGTCATGCACGCCTGCGGCCACGACGTCCACAGCGCCGTCGTCCTCGGGACGGCCCTCGTCCTCAACGCCCTCAAGCCGTCGCTCAAGGGGAGCGTGACGTTCCTCTTCCAGCCGGCCGAGGAGGGCGCGCCCGCGGGCGAAGAGGGCGGGGCCGAGGTCATGGTCCGGGAAGGCGCTCTCGACGACCCGCCCGCCTCCGCCGTTTTCGGCTTCCACGTCTGGCCCGAGAGCCTCGGCCAGGTCTTCGTCGCCCCCGGCAACGTGACCGCCGCGGCCGACAGCTTCACGATCACCGTCAAGGGCAAGAGCGCCCACGGCGCCCGGCCCCAGGAGGGCGTCGACGCCATCGTCATCGCCTCGGAGATCGTCACCGCCCTGCAGACGATCGTCAGCCGGGCCTCCGACCCGACCGATCCGGCCGTCCTGACCATCGGCACGATCAACGGCGGCAGCCGCCGCAACATCATCGCCGACAAGGTCGTGCTCGAGGGGACCGTCCGGACCTTGAGCGAGGCCAACCGGAAGAAGATCGCCGCCCTCATCGAGGGCGTGGTCAAGGGCATCACCGGGATCTACGGCGCGGCCTATCAATGTGAGTATGAACAGGGCTATCCGTCCGTCTTTAATAATCCGGAGCTCACCGCGGCCATGATGCCGACGCTCGTCGGGCTCCTGGGGAAAGACAAGGTCGTCGCGTGGAAGCCGCAGATGATCGCGGAGGACTTCGCCTTCCTGGCGCGCAAGACGCCGGGCCTCTACTTCTTCCTCGGGGTCCGGGGCCCGGGCCAGCCGGCGACGCCGCTCCACAGCCCGGCCTTCAGCCCGGACGAGCGGGCCATCCCGCTCGGCGTCCGGATCCTCTGCCATCTCCTCCTCGACGCCCTCGAAGGCCAGAGCAACCTGGCCACGGCCGCCCACGGCTTCTGAGGACCAGCCCCTATCCGTTCGTTTTCCTGACGTCCGCCTTGGTCGCGGGCATCGCCGTCTCGGCCTGGCTCGCCCTGCCGCCCGCTCCCCCCGCCGGGCTGGCGCTCGCGGCGGTCGGCGGAGCCTGGGCCTTCTTTGCGGCGAAAAGGGACCGGGCGGCCGCGCTCCTCGCCCTTGCCGCGGTCGCTCTTCTCGGCGCCGCCCGTCTGGCGGTCCACGACCACGATCATCAGGCCAATCCCCTGCACCGGCTGGACGCGGCGGACTATGTCGATGTCGCCGGCCGCCTGGCCCGCTCGCCGGGGCGCGAACCCGACCGCGACGTGCTCGTCATCGACGTCGAGACGGTCCGGGCCCGCGGCGAGGAGCGCGCGATCAAGGGCCGGCTCCGGCTGGGCGTCTCGTTCGCCCGCGGCGTCCGGCCCCGTCTGGACTTTCTGGCCGGCGACCTCGTCCGGGCCTCGGCCCGCCTCTCGAGCGGAGGCGCCTTCCGGAACTTCGGCGCCTTCTCCTACGAGCGTTATCTGCAGGGCATCGGGGTCCACCGGCGCGGCTCGACGAAATCCTCGCTTCTTGTCGCCCGGCTTTCCCCTGCCCCGGCGTCGTTCCGGTCCTGGATCTCCCGCGTTCGCCGCGGCATCCAGGCCGGGCTCGAGCGCCACTTTCCGGCGCCCGACGGCCTGGACATTTCCTCTTCGGGCGCGGTCCTCGAAGCCCTTCTCCTCGGCGAGGACGGCCGACTGGATCCGGCGACCGTCGAGAACCTCCAGCAGACGGGGCTCTATCATTTGTTCGCCATCTCCGGCGGCCACATCGCCATCATCAGCCTGCTGCTTTTTTCGCTCCTCCGCATCGTTCGGCTGTCGCGCCGGGCCTCGAGCCTCGTTCTCGCGATCTTTCTCGTCTTCTACACGGTCCTCGTCGAAGGCAGCCCCTCCGTTCTGCGGGCGACGCTCATGACCATCGCCCTCCTGACCGGCCGCCTGCTCTGGAAGGACGTCCACGTGCTGAACACGATCGCGGCCAGCGCCTTCGCCCTGCTGCTCCTCAACCCGTCCAGCCTCTTCGACGCCGGCTTCGAGCTGACCTACGCGGCGACCCTCACGATCATCCTCTTCATGGCCCCGCTCGCCCGCCGTCTGCCGCGCCTGCCCTTCAAGCTGTCCGATCTCGCGGCCATGTCCCTCGCCGCCTCCATGGGCGCGGCCCCGCTCATCGCCCGGAGCTTCAACCGTGTCGCCTTTTCGTCGTTCCTGCTGAATTTCCCGGCCATCCCCCTCGTCGGTCTGATCATGGGCCTGGGCTACGCCTTCCTTCCCCTCGCGGCCCTCGCGCCGGCCGCGGCGGGCCCCCCGGCCGCCCTTCTGAAGGCGCTGGTGGCTCTTTTCGCGCTCATCTCGCACGCCCTCGATCCCCTGCCCTGGCTCTCGATCCGCGTCGCGACGCCCCCGCCGGCCATTCTCGCCGGGTACTACGCGACGCTCGGCCTGTCCCTCGTCAGGCCTCGTTTTCGCGCCCAGCGCCCCCTCGTCCTCGCCGTGTTTCTGGTCTTCGGCGTTCTTCTCGTCCATTCGCCGTTCCGGGCCCGCTCACCGGGCCTGCGCATCACGATGATCGACGTCGGCCAGGGGGAATCCATCCTGGTCGAGTTCCCCGGCCGGACCGTGATGCTCGTCGACGGCGGCGGCTTGGCCTCGAGCCCGTTCGACGTGGGAGGCAAGGTCGTCTCCCCTGTCCTGTGGCGGAAGGGCATCACCCGCGTCGACCGCCTGGTCCTGACCCACGCCCACCCGGACCATCTCGACGGCCTCGTCGCCGTCGCCCGGAATTTCCGCGTCGGCGAGTTCTGGGAGGGCCGTCCGGCGCCGGCCGAAGGGGCCTATGCCGCCCTGCTCAGATCCCTGCCGGCGAAGACCGCCCGCCGCGTCTGCGTCCGCGGTGATCGTTTCGAAGCCGGCCCCGTCTCGGTCGAGATCCTCCATCCGGCGCCGGCCGGCGGCCGGCCGGTCCCCGCTCCCGCCTCGAATGATCTCTCCCTCGTCATCAAGATCACCTATGGGGCGACGTCCTTCCTGCTCATGGGGGACGCCGGACCGCTCGCCGAGAAGGAATTGCTCGGGAGCGGGGCGGACCTCCGTTGCGACGTCCTCCAGGCGGGCCACCACGGCAGCGGCGCCTCCACATCGGCCGCGTTCCTGGCCGCCGCCCGGCCCCGGCTGATCCTCGTATCGGCAGGAGAGGGCAACACTTACGGCTTTCCCAGCCCGGACCTCCTCGCCCGGGCTGCGGCGGCCGGGGCCAAGGTCTTGCGGACCGATCTCGACGGGGCCATCGAGATCCGGTCGGACGGCCGCCGTCTGGAGGTTCGCACCGCGGTTCTCCGGCCCCAAAAAAAGGCCGACTTCCGTTTGACACCCGCGACTAAATCCGTGATAATCGCCGTGGACTGAGGAGGGCTTCCGATGCGAAAGATGAAATGGCTGGCGGCGCTCGTTCTGCCGCTCATCCTGGTCTCCTTCCTCCAGTCCCAGAGCCTGGCCGAGCTGGCCAAGAAGGAAAAGGAACGCCGGGCCGCCCTGAAGGGCAAGACCGCCACGGTCATCACCACCGCCGACATCGCCAAGGTCAAGAAGCGCCCGGCCGTCGAAACGGCGAACACGGAACAGGCCGCCGAGGGGACCGAAGGCGCCCAGGTCGAAGGCCAGGCCCAGGAAGGCGCGGCCCCGCCGGCCGGAACCGAGCAGGCCCAGGCGGCGGGAACAGAGGCTGCGGCGGTCAAACCGGCCGAGACGCCTCAGCCGCAGCAGACGCCTCCGACCGAGCCGCCCGCGCTCTCCGAGAAGGACTACAAAGCCAAGCAGGCCGACCTGACCAAGGCCGTCCAGGACAAGCAGGACCTGGTCGACCTCCTGACCCTCAAGATGAACTCGCTCTACCAGGAGCTCTACAGCCTCGACAACCTCAAGTCCCGCGAGCTGCTCCAGGCCCAGATCAGCGACACCTACGACAAGCTCCTCAAGGCCCAGCTGGACACCCAGCAGGCCTCCAAAGATCTCGAAACGTTCCTCGCCACGTCGAAGAAGGAAGAGACCCCGGCGATCTGGATCAAGTAGTGGAATCCGTCCGCTCCGGCAAGCGCGCGCCGAACCAGCTCCGCCCCCACAAGATCTCTATCGATCCGCTCGATTTCGCCGACGGCTCGGCGCTCATCGAGGTCGGCCGGACGCGCGTCCTGGCCGCGGCCACGATCGAAGAGCGGGTGCCGCCGTTTCTGCGCGGCACCGGCAAGGGCTGGGTGACGGCCGAATACGCCATGCTGCCCCGGGCGACCGAGGAGCGGACGCCGCGGGAGCGCACGGCCGGCCGCGTCTCCGGCCGGACCCAGGAGATCCAGCGGTTGGTCGGCCGCGCCCTGCGGGCCGTGACCGATCTCGGCGCCCTCGGCGAGCGGCAGATCATCATCGACTGCGACGTCCTCCAGGCCGACGGCGGGACGCGGGTCGCCTCCGTCACGGCCGGCTGCGTCGCCCTCGGCCTGGCCCTCAAGAAGATGATGGACCAGGGCCTCCTCGGCCAAATGCCCCTGCGCCATCTGGTGGCCGGGACGAGCGTCGGCCTGGTCAAGGGCCGCCCCCTGCTCGACCTCGACTACTCCGAGGACAGCCAGGCCGACCTGGACATGAACGTCATCGAGACCGACCGGGGCGAGCTCGTCGAGGTCCAGGCCGGGGCCGAGCGGAGCCCCTTCTCGCGGCAGGACCTCCTCGGCCTCATGAAGATGGCCGACAAGGGCATCGGCAAGATCATCCAGCTCCAGAAGAAGGCCCTCAAGGAAAAGTCGTTCCTCTTCATGGCCTACGGTTATAAAGACAAGGCCTGAGCGGCCTTGACAATTCTCCCCTGGAATCAATAGAATCTGAGGCTCAAAGGGTTGGTTTTTCGATTTTTGCCCCTTTCCCCCCGGGGCGTCATCTGAAGGAGGTCGTCATGAACCTGACATCCTGGCTCATCCTCGCCGGCGCGGTCATCGTTTTTATCATCCTGGTCATCGTCGTCATGTCCCTGGGCTACCGGAAAGTCGGCCCGAACGAGGCCCTCATCATCGCCGGCGGCCGCAAGCACGCGATCAAGCTCGACGACGGGACGAGGCAGCGCGTCGGCTACCGTTACCGCCTCGGCGGCGGCATCTTCGTTTGGCCCGGGATGGAGAAGGTCTTCGTCCTGCCGATGGACATCATTCCCGTCTCGATCCGGACGCCCGAAGTGCTGACGAGCGGCGGGGTGCCGATCATGGCCGAGGCCTCGGCCCAGGTCAAAGTCGACTCCTCGGACGAGACCATCCACCGCGCCGCCGAGCAGTTCCTCGGCATCGGGCGCGAGGGCATCCGCGACGTGGCCGTCAACGTCCTCGAGGGCAAGGTCCGCGAGGTCATCGGCGGCATGTCCGTCGAGGAGATCTACCGCGGCCGGGCCGAGTTCGCCAAGCGCGTCGCCGCGGCCGTCAAAGACGACTTCCACGCCATGGGCCTGATCATGCTCTCCTTCGCCCTGAAGGACATCAGCGACACCCAAGGCTACATCGACGCCCTGAGCAAGCCGCAGATCGCGGCCGCCAAGCGCGACGCCGTGATCGCCCAGGCCGAAACCGAGAAGGAATCGGTCATCAAGTCCTCCGCGGCCCGCAAGGAGGCCGAGGTGGCCCGGCTCCAGTCCGAGGCCCAGATCGCCAAGGCCCAGTGGGAGAACGAGGCCAAGAAGGCCGAGTCGCAGGTCCTCGTCAACACCAAGAAGGCCCAGGCCGACTTCTCCTACGAGCTCGAGCGGCACCGCCTCGGCCAGGACCTGAAGAAGGAAGAGGCCAAGGTCAAGCAGGTCGAGAAGTCGGAGGCCATCAAGATCGAAGAGCTCGAGATCGCCCGCAAGGAGAAGGAGCTCGAGGCCACGGTCGTCAAGCCGGCCGACGCCCGCAAGTACCAGATCAAAGCCGAGGCCGAGGCCGAGGAGTTCCGCATCGCCGCCGAGGCCAAGGGCAAGTCCGAGGCCCTCAGGCTCGAAGGCCTGGCCGAGGCCGACGAGATCCGGGCCAAGGGCGCGGCCGAGGCCGAGGCCATGATGAAGAAGGCCCAGGCCTGGGAGAAATACACCCAGGCGGCGGTCCTCGACACCTACATCAAGGCCCTGCCCGAGCTGGCCAGGGCCGTCTCCGAGCCGCTCTCGAAGGTCGACAAGATCGTCATCGTCGGCGGCGACAAGGAGCTCGGCACGACCAAGATCACCGGGCAGGTGGCCCAGGTCCTGGCCCAGATGCCCGAGGTCGTGAAATCCCTGACGGGCGCCGACATCAAAGAGTTCCTGAAGGCCAAGCTCTCCCCCGAGGCCAAAGAACCCAAGAAGTGAACGGCCGGCGAGGCAGGTGACCCATGATCTCTGAAAAAGTCCAGCGCATCGGCGCCTCCCCCACGCTGAAGATCTCGGCCAAGGCCAAGGCCATGAAAGCCGAGGGCATCGACGTCGTCGATCTCAGCGTCGGCGAGCCGGATTTCCCGACCCCCGAGCACATCAAGGAGGCCGGGATCAAGGCCATCCGCGACAACTTCACGAAATACACGGAGAGCGACGGAATCCTGCCCCTCCGCAAGGCCATCGCCAAACGGCTCAACGACGATTACGGCGTCGAGTACGCCCCGAAGCAGATCATCGTCTCGGCCGGCGCAAAAGCCTCCCTCTTCCATCTCGTCCAGGCCCTGGTCGACGAGGGCGAGGAGGTCATCATCCCGTCGCCGTACTGGGTGACCTACCCGGAGTGCGTCAACCTGGCCAAGGGCCGGCCGGTCCTCGTTCAAACGCGCGAAGAGGACGGCTTCCGGCTCACGCCCGACGCCCTCAAGGCCGCGATCTCGCCGGCGACCAAGGCCGTCATCCTCAACAACCCGTGCAATCCCACGGGGTCGGCCTACACGAAGGACCAGCTCCTGGCCCTGGCCGAGGCCCTCAAGGGCGAGGACGTCTACGTGATCTCGGACGAGATCTACGCCAGCCTCGTCTACGACAACTTCAAGTTCACGAGCTTCGCCGCGCTCGGCGAGGAGATCAAGAAGAAGACCATCCTCGTCAACGGCGTGTCGAAATCCTACTCCATGACCGGCTGGCGGATCGGCTTCGCGGCCGGCCCGGCCGAGGTCATCGACGGCATGTCGAAGATCCAGAGCCACACGACCTCGAACGCCTGCTCGATCGCCCAGAAGGCGAGCCTGGAGGCCTACGACGCGCCGCAATACGAGGTCCAAAAGATGGTGGCGGAGTTCCAGCGCCGCCGCAACTACTGCCTCATGCGCCTGGCCGCGGTCCCGGGGATGTCCTGCTTCAAGCCCCAGGGCGCGTTCTACCTCTTCCCGAACGTCAAGTCCTTCTACGACAAGGAGCATAACGGGGCCAAGATTCGCAACTCCTACGGCCTGGCCTATTACCTGCTCAAGGAGGCCCGGGTGGCCATCGTGCCGGGCGACGCCTTCGGCAACGACGACTATATCCGCCTGTCCTACGCGACCTCGATGTCGAACCTCGAGACGAGCATGGACCGGATCGTCGAGGCCCTGGCCAAGCTCAAGACGGCCAAGAAGGTCCAGCGGGTGGCCCTGGCCAACGCCGTGACCCGGGTCAAGAAATCCGTGCCCGTCGAGACGGGGATGGACGTCCGCGTGCGCGATGGGCTCGTGGCCGAGATGGAGGGCCACCTCGGCTACGAAGGCCGCTACGAGTGGAACGCCCGCCTGGGCGGGGCGGTCCTCCAGCTCCGGACGAACGCGGCCCATCTCAACGATTTCTGGATCGAGAACTTCCCGCCCGCGCCGGGCGAGGCGGACGTCCGGCCGCACGGCCTCCTCTACGCCGTGGACGGCATCGCCGGCCGGGAGCCGCGGGGCTTCTATCACGAGGGCACGCAGACGGGCGTCCTCGTCAACACCGATCTCTACGCCCCGCTCCGCAGCCTGGCCCTCGGCCTGGCCATGGACATCTCCATGCGGACGGGCGGCGGCGCGGCGGGCGCGGTCCGGGGGATGTCGGCGGACGTCGACGGCCGCGGCCTCATCCTCGTCGGGCCGCCGGGCACGAAGAAGACCGAGCTCTTCTTCGAGCTCCTGGCCGACAAGCGCTTCAAGCTGCATTCGAACGACATCGCCTTCGTCGAGATCGCCGGCGGCCGGGCGGCGGCCGACGCCGTCGAGCGCAAGCTCTATATGCCGACGACAACGGTCGAGCTCGACGGCCGCCTGGCCCCCCTCTTCGACCGCAGCAAGTGCGAGAACGTCGTCGTCCGCAAGGAGGACTGCCAGGACCTGGAATGCCAGAGGGCCGACGACTGCCGTCTCGACCGCGGCTCGCCCTACTGCTACAAGGCGGCCAAAGAAGCCCACGCCCTGCTCGACCCGGCCTGGCTCGCCGGCCCGGCCGGCTCGGTCCGGCGGACCGACCTCCGCTGGCTCGTGCTCCTGCGGAACGATGCGACATCCCCCGCCGTGGTCGAGCTCTCGAAGGACGAGGCTCTGCGGACCCTCGAGGCCGGGGAGGCCGCGGGGGCCAAGAAGGCCCTCTCGGCCGCCAAGCCCCAGCCGTTCTACAATCCCCATCTCCTCGAGGGACCGCCGGAAAAGATCGAGGCCCAGCGGGCCTTCTTCGGGCGCCTCCTCGACCACGCGCGGTGCGTGCTCTTCAACAGCGGCGCCGCCGGGGCGGACCGCCTCAAGGAGCTGGTTTCGTCAGGCCGCTGAGGCGTTTCCGGAGGCCGGGCTCCCGGCTAGCCGCCGGCGATGAGATCCCTCCTCGAAATATCACCCGTTTTTTCACCAACAGCGATGATTGCTCCGGGCGGGCGGCCGCCGGATAATGCGATACGGCGGAACAGCCCCGGGAGCCGCCTTGAAATGGTGATGGCGATGCTATATAAGATGGAAAAAGCAAGGTCATTGGAAGGACACACCATGCGCGCCACCGCCCTGAAGAGCCCGCCCGCGTCCCGCGGCTACACCCTGCTCGAGATCCTGGTCGTTCTCGGCATCATCGGCATCTTGATGCTCGTCTCCTACCCGAGCATCCTCAACGTCATGGAAGTGAGGAACCTGGAGAACACGACCCGGCAGATCCAGACCGCCCTTCAGCAAACCAAGCTCCGGGCCGTCGACACGAAGATCAACCATCGGGTCCGTTTTTTTCAGCCCGATGGAACCTACTGGGCCTATCAGATCGAGCGGGCCCAGGCCGATCTGAACGCCACCCCTCCGACGATCACTTGGGTTGGCGTCCCTGGCTCGCCCCGGAAGACCATCTCGGCGCGGTTCCGGGTGGTCATCAGCCTGCCTGCCGCCGGATCGGACCCCGTGGCCGAATATTCGCCCGTCGGGGCCATGGCCAATTTCGCCGCGAATCAGAACTCGATCGTCATCCAGAGCCTCAAGCTCAGCCAGTCGAATCAGATGGACGAGCGCGTTCTCGGTCTGTTCCTAGGGGGATCGATCCATTATGCCAAAAGAAGGAGCAGCTGAGATGAAAAAGAAGACGCGAGGGAGAGGCTTCAGCTTGATCGAGGTCTTGGTCGCGCTTTTCCTCGTCGGCGTGGCCGTTGTCGGGTTGGCGGAGCTGTTCCTGCTCGCTGTGGCCAACAACCGCAACGCCGACCGGGTCTCCAACGCCACGTTCCTGGCCCAGCAGCAGATCGATTGGCTGCGGGGATTCACCCAGGACGAGCTTTCGGCCTACGCGGGCACCGGCCTGGCGGACCGCGACGAGCTCATCGATCTCAATGTGGACGGGACGAACGACTTCCGTCGGGTCACGGAGTTCCGCGACGCCGGACAGTCGTTCCAGGCCGTCGTGCGCGTTTACTCGGCCGAGACGGTTTCCGTGGCGACCGCCGCCGAGCTTCTGGCCGAGCCCGAACGGTACCATGCCCGGGCCCTTCTCTCGACGATCATTACGCGGTAAAGGAGCACGAGCCGTGTCCACCACCAAGAGCGCTCATCCCCGGCGGCCCTCCGGCTTCACCCTGATCGAGCTCCTGGTCGGCAGCGCTGTCATGCTCGTCGCCGTGCTCGGGGCCTTATTCATCTACGCGCGGAGCAACAAGGTCTCCGTCGAGCAGCAGATGGTCACCGAGGTCCAGAACGACGTCCGGTCCTCGATGTTCTTCCTCAGCCGGGACCTGCGCATGGCCGGGGCGGGGTTGCCCGAGGAATTCGCCGGGTACTTCATCCAGGGACAAGATGCGGAGGACCAAGGCGGGGGCGAGGTCCTGGCGGACCGGGTGAGGATCATGGGCAACATCGAGGACCCACTGAACCTCCCGGTCCGGAACTACCAGGGATCATCCGTCGTCCTGACCATCGAGGATTTCAGCTTCGAGCAGTATCCCTACCCCGATGCCTACTACGACAACAAGTTCGTCCTCGTCCTGCCCAATCCCGATTCGGGCTGCCGGGCCGGCGAGATCCGTTCTGTGACCCACGTCACGCACAACACGGGGGGGGCCAACGAGCGCTTCAACTTCTCGCCCGGCCTGGCGCCGGGCGTCAATCCGCCGGGCGGACTGTCCGGGACCTGCGGCAGCTCCAACGATTACGACGGCGGGATGATCAGCTTCATCAACGTCAAGGAGTACTGGCTCGACGTGACCGGGAACTACCCGGGCCTGACCGCCGGCGTCAACGGTTATATCGGGGGCGGCGAGGGCGGCGTCCTCTATTGCACTCACAACGGGGTCCACTTCCCCCTGGCCCGGAACATCGAGAACTTCCAGATCGAATACAACGGCGACATGAATAACGATCTGGCCCTCGACGGCTGGACGCCCTGGGACCCGGCCTGGACCCTCCCCGAGATCGCCCGGGTCCAGCAGGTCCGGATGTGGGTCCTGGGCCGGACGGCCCAGGCCTTCACCTCGGTCGGCGGGCAGGCGCCCGGCGGCATCCAGACCTACCGCCGGCCGGCCGTCTCGAACAGCCCAGCCGCCGCGGCCGACGACATGCACCGGAGGTTCCTGCTCGAATCGACCTCGAACGTCCGGAACATGAGCCTCAACCTCTACAACCTCGGCCAGCGATGAGGAGTGACATGAACATCCGAACCCTACGCCGCAGCCGGGAACGGGGCTCCGGCCTTATCGTCGTCATCATGGTCGTCGCCTTCATGCTGGCCGTCGGCATGCTGCTCCTGACGGTCACCGGCACGAGCCCCAAGGCGGCCGACAGCGTGCGCCTCCAGGGGATGGCCTTCGACGCCGCCGAGGCGGGATTCAACGCCGCCTGGGTCGTACTCAACGACAACTTTCTCAACCGGGTCTCGACGAATTTCGCCGGCCAGTACCGGACGAACTTCGGCGGGGCGACGGGCCTGGACGACCCGGCCAGCCCGAACTATTTCCGCGGCCTGACCGATGAGCAGATCGTGGCCGACATCGCCGCGGACAACACCGCGGCCAACCCGGCCCTCTTCAGCTCCGAGCCGCTGGCCACCGACCCGCGATGCGCGTTCACGGTCTTCCTCATCAACGACGAGGCGCCGGGGACGATCACGGCCGACGACAATGACTGCATCTTGGTCTGCATCGGCCGGGGGCCTCGCAACACGTACAAGCGCCTCGAGATCGTCATCGAGGTGGGGTCTTAGGACCCCGAGAAAGGGGATCGAACATGAACCGGAAAGGCTTGAAACGCCAAGGGAGCCAGTGGGTTCTCGCCATCCTCTCCGCCGCCGCACTCGCGGCGCTGGCCGCGCCGCGCCTCGGGGCGCAGCAGGCCTGCACTGAATACACGCGGGCTTTCTCGGAAAACTTCGACACCGTGAACTACAAGGACCTCGGGCTGAGCTCGGTCGCCCGCTGGCCAGCGGGCCCCATCACGCTCCCGCCGCTCGGCTCGAACTTCATGGTCGGAGCAGCCAACAGCCTCGGCCGCCGGATCTACACCTGTGCGTCCGGCGACTTTGACGGGGACCACTATCCCGATCTGGTCGGCCTGGACATCACGGGGGAATACCCTGTCGTCAATCCTCAGCCCTGGTCGGAGCTGCGCCTCATCCGGAACAGATACCCGAGCAATCACGGCTCGACGCCGTTGTTCGCCGTCGACATGACCACCTCGTATGACAAGTTCTACAACCACACCGCCCCGACGTCGATCACGGTCGGCGACTACAACGGCGACGGGCTGCTCGATTTCTTCTTCATGCGCAACGGGAACGACGAGTTCGGCTACACGAACTTCCTCGCCACGATGTATATCAACCGGGGCACCGCCGCCGCCCCTGACTTCCGGGCCCACAATCTCGCCCCGAACCTCGATTTCACGGCCCGCTTGCAGGCCGCGCCGATCTACCTCTACTGGGCGGCTAACCACACCTACACGGTCGACATCGACAAGGACGGCGACCCCGACATCCTGATCGCCAGCCAGGACCGGATCTACCTCCTCCGGAACCCGGGCGCCGCTAACTTCAGCCTCGCGAACTGGGGCCTCAGCGAGCTCGCCTACGACGCCCGGACGGGCTACAACGGCATCCCCGGGACGTCGTGCGTGGCCGCCGCCGACTTCGACGGGGATGGCGACGTCGACGTCGTCTGCGGCTCGGTCAGCACCGCGACCTTCATCGTCTATTACGAGAACGA
>Ga0136653_10000469_pt1 | contig 21252 bp, 19 predicted proteins | sample LakKivw275mmetaG_FD_94866 | JGI IMG/M metagenome (GOLD analysis project Ga0136653, IMG submission 94866) | Anoxic lake water microbial communities from Lake Kivu, Rwanda to study Microbial Dark Matter (Phase II) - Lake Kivu water 275m metaG... | ecosystem: Environmental > Aquatic > Freshwater >...
ACGCTACCCATTTTCTGTCCACCCGCGTCTAAGATTCATCTTTAGAGTATCTTAAGCCAGTAGATAAGCAGAAAACGAGGCTCTGGGAATCGCCCTGGAAACCGTTCCCGGGACGGTTCGCGATGTGACCCGGAAGGGGTCTCGCGGGGGCACAATCCTCACGGCTCGCGGACGGGTTCCTGCGGTCACGCGCACCGGAGTTCGGGTCTTGACTCTCCAGTGGACAGCCGCGAGGACTGTCAGGTTTATTTCCGGGCCGACCTGCAACACCGTTTTGAGGATAACCTCTGGCGCGGTTTGCGTCGAGGTATCCGGGGCGACTTACCGAGATGCCTGCGGGGCGATTCCGACCGTCTTTTCCGCGGTGCGTCGGATCGAAGGCCGGCGAGTGCCTTCGGCTGGACTGCTTCTGACTTGTCCGTGTTTCCCGACGGCGTCAAGCGTTTCTGGACTTTGGACTAAGAGCAGCTAGAATCCTTGCCCTAATGGCACGAGAGCATCCAATCGAGAAGGTCCGCAACATCGGAATCATGGCCCACATTGACGCGGGCAAGACGACCGTTTCCGAGCGTATCCTGTTCTACACGGGTAAGTCGCACAAGCTCGGAGAGGTGCACGACGGCGAGGCGCAGCTCGACTGGATGGAGCAGGAGCGGGAGCGCGGTATCACCATCACCAGCGCGGCCACGACCACGGTCTGGCGTGACCACCAGATAAACCTCATCGACACGCCCGGCCACGTGGACTTTACGGTTGAGGTAGAGCGAAGCCTCCGGGTGCTCGACGGGGTCATCGGGCTTTTCTGCGCGGTCGGCGGGGTGGAGCCGCAGTCGGAGACGGTGTGGCGCCAGGCCGAGAAGTACTCAGTGCCGCGCATCGCCTTTGTGAACAAGATGGACCGGGCCGGCGCAGATTTCTACAGCGTGGTCGAGCAGATCCAGAATGCGCTTGGTGCCAACGCCGTGCCGGTGACGATTCCCATCGGCGCGGAGGAGAATTTCGCCGGCATCATCGACTTGGTTGACGACGTCGCGGTCTATTACGACGAGACCGACCAGGGCATGACATGGCGCGAGGAGCCGATTCCCGACGCGATGCGCGAGGTCGAGCGCAAGTGGAAGCAGAACCTGCTTGAGAAGGTGAGCGAGGTGGACGACAAGCTGCTGGAGAAATTCATGAACGACCAGCCGATCGGTAACCACGAGCTTTCTTTGGCCATCCGCGAGGCGACACTGAAGCACCTTGTCTGCCCGGTCATCTGTGGCAGTGCCTTCAAGAACAAGGGCATTCAGCGCCTGCTCGATGCGGTGGTTTCGTATCTGCCGAGCCCGGTTGACCTGCTTCCGACCATCGGCACGCACCCGGCCGGCGAAGAGGTCCTGCGGGTGCCCTGGGACGAGGGCCGGCTGGCCGCGCTCGCGTTCAAGGTCGTTGCGGACAAGCACGTCGGCAAGCTCGTCTACTGCCGGGTATATTCCGGCACGCTGAAGGCGGGAAGCTACGTCTATAACTCCACCCAGGAGAAGGACCAGCGCATCGGTCGCCTGCTCCGGATGCACGCCAACCGGCAGGGGCAGGTTGAAGCGCTCTATTCCGGCGAAATTGGCGCGGTGGTCGGGCTGTCCGACACCGTGACCGGCGATACGATCTGCGTCAGGGAGGCGCCGATCGTGCTGCAGGCAATCGAATTCCCGGCACCGGTTCTCTCGATTGCTGTCTCCACGGCGGACCGGAACGACCGTGAGAAGCTCGCCCACGGCCTCGGCCGACTCGCCGAGGAGGACCCGACCTTTGTCGTGACCGCGGACCCCGAGACCGAGGAGACCGTGATTTCAGGGATGGGTGAGCTGCACCTCGAGATCATAGTGGACCGGCTGCGGCGCGAGTTCGGGGTCGAGGCGAAGACCGGGGCGCCGCAGGTCGCCTACCGCGAGACGGTCACCGGGCACACCGAGATCAACGAGAAGTACGTGAAGCAGACCGGCGGCCGCGGCCAGTACGCGCACGTGGTGATGAAGCTCGAACCGCTCAAGGCGGGCGAGGGGTTCGAGTTCGTCAACAAGGTGGTGAGCGGGCGCGTGCCCAAAGAGTACATCCCCGCGGTGGAGCGCGGCGTGGTTGACGTGATGAAGAAGGGCGTTTACGCCGGGTTCCCGGTGGTCGACATGCGCGTCACGCTGCTCGACGGTTCGTATCACGAGGTGGACTCGAACGACCTCGCGTTCCGTACCTGCGCTTCACGGGCTTTTCGCAAGGCGTTCATGAGATGCAGTCCCCAGTTGCTCGAGCCGCTGATGAGCGTGAACGTCGTAACGCCGGAAGACTCGGCCGGCGCAATCATGGGTTCGCTCTGCAACCGGCGCGGCCTGATTTCGGGCATGGACCAGCAGGGCAACGCCAAGGTCATCAAGGCCTTGGTGCCGCTCGCGACGATGTTCGGCTACGCAACCGACCTGCGCAACCAGAGCCAGGGCCGGGCGACCTTCACGATGCACTTCGAGCACTACGAGGCGGTACCTTTCTCCGTGGTCGAGGAGATACTCGACCGGAAAGGACGCAGTCCGAAGGACGAATGACGAAGCAAGCCGCTTTCCTGACAGGCGATCTCGCATGCCTTGCCGGCCTTGACTTCAGTCGTGTCAGTTGGACAATAGCACCGTGAGCAAAGCCGCCCGCGAGAGCCTCTTCACCCTCGCCTACGTCGTCATTGGCCTGATTGCCGTCATCGTGGTCGGCAGTCTCACATTCCGCGGGCGTTTCCTTCATTTCCCTCAGCCGATGCTGCCCTTCCTGATGGTCGGGCTGACCGGCGCAATCATCTACGCGACGGTCCAGATGCGCGGCGCCGGGCTCGCAATCCTCATGGTCGTCCTGCTGTTCCTGACACAGGTGGCGATGATGCCGCCAAGGAGCCGCGTGGCATCACTCGGGGCCGCGGCCATTTTCGCCATCCCGGTCGGATTCGCCCTGATCACCGGGGCTTACGCGCAGAAGGCTTTGAGTAGCCGCCTTAAGGTCGGCCGCTTCGTCGTGATGGGGGTCATACTCGCGGCAGGGTACGCGCTGATGATGCTTCTGTGGCTCGTCCGGTCGCACGTCGATATCCAGGGGAGACTGCTGCTCCGCCAGGCGCTCGTCGGTCTGGAGTTGGGCGCGGCGATGGGGTTCGGATTCGAACTGGTCGACCTCATCGGGCCGCGGCCCAGGCACGAGTACAACTACGACCGTCCGGCCGCCTGAATCTTCCGTCCTGAATCACCGGCCCCGTTCTTCCCTGTCCGCGGTCCTCGACTGGCATCGGCGGCACTACCCGCTGCTCAGGTCCCGGGATATCTACAAGCTCATCTACCAGGGAGTGTTTGGCCCGGGGCACATCATCAGCAGCGCGGCCACTGCTCGGAGAATGCTCCAAAAGGAGATGGTGGCGCTGCGAGTCCGAGTCCCGAAGGGCGAAAGACGACTGCCCGGGCCGGTTCTGGAACCGCTCGATCCGGAGAACAGGCTGGTGCGGGTGAATCTCCGGCCGCTGGTAGAGAACCGATGCAGGATTCAAGGTGCAAGGTGCAAGACGCAAGATACGGGATGGTTGGTCGAGGCGATGGCGGAGAGCGCGCGGCGGGTCGAGGGCGACCCGAGGCTGATGAAGCGAAGGCTTGCGGCCGCGGTCAGGTGGTGCCGAAGCAGGCTGCCCGGAGATGCCACTGAACTCGAGCGGATAGCGGTCCAGGCCGAGCAATCAGGCTATCCCGCGTTTCATCACTCGTCCGCATACGCCCGGGCCTATCGTCCGGCATACCGCGTAGTACTCAGCGACTGCCTGAAACGCCGCGCCTTGGGCAGAGCCGGCTGAGCGGGCAGGTAGAGCAGAGCGGCATTCGCGGGCGACAGATGGTCTGCCCGAGCGCCACTATCATCCGGTTCCAGTCTTTCCACATTTGACGGGGCAGAATTTCCATCAGCCCGGTTTCCGTGTCGATGGTCCGGGATGTACGCACCAGGTCAAGGCGGTTCGAGACTCGCTGGACGTGCGTATCGACCGCGATTGCCGGCAGGCCGAATGCCTGGCTTAGCACGATGCTCGCAACCTTGCGGCCTACGCCGGGCAATTCCAGCAGCTCCGCCATGGTTCGCGGCACTCTGCCTCCCCAACGTTCCAGTAACATTCGGGCGAGCTTCGGCAAGAGCTTCGCCTTGGTGCGATAGAAGCCGACCGGGAATATGAGCCTTTGAATCCGGGCGGGGCTCAGCCGGGACAAATCGCGCGGGTCGGCCGCCGCCTGAAAGAGACGGCCTGAGGCGGCAGCGGTGACCGGGTCCTGCGTGCGAGTAGAAAGCACGGCCGCGACGAGAACCCGGAAGGGGTTGCGCTGCGGCATCAGCTTCACCGGCGCGGCCATTCCCGGCCAGGCGCGCTCCAGGATAGCGTAGATTAGCAGGGCCCGGCGTCGGCGGTCGGCGAGGAGCGGAGTGCGGGTGGGGCTCAGGAGCCGAGCAGCTTCAGCCCGGTTAGGAATCCCATCGTGAGGATGAGGGCGACGGCGGCGACCATGAACGTCGCATGCCAGCGCATGTGCGGAGGCGTCTGGCCGGGTTGGCTGCGGGTGAAAGTCAGGAGCGCGGCCGCGAAGGCGAGGACCATCACGATGATGGAGAGCGTCAGGTGCCCGGGAAGAACGATGCCTTTGTGGATGTTACGCAGGGCAAGGTTGACCACCAGGCCCATGACAAAGTTGGCGATGCTCAGCAGCAGAAAGTATATCGTGCGGCTGCGCTGGCGCCGCATCGGGAAGTCCCAGTCGCTGACCTTGGAGAGGCTCGTCTGCGCCGTCACCAGGCCCAGGGCGATGCTGCCGACTGCAACTACCGGATGAATGAATCCGTACCAGGGCATGGCTAAGAAGAAATGACGAATGACGAACGACGAATGACGAATGACAGGGACTTGAATCTAGTGTCCATAGTCTTCTGCATATAAGAAGCGGCCAACGGGAATCGAACCCGTGTAACCGGCTTGGGAAGCCGGAGCTCTACCCCTGAGCTATGGCCGCAGTATCAGCCTCAAGCCACCAGCCTCAAGCTGCAAGCTGTCGGCTGACCAAGCACCCGGTCCGGAGGCTTGGGAAGCCGGAGCTCTACCCCTGAGCTATGGCCGCGCTGATGGGACAATACTAGGCTGGGCCAATCCACTGTCAAGCGAATGCCGTATCCGCGAAGGTCCCCTCGGGTGCGGCCTTGACCCTCTGGCAGCTTGAGCTAGACTTGAACGAGGCGTATTATTGAGCGAGAAGCCTATCAACAAAGAAGGTAGCATGAGACTTAAAGCCGGTCTGGCCCTTTTAGCGGCGCTGGCGCTGGCTCCGTCGGCCGCATTCGCCGTCCTCAATGTCGGCGACGCGGCGCCCGATTTCAGCATCCCGGACACCGCCGGGGTGAACCACCACCTGACCGAGTGGCGCGGGAAGGTGGTGATGATCCAGTTCTGGGCGTCGACCTGACCATACTGCCGCGAGGAGTTGCCTCGCATGTCCGTTTTCCATAACGACTACGGGTCCCACGGGTTCGAGGCCATCGCCATCAACCTGAACGAAGACATGGAAGTAGTCAAGACGTGGGCACGCCAGAATACCAACATGTACCTGCGCGACAACAACTCTGTCTGGCCGGTCTACGCGCACAACTATGCTACTCCGACCAACTACGTGATAGACACCGCCGGCATCGTCCGGTATTGGGCTGAAGGGTACGATGAGGCGGCAGTCAAGAACGTCATCGAATCATACCTGCCGGACCCGATTCAGCATGACGTGGGCGTGGCCCGGCTCATGGCGCCGACGGGTTCGCTGGATTCGGGCACGGTTGTCACACCGGCCTGCTCGCTGCACAACTATCGCAGCAACGTCGAGACGTACCCGGTGCGGATGCGCATCGGCTCCGGCTATGACACCGCGATTATGGTGACAAATCACCAGCCGGGCGCCACGGTGTACGTCGAGTTCCCGCAATGGACCGCGCTGACGCGGGGCAGCATTGCGGTTGCCTGCTCGACCGAGCTCGTGACTGATGATATCGCCAGCAACGACGTGGCGACGACCAACCTGACGATCAACGTCGACGACATCGCCGTAACCGAAATCCTCGTGCCGCTCGACACCGTCGAGCTGGGCCGCGGCTACGCGCCCGCTGTCGAGGTGAAGAACCTCGGGACGGTCGCGGATATGGCCCGGGTAAGGTTCTACATCAGCGATTTCTACTTCGATACCGTCAGGGTCGCGCTGCAGCCGGGCAAGACCGACACCGCCCTGTTACCTACCTGGACCCCGGGCGCGCTCGGTACCTTCCCGGTGCGATGCAGCGTTGCCACCCTCAAGACCGACCTCGTAACCGCCAACAACGAGCTCTCGACGTCGGTCTATGTCGGCCCGGCCGGCATCGAGGAGCGGCCGTTGAGCAACGCCCGGTTCGTGCTCCTCGGCAGCAGTCAGAACCCGGCGCGCGGGCAGGCGACCATCTGCTACTCGCTGGCCCAGTCGTCGCCGGTTGACCTGCGCATCTACTCGACCACGGGTGGACTGGTTCGCGTGCTCGAGCGTGGCACGAGGGAGTCCGGAATGCACCAGGTTGTCTGGGACTGCCGCGACGAACTCGGCCGGCCGGTCGGGCGCGGCACATGGTTCTGCCGGATGGCCGCGGGCGGGTACGAAGCAGTAAGCAAGCTGACTACTATCGAGTAGGCCCAACCGCCTGGCTTCGCGAGACCCGGGGCGAACCCGGGTCTCGCCGTGTTCGACGATGCCGCCGAGGGTTGCCTTTGCGCACGAATCAGTCTAGACTGTCAACCTTGCCGAACCGACAACTCGACCGACTCACCGTCCTCGACATCCTGCTCGCGGCGGCGCTGGTAGCGCTGCCCGGCTGGGCGCTGGTGAAAGCGTCGCGCGCCGAACGCGGCCGGGCCGAGGCCTGGGTCTACCGCGACGGACGATTGTTCGGGGTCTACCCGCTCGACCGGCAGCAGGTGGTGGTAATCGGCGACCGGGCTCGGCCGGAAATGAAGATTGAGATAGCAGGCGGCGCGGTGTGGGTGGCGGAATCGGACTGCCCCAGACGGATATGCATGCAGGCAGGTCGGGTGCGCACGCCCGGCCGGTCAATCGTCTGCGTGCCGAACCGCGTTGTCATCGAAATCAAGGGGCGGCAGACGGGCTATGATGCCGAGAGCTACTGAGGTGAAACCCGGAATCCGAGGCTCGAACGACGGACGTCCCGAGCCGGACAAGGTGGTTCGCCTGGCGATGCTCGTGGCGTGCGCGTCGGTGCTGCAGGTTGCAGAGTCGCTCTTTCCGCACCCGCTGCCCGGCGTCCGTCTCGGCCTCGCCAACATCATCACCGTCATCGCCCTGGTGGACATCGGCCCGGGCAGCGCAATCCAGCTCGCAGTGCTGAGGACGCTCGTGAGTTCCATGGTGCTGGGTACCTTTCTCACGCCGACTTTCGTACTTTCGTTCTCCGGGGGTGTGGTCAGCGCGGTCGTGATGGTGCTCTTGTATCGGGTTTCCGGGCGCGGCCAGTTCTCGTTCAGCCTGGTCGGCATCAGCATCGGCGGTGCCGCGAGCCACATCATGACCCAGGTGGTGCTCGTCTACCTGCTCTTCATTCGGTCGAGCGGTGTGCTCTGGCTCTGGCCCTGGCTCTGCCTGGCAGCGGTGGCCACCGGCGCGCTCACCGGCCTGATTGCGGTGCAGGCGGTGCGGACGCTTGAGCGTGGGGATGGGGGCGAGGTACTGCCGGTTCTGCTTCGGGCGAGCTCGGACGGATCCGACGGGACCGTCCGCGACTCGCTCCTTGCGCGCCTGCGGCCGGAACTGAAGATTGCCGGCGTTCTGGTCCTCGGTCTGGCCGTGGTCATCTTCTCCGCCTGGTGGCTCTACGCGGCCGTGTTCGGGCTGCTTGCCGGCCTCGCCGGGCTGGGGCGAGTGGATGCCGGTCGGCTGCTCGCCGGGCTGAAGCGGGTCTGGCTGCTGGCGGCCGTCGCGTTCGTGATGCCGATTGTCTTTTCACCCTGGGGAAAGGTCCTTGCAGGGCTCGGCCCGCTGCGGGTGACAGGCGCCGGCCTTCAGGATGGGGCTATCTTCGCGGCACGCATTCTGCTCTTGTTCTTCGCCACCGCCGTGCTGGCCGAAACCACCGCGCCGCGCGAGGTGGCGACCGGCCTGGAGAGAATGCTCCGACCGCTGCGCATCTTCCGCATCGAGCCCGGCCAGATGGCGCGGTCGCTCAGCCTGTCGTGGTCCTACTTTCCGCAGTTTGAGCAGAGCGTCCGAAAGCTCGTCGGTGCCGGTGGACGCAAAGGCCGGTTTGACCGGACCATTCATTTTCCCGGCGACGTCGTTGCCAACATGTTCCGGCTGGCCGAGCGGGGCGCCGATGCGCCGGAGGCGCGAAGGCCGGGAAACGGACGGTCGGAGCGAGGCAGTTGACTTGAGCGCAAGAGTGCATATCCTGACGTTCAACCTGAAGGGAGCACGGTGAAATCGGCAGTAGTCTACTATTCTCGGTTCGGCCATACGGCGAAGGTGGCCGCGGCGCTCGCGCAGGAACTGGGCGCCGAGGTCCGCAGTATAGAAGAAACGAGGCGACGCGGCTATCCCGGTATGGGCTGGGGCGCGATTACCAACTCCCGGTTCAAGATCAGGCCGATGAATCTTGACCTGGGCGGGTTCGACACCGTCGTGCTGTGTACGCCAATCTGGGCCGGAAGACCCGCCTGCCCGGCGCGGACGTTCCTGCGCGACGCACGGCTTGAAGGAAAGAGGGTGCACCTCTTGATTTCGACCGGCGGCGGCGAAATCGACCGTCCGGTGGAGGCAATCCGCGCCGACCTGGCGAAGAAGAACGCCACGGTTGGTCAGACCGGCAGGGTAATCACCGGCCTCGGCAAGAAAGAGACGACCGATGAGGAACTGAGACAGGCTGCCCGCGAATTTGCGAACCGGGTGAGGGGAGCATCCTGACCGAGCCCGAAATCCCGACTCCCGACGATTCGGACCTTGTCCGCAAGGCACAGGCCGGCGACATCGGCGCTTTTGAGGAACTTGTGCGGCGGCACCAGCGCGGTCTTTTCTCCTATCTTTACCGGATGTGCCGGAATACCGGTGATGCCGAAGAGATGGCCCAGGCAGCGATGGTCAAGGCGTGGGAAAAGCTCGGAGGATTCCGCGGGGCTTCCAGCTTCAAGACCTGGCTATACCGCATCGGCACCAACCTCTGCTTCAACCTCCGCACGCGGAGAAAGCCGACCGAGGAATTGTGCGAAACCATGGCCGCGCCCGACAGCGAGCGGCCCGAAGCGGCGTTCCAGAAGAAGCTGCGCGAGGAAGCAGTGCGGAAGGCGCTCGACTGCCTGCCCGAAGACCAGCGGGCCGCGCTGGTGCTTTCGGTCTATCAGGACATGAGCTATCGAGAGATTGCCGAGACCCTTGGCAAGACGGTACGGGCCGTGGATTCATTGCTGTTCCGCGCCAAGGCGAACGTGCGCAAGGCGCTGGCCGAAGACCGCGCGAAAGGCGTGATCTGAGAAAGACGAAGTACGAATGACGAATTCCGAATCGCCGGGTCCGCGCAGGAACCAGGAGGATATGGTGTCTAACCCTTTGATGAATTGCGGACAGGTACGACGGCTTCTGCCTCCCTTCCTTGACGAAGAGCTGTCGGGCAGGATGTCCGGGAGAATCACTACCCATCTCGGCTCCTGCCCGGCCTGCCGCAGTGAGCTCGCGGCGCTCGAGGCGGACATGGGCCTGCTCGAGCAGGTCGGGACGCCCGAAGTGTCGCCCTATCTCGTCACGCGGGTAATGGCCGAAGTCCGCCGGCGGCGCAGTGCCGCGCCGCACGGATTCGCCCGCCTGGCGGGGTCGCTGGCTGCCGCGCTCGTTGTCGCCGTCTCCATCGGCGCCGGAGTATTCTTCGGCTCAGGTCTGGCCCAGGCCTCCCAAACTGCCTCGACGGGCAGCACCGAGGAGGCGGTCAGCTATGTCGAATCGTCTACGGTCGACATGTACAGCCTGATGGCGGGGGGCAACTGATGCGCGGCCGTTGGCTGACCGTTGTCGCGGTAGCGTCGTTGTGCCTTAACGTCGCCGTCGTCGGCGCTTACTTCGCCCATCGAGTGAGCCATTCGGCGTCGCGCCGTTTCGCCGGGCGCGGGCTGACACGGGAGGCGCGCGAGAGGTTGCGGCAGGTCCGCAAGCAGGCGCTGCCCGAATTCGCAGCCCTGGCGGGAAGGCTCGAGTCGACCGACTCGCTGCTTTGGATAGAGATGAAGCGCGAGATTCCGGACAGCGTCCGGGTCGAGTCGCTCTGCCAGGAGCTGGGACGCATCCACGGCACAATGCGAGCGATGGTTTTCCGGCAGATGCACCGGGAGCTCCAAATGCTGCCCGGCGCGGCCCGGGCTGAATATCTTCAGCACATGATGATGATGCGGCCGGGGCTGGGCGGGCCGGGACGAGGTGTCGGTCCGCGCATGCACCGGCGCCCGATGGGGCCGCATGATAACGAGCCCCTCCCGGGTGAGCCGCCTCCGGGCCCGCCGCCGGAAGCGCCCGGCTCAGGAGAATGACCGAAGAGCGAACAACCAAGGAGAATCTGAATGAGAAGTGCAACGCTGGCAGCTATGATGGTGCTGGTTCTGGTCGCCGGAACCGCACTCGCTCAGCCCGGTCCGGCCGCAGCGCCGGTAACCAGGGCACAGGCACCGATGGCGTGCGGCATGCAGGGAAACATGCCGGGCCCGGCGATTCCGGATATGACGCCCGAGCAATTGGAGAAGATCGACGCGCTGCGCACAGCGAACGTCAAAGAGATGGTTCCGCTGCGCACTGACCTCAGGGTCAAGGAGATCGAGCTTGCCGCTCTCTGGCGCGCCGACGAGCCGGATGCGAAGAAGATCATCGCGAAGGTGAAGGAAATCGGCGACGTCCGTGAGAAGATTGAAGTCGCCCGCATCAACCACATGTTTGACTGCCGCAAGCTCATGACGCCGGAACAGCTCAAGGCCATGAAGAAGATGGGCATGGGCTGTGGTATGATGGGCCGGGGCATGGGCCGCGGTATGCGCGGAATGATGCGCGGCCGGATGGGTGACTGCCCGATGGGCGGCGATGGCTGCGGGATGATGGGCGGAAACCAATGCGGCGGGCAGCAAGGGCCAATGGGCCAGGGCTGTCAGCCGGGCGGCACCGGCTGCGGCATGCAGTAATTCCTCCGACGGTTCTGCTTGGCTCGGTAGCGCCGGGGCCGCAAGGCCCCGGCGCCTTCTTGGTATCGACCGATTGGCCCAACGCGCCCACTTCCGCTCCCTGTCCGGGCTTGCGCCTGAGCTTGAGCTGAACTAGACTCGGGCGTGGCCAGCACGCTGCTGGGTTTGAGGCCGGTACTGCTGCTCGTGCTGTTCGTCGCGGCCATCTGGCTTGGGGCGCGGGCCCTGCGTCGCGCCCTGCTCGGCCGTATCGGCGAAACGGGCAGACTGGCCATCGCCGCCTCGCTAGTGGGCATCTACGCCCTGACCGTGCTCCTGACCGCGATGGGCACCCCGCCGCCATGGATGCCGTTCATGTTCATCGCTCTCGGCTCGAAGTCGACGCTGCTCATCGTTGTCGTGTCCGTCGGAGTGGTCTGGGTGGTGCTGCGCGGGATACCATTCCCGCTGCCGCACTGGGCCGGGTCCTTCCTCGAAGGGCCGTGGCGGCGACTGCTCGCGCCGGCGGACGTCACGCTCAGTCGGATGGCGCTCGGTCCGGGCATGCGCGTGGTCGAGGTCGGGTGTGGGACCGGCCATCTTTCGCCTCACGTCGCCCGGAGGATTCAGCCGGGCGGCGTGCTCTTCTGCGTTGACATCCAGCCGCCGATGGTCGAAACGGCGCTCGCGCGCGTCGAGAAACAGGGACTGCGGAATGTCCAGGGTTTCGTCGCGCCCGCGGGCAAGCTTCCGTTCGATATCTTCGACATTGACCTCGTGTTCTTTGCCCACGTCCTCGGCGAGATTCCGGACCGGCTTGCGGCCCTGCGCGATGCGCTGCGCGTCCTGCGGCCGGGAGCGGCGCTGTCCGTTACCGAGGTGCTGGCCGACCCGCATTACCGATTCCGTAACGACGTCGTGAAGCTCGCAGAGCAGGCCGGGTTTGAATCTACGTCGATTGTCGGCAGCCTGTTCAATTACACAGCCACGTTCCGCAAACCCAGGCCGCGAGAGCCACTCGGCTTTCAGCCGCGGTTCGAATAGCTTTCCCCATGTGTCACATAGGTCGTATCGGTCCTATTCGGGAAGATGGGGACTGTACCGGATCGCGGCCGCGTCCGCGCGGCCGGGGACTGTCCCCATTTTCGCCAGGCCCTCACTGATGAAGTGCATCCCGCTGTTCGTACTTGCCGTGGCCTGCTGCCTCGGCGCCGATGCGCGGGTCAGACTCCGCGTGCGCGACGGCGACTCCGGGCAGTGGCTGGCGGGTGTGAAGGTCAGGACCGGAGAGAGTGTGCTTTTCACCGGCGCGGACGGCGAGTGCGTCGTGCCGGCGGCCGCCGGCGGGCGGCTCATCCTGATGGCGTCGGCCGAGGGTTTCTACACGGCAACTGACACGATTGCGGTTAACGCTGCAGACGTCAGGTCCGTACTCAGGTTGTACGGTACCCGACCACGAACGGCCATCGGATTTGTCAAAGACGGGAGCACCGGCAGGCGACTGGCCGGGGCCGCGGTCAAGGTGAGAGGCGACGCGGCGACGGCGCGAGCCGATTCCAGCGGCATGTATGCAATACCGTTCCCGCCGGGCGACCGCGAACTCGTAGCCAGCCTGCCGGGTTTCCGCGGATTCCCGCGGCGGCTCTCGGTCAGGGCCGGAGATACTCTGTCAGTTGACCTGCCGCTCTACGACACGTCACTCGCGGTCGGCGAGGTCGCGGGCAGGGTTGAGGTGCAGGGCTTCGGCGCCGCAATCGGGGCGAGCATCACGGTCGAAGGATCGCGCCTGGGCACCGCTTCCGACCGGGACGGCGGCTACATCATCACCGGCGTGCCCGTCGGCCAGCACCGGCTCATCTTCACCTATGCCGGGTGCAGGAAGGCGATGCGGGTCGTCAACGTCGAGCCCTGGAAGTCGCTGATCCAGAACGTCCAAATGGAGCCGGCCAGGCCCTGAACCGCTGGCGCGCAAGCGGCTGAAACCAATCGCGGAGTAGGTCGGCAGGCAACCCGGGATACAGACTCCCACACAACTCTGACGGCCATCTCGGCTGCGGTTCGGGTCGCAGCCGGCTGGGCTCAACGGAGAACAACTGGTAGAGCCAACTGCCGGACCGCGCCGGCAACAGCAGACGACACAACGGCGAACGTTCCTCCCCGAACTGCCAGTCAGACTCTTCAGGGGATTGCGTCCGAGACAGCCGACCGCACGATAGACCATACAACGGTGCACGTAGTTTGTCCGATTGCCCGGGAGACGAAGCAGAAAACGATTATCCGAACGATCTCGGGGGTAGTCCCCCGGGCGCCGGAGGTGACTTTCGCAAATATGACTTAGCGCGTTGACGCCTAGCAGCTTAGGCTGTGTTCGTGCGCGGCGAGCCTGTATCCTATCACTAAACTTCCCCCCGCGCCATTCATTAGTCTCATGCGGAGAACGGCGGCTGGACTGGAAAGCAAGCCGGGTTTGCCGGCCGACATCGAGGTGTTTCGAGTGCTACGGCCTTCCGGCCCAGCCGGAGTGAGCGTTGTCGTGGTTGTAGGTGGGCCAGGCGGTGTTGGCCAGCTTGAGCCCGCCGTGGGCGATGCAGAACACTCCGCCACACATGTCAGTCACGTAAATGTCGCCATTGGGACCGATGACCGGCGAGGTGTAGCAGTTTGCTTCTAGCTTCCTTGGAGTTCGTTCGTCAGATTCGAGCGAATCCCCGATACTGAAATCCCAGAGCATTTCCCCGTCTTTGCTGATGCCGGACAGATAATTGTAGTCAAGGTCATGGACTATGATAGCACTGTCCGCTGTCAGACAAGGTGTGTTACCTGAGAACGTGCAGTTCGCCTTCGTCCAGCGCTGATTTCCATCGGCATCCAGGCACACGACATTGCCCGATAAGCCGGTCACTACGACGTCGTCGTTCCAACCGATGGCGATTGAATACGAGCATTCACTGACCAGCGCGCTCCAGGCGAGTGTGCCATCGGGATTGAAGCAATAGAGGCCGCCTGACTGGTCAGCAACCAGGATGCGGCCCCGGCCGTCAATGACCGGCGAACCGCAATCCTGAATATGGGTTGAGTCTTCCCACTCCACGTTACCGCTGGAATCAAACGCAAAAAGAGACGAGTGATTGGAATCAAACCCGTGTCCGATAACATAGATTGTACCAGTTGCTCCGATAGCCGCGTTCTGGTATTTGACGTAGTAGCCGTCAACAGCAACACTCCAGACAGTGGCGACCGAATCGCCACAGTCCCGAACGCGGGTGAGTTCCATGTAAGGGGAAATGACGTAGATGGAGTTATCCGGCCCGATGGCCGGCGTACAATATGCGACATGTGGCAGGACAAGGGACCAGATTCTCCGTCCGGTGATGGCGTCGAGACCGAGCAGTTTGTCGCCACAAGTCAAGTAGAGCCGTTGGTCGTCGTTAGTAAGTGATGGCGCGTACTCATTCGGTTTGCTGCCGAGCGGCGAGCTCCAAAGCAGTCGGCCTTCCAGGCTAAAGCAATCCAGCGCCTCGTCGTCCGACGCGCAGTACAGCACTGGTTGGCCATTCAGCGAACCTATTGTCGGGGTGGCATAGAACTCCTCACCACATCTATTCCATATGACCGCCATCTTGCTGACGCTTACCGTTTTTATCGACTCGGGCCTGGAGACCGTGCAGCCTTTGTCCTTGAGTACCACACTCAGAGTATGTGGCCCTACTGCGTCCCACTTGCAGGAGTCGTTGACCACGCTGCCGCTGGGCACGAATGCCGACCAGGCGCCGGCCTGCGAATCGTCCCACACGAATTTGACCGCCACGCTATCCCCATCCGGGTCCGTCACGTGCGCTGAGGCGTGGTACCATCGACCCACTGCCCAGCGCGGGAGACCTGAGATGGTACCGGCCAAGGCCGGCGGCTGCGATAGGCGGAATCGTAGCGACGGCGACCAGCCGGAGTGAGCGCCCTTTTCGTTACGGGACATGACTCGCACATAGTGCACTCTCGTGTCGGCAAACTCGTGGCAGCAATAGCCGGTGTCGCCGCTCCTGAAGTAGCCGGTGGTGGTAGTGCTGTCGTCGCCCCAGTCGAAGACGTAGCAGACCTTCAGGCCCTCGGGGTCGGTCGCGACGGTGAAGAAGCTGAGCGAGTCACCGGCCACGTCGGCCCAGGGCGTCATCGGTGGCTGCGATAGGCGGAATCGCAGCGACGGCGACCAGGCGGATGACTTTCCGTTCTCGTTGCGGGCCCGGACCCTGATGTCGCGCCATCCCGGGTATTCGAATGAGTGCCTGACGTAGGCTGTCTCGCCGCTCTGGTAGCGGCGGGTCGTGAACGTCTGGCCATCGCCCCAGTCGAAAAGGTACTCGAGTTGAAGGCCACTCGGGTCGGTGGTTGTGGCGAGGAAATACAGGGAATCGTTCACGACATCCGTCCACGGGGCGGCCGGCGTCAGCGGCGGCTTGGCGCAGCCGACGAGAGTCGTCAAGAGGCAGCCGGCACACAGGAGTGTCATCCTGAGCTTCATCGTTCCTCCTTACTGCCTTCCGGCCCAGCCGGAATGGGCGTTGTCATGGTTGTACGTCGGCCAGGCAGTATTGGCCAACTTGAGCCCGCCGTGGGCGATGCATACCAGCCCGTCCTCGATTGTCAGGTAGAGGTCACCGTTCGGACCGATGAGCGGTGACCCGAAATCGGCCTCGGGGCGAAGAGCCCGACGCCTGTCGCCGCATAGCGAATCGTAGATAGAGAACTCCCACAGGGTCAAGCCGGCATCGTCAATGCCGTAGAGATAGCCGCTGCTGCCGTCGAACGCTATCACGGTGCTGTCCTCGGCGATGCAGGGGGTGTTCCATCCCTGCAGGTCGAGCTCGCTCGACGAAGCCCACCGCTCGTTACCGTGGGAGTCGTAGTTCCTGATAATCGTCAGCTCGTCGGTGGTGACGATGACCTGGTCGTCGGTGCCGACGGCGGTGGACATCGGGCAGAGTCCTTCGGTGGCGGTGCTCCAGGCGAGCGTGCCGTCCGGATTGTAGCAGTAAAGACCTCCATTCAAGTCGGCGACGAGGATTCGGTCCTGGCTGTCAATCACCGGCGTACCGCCGATCTGGATGCGGGCCGAGTCCTTCCATAGCACGGTACCATTTGAGTCCACCGCGACGAGGAACGAGCACTGCTGCTGGTCGTCGTAGCCTACGGCGTACACTGTTCCATTCCGGCCCACCGCCGCTCCTTTGTCGACCGGACTCGCCACGCCGAGGAACAGCGACCACTCTACCTTTGCGGAATCGCCGAAGTCGCGGACCCGGTGCAGGTAATCGGCGTCCCATGGCGGCGTGGTGACGACGTAGATGGTGCCGCCGGGGCCGAGTGCCGGCGTGCAGCAGGCGTCCGTGCACTCGTCCAGCCCCCACAGGCGCCGTCCGGTGCGAGAGTCCAGGCACACGATGCCGGTATCGGGGTCGGTAGTGACATACAGGCGAGAACCATCGGCACTGAGCGATGCGGCGTACCCCGTTGTTCCTGGCAGCGGCGAGCTCCAGCGCTGCTGCCCAGATAGCGCGTAGCAGTCAAGCGCCCCGTCGAACTCGACGCAGTAGATCACCGGCTCACCGTCAATCTGCCCCAACGTGGGTGTACCTTCATAGATCAGGTCCTCGCTCGTCAGCCAGACCACCGCCATCTGGCTGACGTTCACGTTCTTCTCCACGTCGAGCCTTGCCACCATGCCGCCCTGGTCCCTCGCAACCACGGCAATGGTGTGCGGACCGATGACGCTCCAAAGACAAGAATCGGTGATGACGGAGCCGCTCGGCGCCGGCGCCGTCCAGTTACCGTTTCCGATGTCGCCCCAGATGAACTTCACCGCTACGCTATCGCCGTCCGGGTCGGTAACCCTGACCGAAGCATGATACCAGCGGTTGACGGCCCAGCGCACCATGCCGCCGATGCTGTCGTCACTGACAACGGGCGGCTTCGATTTCCGGAAGCGAAGTGATGGTGACCAAGCGGACGATTTGCCGTTCTCGTTGCGGGCCCGAACCCTGATGTCGCGCCAGCCGGGGTCCTCGAATGAGCGCCTGACGTAGGCTGTCTCGCCGCTGGAGTACCGTCGCGTCGTACTGGTCTGACCGTCACCCCAGTCGAAGGTGTACTCCAGCCCCAGGCCGCCCGGGTCGGTCGACGCCACCAGGAAAAAGAGCGAGTCGTCGACTATGTCGGTCCATGGTGCAGTCGGTGTCAGCGGCGGCTTTGCGCAAGCGAACAGCGCGGCCATGATGCAGCCGGCAATAAGCAGTGTTTTTCTACGCATCATCTCTCCTTCAGGGTCTTCCGGCCCAGCCGGAGCGGGCAACGTCGTGGTTGAAGGTCGGCCAGGCGGTGTTGGCCATGCGGAGATTCGTGCCCGAGAGGCAGAAGATCCCCAGGTAGCCGGCCAAATAGAGGTCGCCGTTCGGGCCGATGACAACCGAGGGTTCGTAGCCCACATCTTCTCTTCTTGGCCGCCGTTCTATGCCCAGCGAGTCTATCACGCAGTACTCCCATTGCAGCCGTCCATCGCTGGAGACGCCGTAGACGCGGCACTCGCCGGCGTTATAGGCGACGATGGAACCGTCATCGGCGACGCAGGGAGTATTCATTTCTTCAAACACGAGAGGTGTAGACCATTGTTCATGTCCGGCGTTGTCGAAGACCCTCAGGCCGCCGAAGTAGTCGATTGTGACGAGTTCGTCGTCCGGGCCGACCGCAGTCGAGCCGGCGTAGAGCCAGCTCGTGGTCACGCTCCACGCAAGAGACCCATCCGGGTTGAAGCAAAACAGGTAGCCGTCGCCATCGGCAATCACCAGTCGGTCGCGGCTGTCAATCACCGGCACGCCGCCGTAGGGGATGGTGGTGGAGTCGATCCAGAGTACGGTCCCGGTCACGTCGAAAGCGTACAGCCGCTCGAAGCAGTTGTACTCATCGCACTCAACGGTGTAGATAGCACCGTTTCGGCCCACCACTGCTCCTTCCGTTATCGGGCTGAATTCGCCCAGGTCCACGAGCCACTGCAGTGCAGCCGAGTCGCCGCAGTCCTTCACCCGAGCGAGTTCGTAGTCGTACCATCCGTTTATCGTGATGTAGATTGAGCCATTTGGGCCCAATGCAGGCGTGCATTCGGCGGCAGCATAGGGAATGGTGTCCAGCGGCAGAAGCCACTTCCGTTGACCGGTCCTCGAATCGAGGCAGGCCAGCCCGTCGTCGTCGCAGTAGTACAGCCGTGAGCCGTCCTGGCTCAGCGATGCGCTGGGTGAGCCGCTGACCGACGTCGCCGAAGTCCAGCGAAGTCTTCCGTCCAGACTGTAGCAGTGAGTTTCCACATCGCCCAAGCAGAAGAGCACCGGCTCGCCATCGATCGAGCCGAGTACCGGGGTTCCAACGTACTCGTATTCTCCGCTAAGGTCGTACCAAGTAACCGCCATTCCGCTCACGTTCACAGTTTTGGCGGATGCTGGCCTCGCTACCATGTTGCCCTTATCTTTAGCGACGACTTGCACAGTGTGGGGACCGGTCGTGGTCCACATACAGGAATCGGTGAAAGTGCTTCCGCTCGGGACGAGCGCAGTCCAAGTCCCGCCTTCCTCACCGTCCCATGCGAACTTCACCGCTACGCTGTCGCCGTCAGGATCGCTGACTTTGACCGACGCGTGATACCAGTGGTTCACTGTCCAGCGCACCAGGCCCGCGACGCTGTCGTCACCGAAGACGGGCGGCTTCGATTTCCGGAAGCGAAGTGATGGTGACCAGGCGGACGATTTGCCGTTCTCGTTGCGGGCCCGAACCCTGATGTCGCGCCAGCCGGGGTCTTCGAACGAGTGCCTGATGTAGGCAGTCTCACCGCTCTGGTAACGACGAGTCGTGAATGCCTGGCTGCCGCCCCAGTCGAAAAGGTATTCAAGCTGGAGGCCGTCCGGGTCAGTTGTGGTGGCGAGAAAGTAGAGTGTGTCATTCACGACATCAGTCCAGGGCGCAGCCGGCGTCAACGGTTTCCTGCCGCACCCGGCCAGCGCGAGCAGGAGGCAACCCGAAACCGACAGCGATTGCTTCAGATGCACCGTTTCTCCTCACTGCCTTCCGGCCCAGCCGGAGTGGGCGTTGTCGTGGTTGTACGTCGGCCAGGCGGTATTAGCCAGCTTCAGGCCGCCATGGGCGATACACATCATGCCGCAATCACAATCGGCAAGATACAAGTCGCCGTTCGGGCCAATGACGGGTGAAGTATAGCCATCACCTTCACACTCTCTTGGCTGCCGTTTATCCAGACCCAACGAATCCCAGATGGAGAAGCTCCAAAGTAATAATCCCTCGTTGCCAACACCATAGATGTAACCGGACACGTCGTAGACAATGATCGCGCTGTCCTGGGTGATACACGGAGTGTTGTCTCCCGAAGTCCCGAGCGGACATGACCATTGCTGGCTGCCGTTGGCGTCCAGGCAAGTCACGTTGCCATCGAGATCAGTTACTATGACCTCGTCGTTCGGGCCGACTGCGGTCGAGGTCTGGCAGAGCCCGCCCGTCGGCGCGCACCAAGCCAGTGAGCCATCGGGATTGTAGCAGTACACGTTGCCGACCCAGTCCGGGACCAGCACGCGGTCTCGGCCGTCAATCACCGGTATGCCGCCTTCTTTGATGCGGGTCGAGTCCATCCACAACACATGGCCTGCCGTATCCGCTGCGACCAGAAACGAGTATTCGGAGAGGCAACTATACCCCATCGCGTAGACGTTGCCGTTCCTGCCGACCACCGCGCCGTCCTCGATCTCGCCCATGTCGCCAAGTGGTATGCTCCACTCGACAAACCCCGAGTCGCCGCAGTCGACGATACGGTTCAGCTCACGCGTCCAATACGATCCTACTACGTATATCGCGTTATCAGGACCGATAGCCGGCGTGCAGTCGGCCGGATCGGGCAGGACGACGGACCAGATCTTCCGACCGGTGCGCGCGTCCACACAGAAGAGACCGCTATCAGCGCAGCTCAAATAGAGCCGTTGGCCGTCCGCAGCCAGCGAGGGCGCGTACCCAGCAGGTTCGCAGCCCAGTGGAGCAGTCCACAGGAGCCGCCCATCGAGGGTAAGGCAGTCGAGAGCCTCGTCATACGACACGCCGTAGAACACGGGCTCGCCATTCAGCGAACCCAGAGTCGGGGTCGAGGAGTAACATAGCGGCCCGTCGAAGTTGTTCCAGACGATCGCCATCCCGCTGACGCTTACGGTTTCGACCGCGCTGGGACACGACAGCGTGCCGCCTTTGTCTCTGAGGACGACGCCCACGGTGTGCGGTCCCATCACGCTCCACTTGCACGAGTCGGTGATGACGCTGCCGCTGGGACGGAAAGTTGACCAGCCCGCGGCGGGCAGGTCGCCCCAGATGAACCTGACCGCCACGCTGTCACCATCCGGGTCGGTGACGCGAACTGACACGCGATACCAGCGGTCAACAGCCCAGCGGGAGAGCCCCGCTATCGTGTCCACCAGTTGCGGCGGGTGCGAGAGACGGAAACTGAGCGATGGAGACCAGCCGGAATTAGCGCCTTTTTCATTCCGGGCCATGACCCGGATGTGGTGTACTCTGGTATCGGAGAACTGATGATTGCAGTACCCGGTATCGCCGCTCTCGAAGTAGTCGGTCGTGGTCGTGGCGCCTTCGCCCCAATCGAAAACGTAGCAGACCTTAAGGCCGCCCGGGTCGGTGCTGGTGGTGAAGAAGCCGAGCGCATCGTCGGCGAGGTCGGGCCACGGCGTCGTCGGCGTCAACGGCTTGCTGGCGCAGCCGAGGAATGCCGATACGCAGAACAGAACAAGCACTGCCGGGACGAAATACTTCATCGCTGCCTCCTTGGCGAGTCTGTTACGGCAACGTTCTAGGAGCCTGTCGGAGAACCCAGATTCTCTAGAACGGACTGATGCTTTGCGCGTCTAACTGATATGGGCGCGCAACGTTTCCGAGAGTACAATCCTGATCAGGACTTCCTGCTACCACCC
>Ga0136653_10000471_pt1 | contig 21226 bp, 22 predicted proteins | sample LakKivw275mmetaG_FD_94866 | JGI IMG/M metagenome (GOLD analysis project Ga0136653, IMG submission 94866) | Anoxic lake water microbial communities from Lake Kivu, Rwanda to study Microbial Dark Matter (Phase II) - Lake Kivu water 275m metaG... | ecosystem: Environmental > Aquatic > Freshwater >...
CATAAACACGCCTGGCGTACCAATGGTTTTCATAAATGCCTTTTTTATATTTGAAATAAAAAAATCCTGGATCCATTTAAGCAAGGTGTGTTTTTTATATATCCACAATTCCTTGCCGCTAACCTTTGTCCTTACTCGTTCCACGTAATTTCTACTCTACTATTGTGTTGCCTCTATTCCAAACACCTGTATGGTTCCAACTATAGCTGCCTTGTTATTGCCATTCTCACTATCGTCAAACATATCAAGGGTTAACACTTTTCCGGCGGGATATTCTAGCATATTTGTCAGTTCAAATTCTTCATGCCAATTATCCTGCCACATTTCGAAGTATTTGGCCAGTGGCTCATTGTCTGAAACATATAGCCTTGCCACAGCTGGGTTGTCTATAGTCGCTCCAACTATTTCGCTGCTATCGTAAATAAAATGCGTAATCCTCTTGTTGCTTTGTGGTGGAGATGAAAGGCTGGCAATCTTTCTGCCTATTCTACTGGTATTCACGCTTGCCGCCCCTGTAGTGGGATTCGGATCGCTGGATGATAATTTTTTCAACATTAACCTGAGTCTTAGCTGTCCAGCAACTCTGTGGCATTCCCTTCTTAAAATTTTATATACTACTCCAGCATTATCAGTCAAATAAGACTGATTCCTGATTAAATATTGAATAGCGGTATCGTAATTCTCAGCATTCTCAAGACTGCTACCATCTGCCGGAAACATCACATTCGTTAGGTCATACAACATGTCAGGTACGCTGTATCCAGTTAAAGTTCCGCTATATGTATTTAAGTTAATTGGAACGTTAAATATTGGAACATAGGTTAACGCTGGTTGCACAGAACCTCCATATATCAATCCATACTTAGGCGTACCAACAGGACGACCATTTTGCAATGGCCTTACCCCAACCTTCCACCATTGTGGATTATTACGCGAAATTATCACCTTACCAGAGCTTGACGTGAGCCATTCTAACGTGGTATCAGACCAATCAATTTCACCGTTTTTATCACTAGATATTCTGAATTCCAATTGGTGATATTGATCGTCTGGATCATCACCATACCATCCATCTACAGATATTTCGAATCCAGATGTGGTTCTTGTTAGATTTATTGCAGCACCTGTATCATCCAAGGGCGGCAAATTACACTCAAACGGAATAGTATAAGATATTAAATCTTTCCCATCATGATTCGGATCATATTGTCCTGGCGCCATGTCTCCGAATTCAGATGCTTTATTATATGCACCACTGCGCATTTTCACATAATATTTAGCTTGAGTGCCGGTGCTATTAATCATTGGCAATTCAATATTGAATCGCAAGGTATTTGTATACCAATCTGGCAATTTCCTTACATATGCACGAGTATAATCGGCGTTACCGTCTATCTGAGGCGCTATCACAACCTCCATCTTATCAGCATAACATAGAACCATCGCACTTGAGGCTGCCTCATTTTGATAGCCACCACTAAGAGTTAGTACAGTTATGTTATTGGCTGTCGCAGTATTTTGTACTATTCGGTACATTTTTGTTTCAGAAAGAAATCCGTCGTCATACAAATAGTACCCAATGAGGGCATCTTCTGCAACATTTAGAGCTGGCTCTCCGCCGCCAACACCAGTTATTCGGATGGTATTATCGCCATCTCCGCCGTTATGCTCGCCAATAAGTTGTTCCCAGTTCCATTTAAAATCAACTCTTACCACCTGCTCGAGACACTTTGATTTTATTGGCTTAATGTCATAGATGCGGATATTTAATGGTTTGCCGGGATTATACTCTGGCTCGGTTAATAATTTTATACCTGCGCCGTTATTAAGCGTTCCGTAACCAACCCTAAATTCAGATGCGGTTGTCCAGTCTTTCGTTATCTGGTTATAATTTGTATTTATCCAGTTTATTGCAGCGGCTGGGATATTAAAATACTCAGCCTGGACACGTTTGTCTGTAACAGTTAAATTCCCAGATAGAACTTGTACCCACCCTATGGCTATGCAATCTCCCGCTATTTCGCCTGGTGGTGGCCACCCACTATAGTCAACATTTTTAACCTCATACGAATCCATTTCGTGCACATTAATCGATGGAAATGTTAGTGGTTGACGTACAACTTCATAAGTTGGATCGGTATCATCAACAGGTTTATATCTAAGGTAAATTGACCTGAAAATATTAACTCCAGCATAAGGTACTTTATAAAGAATCGTTTCGGGAATAACAATATAATCGCCTCGCCCCGTCAGGGCGGTACCTGGTTGTATGGTTACATCAATGTAGTCACCATTAATTACGGCAGAGCATTTGAGCATAGTCTGGCTGCCATAAAACAATACGCCTGGTGTTATAAATAATTTACGTAAAAATTTGCGCAAGTTCTCAATCATCACATCCTGGATCCACTTTATCATCTTCTGGTATTCAATCAACCAGATAGAGCGGCCATCGTCATTTGTTTTTATTCGTTCCATCTTTCTGTGCCTTAAGTGTTAATATTATCCACAAATGTTAGTTTACGACCTGATTGTTTAATTTTCAATAAATATCTATCTACATTATCAGGATCGTATTGTGATACGGCCCTAGTATAAATGAAAATCTCACGCACATAAGGAGCTGAAACCGCAGCATACTCAACAATCATATGGTCATTTATATCATATTCACCAATAAGGTTGGTGGTAAAGGTGATCTCATCTCCGTCTATTGAGTCAACTTTTGCCGCTTCGCTTGATCCCAACGTTAGGTTATTAATTATTAATAAATCACCAGAGACGTAAGGGAAATCACCAATAACCCTAATTACCTTGTCGTCTTCTTTAAAACATCTATATGGCACAGGATCACTAGTCTTATACAACGTAACGTCGTCAATATAAAACGTACCTGAACTCCCGCTAATAAAATATAAAAGCACCTCGCCATAGGATTGAGTTAGAGTAAAATCAATAATTATCGGCTCATAAGCTATGGCAGTAGACCATTGTTTGCACAAAATAACGTTGCCTATAACATCCCTTAGATACCCAAATAGAACTCCGCCAGGTTCGGACGAATAACACCAATATGCTAATCTGTACTTACCAGCAGTAAGTTCGGTTGGCACCGCAGATCGAAATCCGTCGCCCTTTGATAAGGACACCAGTTTCATGCACCTATTACCACTACGCTGGTGGGAAGCGTCTTTACTAATCGCACCGCCTTCTATTGCCATCCAGTTGGTAGTGCCAGATGCCTCCATATTACCATCAGCAGGGAATTCGAGTAATTGTTTCACTGTTAATCTTTCACCGCCGTCGTAGCGCACCTTAACCGCATCGGGAATAAGTGGTTGATAACGCGTTACCGCTGTGTTGATCGGAATAATCTCGGTCTGCTCACACATTGTTGTAGGAAAACGGACTACATAGTTTTCTCCAGCTCCACTTAAGGTTACACTATAATCGTCTCCATCGACAGCAATATCTACAACCGTACCGGCTTCATACGCAAATGGAAGACCGACTAACCCATTAATACCAATCTTTAACTCGTTTTCAACGCTTGCATATTGGATCGTCTCATTAATTAACCCAAGTAGGGCCTTTGCTTTTACAGGATCCGGATTCCAATCGAAAAGATTCCAATATCCATAATTGCGGGCGTGTAACTGTAAATAATTATTCCTTAGCCAGATTTCTGGAGCCCATACTTTAGTCGGCGCCTCAACTAACCAATCGATATAAATATTTGTTCCATTGTCAATAATCGTATAGTCCTCATCTTCGTTATATTCGACATAATCTTCGGAATCTGTGTCAAAAATTTTGGTTTGTAGTTTGGGTATACGCTTGGTATGTTGCGGCAATAACCATACCCCGTCAACCGGGACGATTTTCTTCCAGAAAATATAGTCGTAGGTTTTTATTTCATATGGCGATAGGGTACTTTCGGCATTTTCTACATCGAAATAAAGTTGCGCCGCCGATTTCTTTAAACCCTCCCAGAAATATTCTATGAAGGTTTTATCTGCCGATGGCAAATTTTTAAAGACCGACGATACCCTATCCCATAGATGCATTTTCTTTACCTATTACCTCTTCAATAACCGATTTCTTTATTCCTAACAAATCAGAAAAATCAGACTTACTGATTTTTTCCAATTCATTTACCATTGCCTTGTCATTGGCCCCTTTCTTTATTTGATAATCTGCGAATAGATTCTCAGCATAAGAATCAAATGCTCGCTGAATATTTGTGCTACTGGAGCCGCCGGAACTCGATGAAGCCATAAAAACATCTCTGCTAATCATTAGGTTCTTTTGATGTATTTTTACATACACGCATACAACCTCTTGAATTGAAAGATGCTTTATGGCCCCGTATCGACCATCAGCCAACAGCTCCGCCTTTGCATACGATACGGGGCTCTTTAAAAATTTAAGACATTCTTAATCGCAGAAATCCGATAGAGTAACGTGGTAAATTCAATGGCTCGTTCAAGCAACAAATTCATGATAATACTTGACAATTTCTGATAAACAAACTCAAAACGTTGCTCTATGGCTTTTATATCTTCGAATTCATCCCGTTGTTTTGATGCGTGTGACAAATATAGTTTATCACCAACATTCCCATAAGACTCCATATGAAGCGCTAAATTTAGACATTTATATATGTACTGCTTCGACGAATCGTTGCCGGGAAATGTTGCATAATAATCAGTCATACGCTGAAATGCTAAAGATGAAACTGAGCGGAACGTAACCTGGTGGCCTTCTTTAATATGTATCTGATGAACCACATAGCCATTATAGATAAGATCGTCAAGAAACTTCATCTCTGTTTCAGATAAATTAGTAATCTTGTCGACAGATTTACGTTTTTCCTCAATAAGCGTATATAGGGTCTTGCCTATATCGGTATCTTCAATAACCACGTTCTGAAAGTATTCTTTCGTTTCCCGCGTTTCAATATCTTTTTTATCATCTTGCTCTGTCATAATGTTCCTCAAACCATCACTTTTCATTATTCGGTGGGATTTGAGTCTCAGGGGTCTTTCCCATACTGATCGGTACTACATTTTCAAAACTCATTGTCACATTCTCGCCAATATATGGGGCTCCAGCACTTCCACCCATAGCATGTGCGAGTATATAACAATTCTCGAAAAATCCAGATATTACCCAATGGTCATTAATATCTTTTATGCCCATTATAATGCCAACTGGACTATTGAATAGCGAAGACGCTAAATTTATCAAAAACCCTTCGCTCTTCTCTGTATTAAAAGCATAGCCAGCCGGACTTTCTTTTGGGCGTCTTGTCACCTCTACCAAAGCGTGTGTAATAAAAAGAATGTTTTTCTTGTTGAGCAAAATCCTGGCAAATCTAAGTTGTCCCGCAGTACGGCCTGTTGGAATTGTATAGCGGCCATCAGATCCGCATTCAAAAACAGTAGGCGCTTGTTTTGATTGTGTCATGTCCCAATCTTGGGTAATGCCGATAATTTTCACCTTATCTGCCTTACCTTCAAGATCAGTATAAAGGGCAGCTGGAGATGCAAAAAGTGCAATTGTAGATCCAGAGATAAAAGTCATTCCGTCTTTTTCTTTCTCTAAGCTACCCGCAAATGGATTCCATGTTTCAAGAATACTATTCACATTATTTTGGGTCATTGTAATTCTCCTTTCATTATTTTTAATGGTTATAACGAAACATTAAATGCCACCGGTCGAACAACGGTTAAGTCAAACTGTAACCGATTCAGTGGATAAATATGCATAAGATCACCCTCAACATTAACAAAATCAGGACGAGTATTGGTATTAATCGATGTAAACTTGAGGTCATATAGCACAGAATCTTCGATAAGACCTGCACGCACAGCGCCCAATGTCATTTTTAAGATCGAAATAAGGTCTTCGGTTACCCGCTGAACCTTCACCAATCGATACATCGTCTGATAAATCATGTATGCGGTATAGTCACGTGCAACGCCCAAACAAATTTCCTGATATTCCACGCATGACATATCGGTTGTTAATGAATGTCTTGAGGTAAGCATGGTATTGGGCGCATCGTTAACAAGAATTAGATTTCCGCCACCACCAATAATATCCATCTGGTCTTCACTAAACCAGCGCGAGGCCTTAAATGCATGCGAAATACTGTCATATAGACCAGTAAACGCATTGCCCACTGGGCGACCAGGGCCAGTATCTGTAACAACATTAACCGGTTTGCACATTTCAGCTGCCAATTGGGCGGCGGCATACCATGATTCCACGTCGGTCTGTACATTATCTACCAGCAAACTGATCCAATCTGGGACCATAATGCTTATTCTCTGGTAATTAAAATACAGAGCGCGATCGCGCAACGCTTCAGCAATTAACGCTTTGCTCGGGCGACCGTTTTCCGTTCCGTCAAAGGTCAGATATCGGAAAACAGTATAGGTTTTATCGGCACCGCCAGGCTCATCTGTGGCCGATGTGCATTCCAGAATCAGTAAGTCGCTACGCACCGCCAATACTTTGAATATAACCGCACCAATAGCAACCGTATCGTTCAGCTTGACCTTACGGTATCCATTTGCAGTAAAATCCCCGGCAGAGGCCGACGTTAACCCATATGTGACGCCTTGAGCATTTACAATAGTGTAGCCACCGTCAGAATAAGTCTCCCCATTAAAGACAAACGATAAGTTGGATTGGTTGGTCGCATAAGGCAATGGTACATAAGGCACACCATTGTATACTTTTACCTGATAATCGAGCCCGCTGTGCGTAATTGTGCAGTTATTTGTTAAAACAGCGGCTGTGGTTAGAACGCCACCAAGTTTACCATCAGTAGCGTATCTAAATACCAGTTTTTCTGGAACTTTGCCGCCAAATACCGCACGGGCCCAGTATTTTTTGGTTCCCTCGATTGTTTCCAGGTAGGTTTTTACAACACCCCATACAGTTTCATTGGACGTGGCAAAAGCCAAGCCAAAGAATTTTTCCGGTGTCTGATGAATAAAGTCTATCGAAGTGGTATACGCCATTACCTCGTCATCAATTTTCCCGGTGTACGATGAAGTACCATTATTATTTGCCGGATTGCCCACTGCAATACCACGCACCTTCAGCCCCGAATTGAGGATCATCTGATACATCATAAAACCGAGTGGATTGGCGGGCCCGATACCATCAAGACCAAAAATATCAATTAATTCCTCAAGCGTACCAGCTTCAAGAATCTGCATGCTATCACCGGTATACTTTTCTTCAAGAGCACGGTAAGAAACCGAAACCGATCCCTTTAGAGCATTGTCTTCAGTGACAGTACCTATATACTCCAAATGAATATCACCAACATATATGGTATAATCCGGCCCAGCGGGCATGTAAGGGGATTGAGTTAATACTAGTATTTGAATCTTACTACAACCAACCGGAACCGTAAACGGAAGTGCCACCGGCACACCTGGAAAAACTGTGTTATTTTGTTCGGTAAGGCTGGTAATCGCGGTATTATTAGTAACATCAAACACCACTATTTTATAAGACTTCTGGGCACTGCTAATTGAAGCAACCACATGAGCTATATATTTTTCATTCGGACTAACTAAATATTGGCCCACTGGCGGGTCGCCCACTTCGGCTTTAGATTGAACACCTTCATCGGCAACCGTATCGACGGAGAGGGTTACCTTTAATGACTGGGTATTAGATCCCCATTTTACATCAGAATCTTTTGATAGGGTCACATGCGCTCCAACAGCCTCCCAGTTGTCGTCATAACCTGCATCAGCCATATTACCATCAGCAAGATCTCCTTTTTTCGATACGGCAGTTCCGGTATCCGGATTAAAAACAATGTTAGCCGGAATACTAAACGTCCCACTGGCTACAGTTACCCCGGTGATACCACTGATATTAACTTTCTGGCCGTTGTCGGTGGTAATATATATTGCCGGGCCAAACTGTTCGATTTCAGGTAAGCCTGCAACTTCGATTCCATTGGATGCAAGATTGCCAATATCAACCAACAGTTTCTCATCATCATCGACTGTCTGGTTGGGCAATCCCGGGTAATTAATACTATCCAACTGGCGTCCGTTATAAATATCTTTTCCGGCATCAGTTACCACATCATCCTTAGCGACAAAAAAGTGTGGCGCTATTGCTGTTGGGAAAAAGGTAGGCGTCGTAACTGGCAGTGCCGTAGGAGCTACCTTTATCGTAACAAAACAATCTGGTTTTGTGTAACTCATTTTTCTTTACCTCTCTTTGTTATTTAATTCATAAGTAATATTTAAGGTTTTTCAACATCAATTCCAACATTTTTTTCTTCCGTCACAGAAAGATCTGCTTCAACTTTTTCCAACAGGTCTGGCTTTTTAATACTTAGTTCCTCTGATGTAATCATTGTTATTGGTATAGATACAGCTATTGAATGAAATCCGGGGCCAGACCGTGCATTTGTAATATCAAAAACCGTAGGGGCAAATGCAAGCACTCCTGCTGCTGATAAAAATTTGTTTCCCAATATAAATGCAGTTTCTATCTTACTGGCAATAAATTCTGCCATATTTTTATTACGAGATTCGCAGAATAATGATATCACGCCATTGTGCGGTTTTACAACACTGTATGTGCCCGTTTTTAGATCCTCATCATATCTGCGGTCTACTAAAATCTCCTGATTATTTACCTGGCCACGCACCAATACTATTCTATCGACATCCTCCTTTAATTTAGAGAGATTCGCCGAATCGTCTATAACAACAATATTCCCCCTTAGAGTATCTTCTTGATAATCAAAATAAGGGCTGTTTCGCAAATAAGATCTGACAAATGCAACGACCGCACGCCGGCTTTTTGTCAGGTAATTGTTGACAATGGCTTCTTTTAATTCTTCGGGCGTTACCATTACGGCACCTGCGACAAAAGATTATACTCTACTGAACCGTGATCAATACCATTTATATTAAAGGTTTGTCTGGCAATAAACATGCGCCTGCCAGTGCGCCTTATGGGTTGCACTACACGAAACATCTCCTTATCACGATCGCGCAGCAAAATATCATTGTCATTTATGGTTGGGTATCCAATCGTCCAAGATGGCATTTGAACTATATTGAACTTACCGTAGCCGGTATCAATCTTCTCCTCCGACACCGGCGAGTAGGCAACGTAAACTTCTATCGGCGCGCTATAGCCGCCAACAAATCCGACGCCGTAGCATACAGGACAATTATTAATAACTGATTGGTTCAGCAGTTTATCGTGACAAGACGGGCATTCTTCGCCATAATGTTTAACCTTAAACAGCCAGCTCTTGCTTTCAAGATCACGTTTTAGGTGTCTGGTGGCCATATTAATCAGACCATAGACATGTTTCTCATACTGAAATGGAGTATTAACAATATTGGTGTATCCACCACTTGGATTTTGTAATCTATAATAGTAGGGCAGGTTTCTTTGATAGTTTAACGGATCATCGTCCTCAAAATAAGTAACAGCATCCACATTGGCGTCTTTTCCGCAGATGAAATTGCCCAGCACAAATTCTTCATCCTCAACTGTGTCTGAATTGCTTTTATTGCCAGCCGAGCCTGGTGTCTTCTGGGTTATCACAACTGTCGTAATTTCCTGCACAGCTGTAAAATTGCCATTGGTATTTATAGCCGCCGTGATCAACTCGGCAACTTTCTCGTAATCATCACCGGTGGTGATGTCAATTGGAACTCCCGCTCCAATTGTCCCGCCATTTTTCCTAAATCGAAACACTACCTGTGTATTATCGAGTTTTGTTAGAGTAAAACTCTCGTTATTTACGAGAATATTGGCACCAACACAACGCATGTAGCAACGGGCATTGGTTTTGTCAATGCGAACCCAGCCGGAACTGGGAGCATCGCTGCGTTCGACTGGAACTTCGGCGCCAGACGGCTCACCGGTCTTTACCCATTCCAGGAGGAACATATTATATGCCACTATGCTTAATTTTAGACTGGTAATGTTAATCATTGAAGCCCATTGTACCAAAACTGCCCATTTGTGCAGCCATCTTAAAATTAGAGGCCTTCTCAATGGCCTCTGCGCGCATCTCACTTTCCAGGATTTGCCAATACTGCGTCTTACCGTACTCATCAACCTGAAAGCCGCTATCACTTACAGGATTTTCGTTGCGTATATGGATAATCCGCATTTTTTTAAACACATTCGCAGCGGCGAACCGTTTAATAATCGGCCAAGATTGATCGGTGATCAATAAATTGTCAGCCACTAAAGTAGAGAGGGGCAATATCAGGTTGTAGTCTTCTACACCATCGGATATTGCCCCGCTCAGGTATGAATCACCGAGTTCTTCTTGATTGAAGTTTAGTACATTGGTCTCTGCAAGGTCAACAACATATACCCTGAGATCATTCACCAAGTTTTCTGAAATAGCCAATCACTCCGCTCCGATTCAAGCCCTTTTGTTCTGCTTCCAGAATCTTGGCGACAGAGGGCTTGAGATCCAGCGCCTCGAATAGTCCGATGACTTTCTTGACTGGGTTTTTCAGAAACGCTTCATAATCAAATTCAGGTTCGGACTCAGGCTCAGGTTTTTTGACCGGTTTCTTCGGCTTGGTCAACGTCTTTACTTTAAGAGGTGGTTTGCTGGATTTAATAACCGGCTCATCAGTAGTCCCATTTTGGGACTCTTCTGTTTTCTCGGATTCTGGCTTGGGCTCGGGCTCGGGCTCGGGCGTCAGCAATGATTTCTCGGTCTTCTGTTTCAAGACATCAACTTTATTCTCCGGTTCCGGTTCAGGCATTTTAAACGCAACTGGTTTTATCTCCTGGACTTTAATTGCCTCATTATGTTCCTCAAGACTAAAAATGCCACTGGCTACATACAAGTTTAGCTCATTGCGAACACTTTGCGGCAATGCGTTCCACTCTTTATCACTGAAAGAGATGAGGGAGCCCGGTGTTACCCGAACCCCCTCTATGGATGGAGACTGCCTTTTAAGACCAGCAGAGCGGCCTTCAATATTGCCACTGATATTGGTAAAAATCCGCATGGATTATTATCCTGTGAATTTATACCGTTGTAAACGCACCATAGCCGGCGCGTTATAGTTACCAATAGCACCACCAGACCACTCGCTCGAACGACGTTTAATGACCTCTTGGCGCTCATCGCGTTCTTTCCAGATATCGGTCTCAATTTCCTGCCCAAGAATCTGAACGATCTCACCAATGTAGTCCGGATCCGGGAAACCATAGATATGGTCCCAGATATCATACCCGCTCGTAGCGGTAGCGTTGGTTTCGTTCGTAGTGACCGTCATATTGTTAAATGTCGAGCCAAATCGGCCCCAATTAGCATCGTAGACTTTGCGAATACGAACAACACCTTCGGACGGATTGGTGATCACATAGTTCGCACCAAGCCCAGCAGCTGCCAACACAGTAGCCACTTCGGTAGCCTGTGCAGCGGCAGTGCCTTTAACATCATACTGGTACAATCCAGATGGTTCTGCTTTGGCGGTAAACGTCACACCATCAACGACAATGGTCTTATCTGCAACGGATACGCCGCTGAATGTAATCAGGGTAACCGGGTCTTGCTCTACATACAGATTGTTTTTCAACGATGAGATGTAGGTAACACCCAAGATACTTTGAGCGACATAACCATTAATTGTCACCTCGCCAACCAGATTAGTACCGGCACCTTCAGACTCCCACAAGTTCAAGTCTTTAAACACAGTACGGCTCATCAAATATTTGGTGAGCAAGAGGGTGTCCACGTTCGGCACGCCCGTACGAGTACCGGATTCAAGAATGTTGCCGAGATCGTTAAAATGCAACTTGTCAGCACGAACGACTGTCGCCGATCCGGTTAGAGGATATTCTTTCCACTTCCCAGAAGTGATAACCGACTTTTGAACGGCCCACAGAAACTTCTGATCACGCAGTGTATATAGTGACATGATCTCTTTCTCATTAAAATCGGCAAACAGGTCATAGTCCCAGGCCAGCATTTCGTCTTTCGATTTAACTGTGGTTTCTGTGGTATGGCGACCTAACGGAATTTTAAACCGGCGACCAGCCCGGTAGGCATCCGCAGACTGACCTCTAAAATTGATACTCACACTACCAGGAGTAGTCTGATCGAGTTGTCCATAGACGAAGAAAGTATCATTGCTACCTTCCTCTGGGATCAATTCTTGAGGGGTTACACTGCGCACTCGCAAGATAGCCGAAACAACCGAGTTCTCATATACGCGCAGCTTAATGTACGGCGAGATCTCGGTAGCAAGTTTTCCAAATGTCCCGGTAGCTATCGCATCGGCAAGTTTTTCTCGGAACAGATGTTTTTCTTGAGATGTGTTAAAAGCGTTCATTACGAACTCCTTTTTTGTGTGCAAGCGGTTCTTAGGCGCTTACACAGTTTTAAATAACTAACCTACCAACTACGAAACAACAACGATCATCGGATTGGCATAGACTTCAATTTCCATGAAGTCAGTCCCATCAACGACCGGCGGTTTCGTTACACGCCCAACGACCAGGTAGGCACCGGCTTGAGCGGGAAGCTTTCCAAGCTTACCAATTCCACCATCAGAGACGACTACCAACTGACTATTGAAATCAAAACTCTCCGAAAGCTTGTAGATTTGGGTTTTCATCCAATATGACCCACGAGCTACAGTGATACCTTCGGATTCAGCTACGTCGTGTCTTCCGGTCGGAGTCATGACTGGTGCAGGAAACGCAATCGCAGTAGCCAATCCAGAGCTCGAAATTTTCACAGCAAATTTGTTGGCATCAAGCCCAACCCATTCACCAAGAATAAACGATGCTGTTGGCGTTATGAGATTACGCTTTTCCCATGCAACCATACGATCATTAAAGATTATGTCCGCCTTAGGATCTGAGGGATTGTAAACAATCATTATTATCCTCCTTAGGTTGAAATTAATTTGTGAATAATATTTTGTCTCGCAGCAATTGAGCTTGGCGTTTCAGGAAGAGCGCCACGGTAACTTGCAGCCTCAGCCGGCCCATTATCAGCATCCTTTATGCTGCCTATATCAAGCACAACATTAGGATCAACTACCTTCAGTATGTCTGCACGTTTTTGCAAATCTTCTGAGGGGTGCGACTCAAGCTTGCGAACCGTTGATAAAAAGTCGGATTCGGCGATCTGCTCCTTATCTAGCATTGCTACAGTAACATCAAAAGCTAACTTATGGTGCCATAAGTCAGACGCTATCTTATTTGTCTTGGACACTTCATCAGTTAGTTTTTTAATTGTCTCCTGTGCGGTTTTCAATAACTCCGCATATTTGTCGATCTCAGGCATTGCCACCTCCGCTTTTTTTATTGGCAAAGTATCCACTGAGATTAGAAAGTGCAGCGTCATATCCCTGTGATGCAGCTTCCTGTAATTCGGCTTGGTCTGCTTCTTCGTCAGATGTAACATAGTTCTGAAACGCAGCTATGTCCTGGGCAGCTTGGTGTTTGCGACCAAGGTTTCTGCCAATTAGGTAACCAATTCCCCCACCAGCACCCATACCTGCAAGCCCAGTAAGTATTCCCTTGAGAACACCTGGCATTGCGGCTAACTTTTCCGGTGTTAGTTCTATGGATTCTTTTGTGTCCATAGCGGTTTTAATTGCCTGTGTTACAATATTAGCAGACATACCAGTAGACCGATCCACTATCGGCGGTGTTGTGGATTTTGCTATTTTAGATAAATCACTGAGCGCTTTTTCAATCTCGTCAGTGACACTTGCCGCCTGTTTTAGAAGCGAATCGTTGGGATTAATCTTAAACACTTTTTGGCCACTCTCGGATTCCTCTGCCTCAAGTAGTTGATATGAACGTTCGGCGCGCTTCTCTGCGCCCTCAATTATTGCGAGGGGGTCGACCACCCTTCGAGTAATTTCATCACGAAGATTAAACATATCTACCCCCTGTAGACCAACTACTCAGCCGAACCAGCAACTGCTTGTTCAACAACTTCTGCGGCTGCGTCCTGAACTTCTTGAGAATCAACAGGCTGACCAGTGGCTTCGCTAATCACCTCAGCGGCTCCCTGTACAGCAGCATCGCCAGCTTCTTCCTCGGGAAGTTCAGCGAGATCTTTTTCGGTCAATTCGGCATTCACCGGGATGTCATTTTCATCAATTCCGTTAACGATTTCGTCTGCGAGTTTCTCAGCGGCTTCTTCTTCGCCAACTTTAATCAGAAATTCGCAAATATCATCAGCGGCTTGAAGTGAAACGCCTTTCGCTACCTTTTCAAGAGTATATGCAGCACGTTCCTCGGCAACTTTTTCGACCTGCTCAGCCGAAGCGCTTTTTTCAAGAGCATTAAAGGCTGCATCAACACCGATTCCATAGAAATACTGCAAAGCCGCCATTTTCACGCTTTGGTCTTCCGCATGTTTATTGTGTTTATTGTGTTTCTTAACAAGTGCCCTAATCCCAAGACCAGTGCCGCCCAAGGCGCTAGCCGCCATAATAGCACCAAGCCAACCTTTAGCTTTTGGACTAGCAACTCCCCCGGCAAAGAGTTTACCAAGACCTTTTTCCTGATTCTTAAAGACCTTAGCACCGGCTCTTAAGGGAAGGCCACCAATCCATTGAAGGCCCGCCAGGGACCTTGCACCAGCCCGACGGAAAAATCCCGGTTTGGCAACCGCATTTGCGGCTGCGGCCGCTGGTTCACCGGCGAGTTTCGAAAGCTCGTCTTGGAAACCACGGGCAATAGAACGGCCGACCTCTTCATATTCAGACCCAATCTTTTGAGTCCCTTCTGAAGAAGATAACAATGTCGTTAGTTTACTCATTGCGAATTCTCCTTTGGTTTGAGTTAATATTCAACATTACGCCTTAATTAAATACATATTTTGATAACTATCAATGAATATTCATCATTTTAAATTGTCACATTGTTTAAAAATTGATATTTTCACCAAAATCCTATTGGTAATACGGGTTATTTCCTACATCGCCTTCTTGTTCTCGCTTTTTCCTTGCCCTATGCAACCCGTATAATCCTGCGCCGCCAACAACACCAGCGCCCAGCAATATCTTCTTGCCCCTGGTTAACTTGGGTTTATTAGCAACAGATTCTTCTATAATTTCTTCAGCTGCTGTATTAGCGGTCTCTGGCATAGGAGATGTCCGTACACGAGGTTTCTTCACGGGTTTTGGTTCTAAAAGCAGCTTTTTAATCTTTGATTGCGCACGCCCTCCACCACGCTGACCGGCAATTTGATTTTTACCAATTTCCTCATTGATCTCCATCATTCTTTTTGTCTGAGACCTTAAATTTACCTTTGCCATATCACGTACAGATTTATTACCTGACAATGCTAATGCCCTGTTTTGTTTAATATTTTTCGCCAGGCCCTTTATTTGTTTGCGATAAGGCGAGCCGGCAGTTGTTGTCATATTCTTTAATTTGGCCCCAATCGCTGATTTCATAGATTTCATCTTGGAACCAGCAGCGGTGGCGAATCTTTTTGCCCCACCTCTCAGCCTTGACAATAATGCCTTACCAATATAGGCGTATTTATCATTATTAGATTGCATTGTCTTATCCCCTTCTTTCCAGCAGTTGTTGTACTTTTGGATACTCACTCTTTGTGACATCTCCACTAGCATGTTTGTTGCTCATATTACCTCCTATTAGATTGCGATCTTTTAGCTTCATCAATTCGTTTTTGTGCCTTTTGGCCCGATCGATACTGGGCTAATGTTGAAAGACTATTTATAGTACCGGCCAAACCTATACCAGCCACGGCGGGTATGGCGGCATTTCTTATACTGGATCTCAAAGCTTTATTAACATTCGGATCGGATAAAATACTCACTAATTGTTCTTTCCCATTTTTATAAACATTCATACCCGATAAAAAGTTTTTCAACGAACCAGATGTCTTACCAACATCTTTTAAAGAAATTTTTCCCATGAGATCCTTGGCTTTATTATTAATGTCTCTCAAATCAACGTTTCCCATGATGTCTCTTAGGTTTTTAAGTTGTTTATCGGATGGCATCTTATTCTTAATATTCTTTAAAGCCCTATTTGCAGATATTGATTTAAATAACGTTTTATATGGATATATCGCTTCTCTACCAATCGCCTTTAGTTTATTAGCAAATCCCCTTTGTCCGACAGCCGCTGCAACACCTCTCGTCGCTCCATATATTCCCATCGGGATCAATGTAGAGCCGCCCAAGAATGCGCCAACCATACCGACCCCAATATGTCTCTTATGGCGCTTTCTGTTCTCAATTGATTGATTAAAAGTAATGGCGCCCGTGGGATCAACTCCCGATAAAAAATCTCCTATCGACGACGATTCCCTCGCGATCTTTTCAATATAACGGTTATCAAGATATGTAATCATGGTGTTAAGCGTTTATGAAATTCAGCCACTGGAACAGAGATGATCATTGCAAGCTTTTCAGTCAAATGGTCGGCTAAATAACTCATTTCCAAATCTCTTGGTTAATTGTGATTATTTTCATTGCGGATTTATTTAATGACATGCGTGCCATTTTATCAAGATATGGAATACTAAATGAATTCAATAGCTCATCGCTGTACCCAATTGCGTTTTCAAATTTGACAATTTCATCATCAGATGCTCTTTTTGCCAACCTTCCTATCCCATGTAATGCTAGTGCAAGTGTAGCCGATCCTAATAATGGTCTTTTTTCAAATCCCTCTTCAATGATATTCGGCTGAATTCCATATTCGCGTTTGCGTTCTGCGCGCATACCCAAACCGTATGCCAATGCTGTACCGCCCAAAATCTGAAACACTCTATCTGCAAGCAGATCCCTTAATTTTGAGACTGTCCCTACATCTGCCGCTTGTTTAACAATAGGAATTCCAGCTTTGGATATCATCCATGCCAGAGCAGCGGTTGCCCCCAATGCTGTTGCAGCTATAGCGGGATTATTAAACACGCGCTTTGATAACGGCCCTTTATCACCAATTCCTTTCAACCATCGCGCACCAACATATAACCCGGCCAAAGTCATCAATGGCAAAATTGGATTTACCGAATGTTTTACTGTGACACCCCTTGGCCGCGCACCAACATATCTTCCATCATTAATCACCGGTGGATTTCGAAGAGCTGCTCCTGTGGCCGACATATCAATCCCAGAGGCTATCAACCTTTCATTATAATCCTCTGGATATTTCCTCGTAGGCAAAAGCGATCTTATAATCGGAAACTGTTTAAAAAATTCGCCAGTATCTAAAGCTTGTTTAATCATCACAGCACGTTTTGCTAAAAATGGCGCATAATAAGAACGCTGGTCTGCAATATTATTATTTATTAGTTCTTCTGCTAGTCTATCGTTAAACTCTCCGGTTGTAACATCATATCTCGGATCTTCCTCGACCCCATCAGTGTCAAATACTAGTCCGTCAGCATCTAGCAAATCGGCAACTGGCCTATTGCCAAATCCAACAAGAACCATTCTCTGAAATTCTTCGGGATAAGGTTGGATTCCAAGTCCAATTAATGTTGACATAATATCGTGCAGAGGATATCGCGTGGCTATATCATTTAAAAATTCTGGTGGCATTCTTTTATCGGTATGGAATACTATCCTAATTCCAAAATTTCTAAATGTCGGCGCTGGATCTTCTTTAAGTATTTTGATAATATTTAGTGGCTGACTTTCTTGTTGGGTATGATCAGGCACGGGCCTAACTTCAACAACTTTAACATCCGGAGATTCTTCCAGTAATTTTACAGTTTCAACTATACCAGTCTCTTCAGCAATCTTACTTGAATACTGTTCAAATTGCGATACGCCACCAAATACATGTTGATAATTATTGCTATCCATATATGAAGTCGAGGCAATCTTCTTCATTCCAAACGCTATTCGGTCTGCTGGCTTTATTACCAATGACAAATCAAAGAAATATCCATTATGATTTATTGCATAGATTAATTTATGACTATGCGGTTCATCGTATTGATTCATACGATACCTTAGATGATTACAGTAATTCTCACGTGACGGAAATGGACTATCATAATTTTCGCAAATTGAACAAACGTCACCAGGGACACATCTAAATCCCATTGACAAGGATGGCAGCACGCCACGATCAATTGCATCCAACGTCTCTGGATCGCCAGCATCTCCTTCAAAAATATCTAATAAAACCTCGACGCGGCGCATCTTATGGTTATAAATAACATGTGGTATCACACCATAAACGCGATTGTGTGGTTTATTTTGATGGCGCTTAAATAACTTTGAGAACTCAATAAACGTCCTATACATCGGGTAGTTATACGGTTTTGATCCAAGATAAATTCCATGAGGAACACGTAATAGATGTTCCTCATGGAACCCGTCCCCATTATTGTTTGCACCATAACCTTCTCGCGCGCCTAATGAAGTGGCAATTATCCTGATAACACCACGTGGGCGAGGATGTGCTGCTATAAATCTCATCATCTCCGGATGAATTTCTGCGGCAACTTTTTCATGGTCTGAGGGAACTATTAAAGTCGCCGGTTCACCGGTTTTATTAATACTGTCAAATGAAAGATATTTTACAAACGGTTTCATACATCGCCCATACCAGCAGCATGCAATGATTCATTCAACTGTTCTTTTGCTTCATCGATTCCTGCTGCTATTGCAGCTCTCGTCATCTGCTTTGAAACCTCAGCAAATGGCGAGGTTTGTAAGCTCTTCAAACGTTCAATATCGACAACATTTCGCATAACCGATAAATCAAAGGCTTTTGGCATATCTATACTACTTGCAACCGCCGATGCTGCAACCAATGGATTCTTAGTTAATGCCGGGGAAAAATGGCCTAACATATCGAAGACATCGGTTATATCTTGCATGCTATATGTTTTACTGATCTCTGGGAAACGTTTGTTAAGTTGTACTAACATATCCTGGAATTGATGTTTTTTTCTAATCGGTTCATATATTTTCTCTGCAATTGCAGACATAACCGGATATGAAACGCCCAGCCCTATAGCTATATTTTTTGCCACATTCATATGTTTTGCAAATGAGCCACCGCGAAAGTAATTACCGATGCTACCAAGCGCACCAGCTTTTTTTTCTAATTCGCGCGCATCTGCGCTGGAAATAAACCCCAATCGCTCTGCGTCCTCTATTATTTCAATATAGTCTGATTTGTCTTCCATAATTACTCACAATAATTTTACTTTTCCACCTAATGGATTTGCGCCCTCACGCATCGTAGTTCCATAGAAATATTTATTTAATAGTTTCCATGGATGAGCAACTTGCCCACCAATAGTTTCCAGGCCTTTTAATCCTGCCTTGCCAACAAGTTTAACTCCCTTACCAACGGCTTTTGCTCCAATGGTACCAATACTTTTTAGAGCCGCACCAATAACCGCGGTTTTCTCGATACAGAGAGACTTAGTTAGATCCTGACCAAGGCCATACGCTTCCTTTTCGAGCGCGTCCATTTCCCTTAATTTGTCTGAGTATGTATTCAGCCATCTGTTAATATCGTTGGCCACTATAATCATGCCTGATAATGGATTGACCTGTAGTGTACCATATTCTGATAAAATATCAGGTCGGTCGCTATCAGCCGCATTTCTCTGTATAAGCCCATCGGAAATTAGTTGCTCTTCTATATTTTTCCATATGATTTCAAATCGATTAGAATCAAATACCTTCGATAATGCGGTTTTAATAACACTTGGCGATTTGCCGATTAAGATAGCATTAGAAACGAGATCATATAGCTTTTTATAAGATGACTCAGAATGATCTGCTGCAGCATTAGCCTCATCCGCAAGTTTACGATGCTCCTTTGCAACATTTTGAATACCAAGCCTGATAAGACAATCCTTTTTTAAAAGATCATCTTCATGCTTTGCCACCGACGCTGTTTTTTCTTCATCTTTCGTTTTTACAAATATACCGTCGTCGCTATATACAACATCGGGTTCCATCGAAATTTCTTTAACAATTTCTCCAACTTTTTCTGGTCGAGCAATTGGAAAATCAATATAGTTATCATCTTTTCGATTGGAAGATTCGGCAAGTGAAGCATAAACAACATGATTAACAGCAGTACACAAGTTCTGCACCTGGCTATCATCTAGTCCATATTGTACAGCAACTTTAGCTACACCTTCACTTAAATCGGTCTTGTTACTAAAAAAAGACGATGCAATTTTTTTCGCAACCGAAATATAGTCTTGTTTGTTCATAATACTTCTCTGTTACTTGAAAATATCATTCACTATTCTCTCTCGCCTTTACGCCACGGTACCTACCAATAAGACCGCCAATACCTGCACCAGTAAGAGCGTCAACGCCTACGCTAAATATACGGCTACCAAGTCGAAAATTAGTTTTAACCCCTGGATGCGCTTTGTGGAACTTTTTAGTGACCAAATATTGCCAGAGCAAACCAGTACCTGTTCCAACACCAGAGCCTATTAAACGACCCATGTTAATTCTCCTGCGACGATCTTCTTTTGTACCATTTGAACTTGAGGAATTGCGGTATTGTGACGCACTAAATCTGGTCGCTAATTTATCTTCTAAATATCCCATGCCTATTAATGCGCCAATTCCAACCTTCTCCTAATAGGTATAGTTATATACTTAGTAAAAATGGATGCTTTGCATATACCTTACGAGCTTCTGGTATTTCAAGCGCATGTTCTCTGATGCCTCTTCTCAACGATATATAGGGGGCTAAGCCAGCGGTCAAAGCTCCAGATAGATAGGGATGTCTTTGAACCCAACTATTTGGTTTATATTCTTTACCCATCATACCCATGTAAAGTTCGCGTGCTGCATTAAGCCGCCCACCTCGGAATGCGCCATAGCCAACCGCACCCAGGCCAGCCGCACCCAGGCCTGCTCTTAACAAAACCGGTACCGAAAGCGCGGCTTCCTTTGTCGATCCGTAGGCTAGTTTTTCAATGTAACGATTAACTAAATAACTCATTTCTGATCTCCTTATTTTAATTGATTGGTTTTTATATGCCCAGTGTGACTCCCGTCCCTTTTGGAGGAGGAGGTGGTGTCGGAAACGATCTATTGGTATCATCAAAAGTCGGTCTGTCTTCCTTGCGAATCTTGTTAAGGGTCTTATTTGGGGCATTATTTGACTTAAAAAAATTCCTAATTTTTTCCATTTTAATTACTGGTTTCTTTGAAATATTACCAGAATCCGCTAG
>Ga0136653_10000472_pt1 | contig 21184 bp, 22 predicted proteins | sample LakKivw275mmetaG_FD_94866 | JGI IMG/M metagenome (GOLD analysis project Ga0136653, IMG submission 94866) | Anoxic lake water microbial communities from Lake Kivu, Rwanda to study Microbial Dark Matter (Phase II) - Lake Kivu water 275m metaG... | ecosystem: Environmental > Aquatic > Freshwater >...
GGGATGGATATATAGAATCCCATGTCAACGCATTTTCTGGCCATAATGTAGTCTCCTGAGAAACAATGGACGACTCCCTGTTTACCTTTCCACCCCCGCAACATATCGAGTGTTTCCTTATGGGACTCACGATCATGAATGATGATGGGCAACCCCATCTCGCTCGCTAATTCCAGCTGCTCGCCGAATCTTCTGATCTGAACATCTTTCGGAGACAAGTTGCGAAAAAAATCAAGCCCGATTTCCCCATAGGCCACGATCTTTTCCGCTTTTGCCAGTCGTTTAAGATCACCATAGGTCGCCTCATCAATGTCCTTCACCTCGTGGGGGTGGATGCCGATTGCCGCATAAACTGTTTCGTACTGACTGGCAATCAATACGGCTTTTTCGCAATCACTTACGGTCGTTCCTACGGTGATGATCAGGTCAATGCCTGCTTGAGTTGCCCTTCCGATGACCTCGTTTCTGTCGCGGTCAAAGTCCCTCATCTCCAGATGGGCATGAGAATCAATCAGCATACCGGATTACTCAACAACCATCTCTTCTGCGCACGAGGATACATCGGGAAGTTCCTGAAGATACATCTCCACATTCTCTTCAGAAATTTCACCGCTGAGTAACTTTCTCATGAGAATTCTCTTGTCATAGTCGCCCCCGCAATCAGCCAGACGTTTCTCCATCTTTCTCCTACCTCCTTAATTTGTGGATATGAAGCTCCCCGCCAGCAGGACGGGGCTTCCCGGAAAGGGCATTGATACATATTGCTGCATCCCTTATCCCCGTCTTCGAGGAGAGACCTGTGGGATGCGATTCCGGTCAATCAGGTACAATTATTTATTATACTTTCTTTATTTTTTCAACTAATACTCAACCTTAAGACCAAACTCCTTGACATGGAGCGGCAAATATGAATCATAAAAGCTTGTATTTCCATAAGTTCCTAAGAGACAGAGGGGTTTATGAAAAAAAATTTTAAAATCTCACGATAGTTTGAGGTTACATGAAGCGGCATTTCACGTCTCGGACAGGGGGCTGGCCGGCATACGGTTCATTCGGGTTGGGGCTGGTCATCATCTTCTGGATATTAAACTGGTCTCTTCCCGGAATTCGCACACATTGGGGATTTTTTCCCCTGTGGCTGGGCTATTGCCTGACTGTTGACGCCCTGGTTTTTATAAGGAAGGGACATTCCCTGCTGACCCGCAGCCCGGAAGCTTATGTGGCGCTTTTTTTTATTTCAGCCCCGGCCTGGTGGCTCTTCGAGGTCATAAACTGGCGTATGCAAAACTGGTTTTATATCGGTGAGGAACATTTCTCCGATTTGGAGTACTTTTTCCTGTCTTCTCTGAGTTTTTCAACTGTCATGCCCGCCGTATTCGGGACGGCTGAACTTGCCGGGACTTTCAAGTGGATCGGAAAAATGAAATACGGTTTTAAACTCCCTGTCACCCAATACACACCGGCCATTCTCTTTGCCGCAGGATGGATCATGCTTGCCCTGATGCTGGTCTGGCCACTTTATTTCTTCCCCTTCGTCTGGATGTCCGTCTATTGCATCCTCGAACCGATCAATGTCCGGCTCGGAAACCGGTCTTTGCTTCAGGATGTCGCAGGCGGCGAATGGCGCCCCGTGATTGCTCTGTGGTCCGGATGCCTGATCTGTGGTCTTTTCTGGGAGATGTGGAACTATTATTCCTATCCCAAATGGATTTACCGCGTGCCGTTTGTCGATTTCCTCCACATCTTTGAAATGCCTATTCCGGGTTATCTGGGCTATATACCCTTCTCTATGGAACTGTTTGCCCTGTATCACCTGGTAACGGGTCTGTTAAAACCCGGACAGGATCAGAATTATCTCCAATTCTTACCCAATAAAAAAAATTGCGGTACTTGAAACGCGAGCGAGGAGGAACTTTCAAAAAAGGCAAAAAAACTTGCGTCGAAGGGACTGAACCACGTCGAAATCACACGGGAACTTTTCGGCGGCGAACACCCCTTTGCACAAATGACGAACGGACAGTACACCACGGAAAACCTGGTCAGGTCTGTACTTCTCATGGACTGATAAAACTGCTCCGAATTTCTTGGCGGCATGGAAGGAGAGAATGAGGAGGCATGCACATGAATATTACGGAACAAATTGATCAAGCACTGGCAACGCTTCTTCCCGGTCACTTGGGCATCAAGGTTGAGTCTGCTGCATCGGATGAGGTGGTAGGAACACTAATCGTAGAAGAACGTCTGTGTACCGTTGGCGGTATTCTCCACGGAGGCTCCATCATGGCGCTGGCGGATACCCTCGGAGGTATCGGAGCATTTATGAATCTTCCTCCTGATACGAGAACATCAACGGTTGAATCAAAAACAAATTTTCTTCGTCTTGCTAAAATTGGTACGAAGGTGATTGCTACAAGTAGACTGGTGAATAAAAGCCGTAATCTCATGTTGTGGCAAACAGAAGTCCGCGACTCAGATGGGAGGTTGATGGCATTGGTCTCACAGACCCAGATGGCTGTTCCCATAGCTGATCATTAAGTTACGAGGCAGGGTCATTTTTACGGAAGGATTTTCAATAAGGATGGTCTTCAAAACCATGATAAATCGTTTTCCCCAGGGAATATTTCCAAGGTGTTTACTTTTTTCTTGACTTACAGAATTAAATTCTTATGATCACATGGAACGGTGATTTGACGGCAGCTTGCAACCGTTAATAGCTAAAGCGCTGGGAAAACAGGATGGCATGAAACATGACCCCGAGTTCTTTGGCTCGGGTTTTTTTATTAAAAAACAATGAATATTCGTCTAAGGAGGAAACATGTCAGCAAAAAAATATTTTTTCACGTCTGAGTCAGTAACCGAAGGGCATCCGGACAAAATGTGCGATCAGATCTCCGACGCTGTGTTGGACAACCTGATCAAGCAGGACCCCTTTTCCAGGGTAGCATGCGAAGCCTTCGTCACTGTCGGTCTGGTCATCGTAGGAGGAGAAATCACGTCAACGGGTTTTGTTGATTTACCCAAGATTATACGGCCCCTGATAAAAGACATCGGCTATACCGAAGCCAAATATGGATTTAGCTCGAATGGTTGCGCCATTTTGAACGCCATCGGCACACAATCTCCGGATATTGCCCAGGGCGTGGATGTAGGAGGAGCGGGAGACCAGGGCTTGATGATCGGATATGCCTGCAGTGAAACTCCCGAACTGATGCCGTTGCCTATTATGCTGTCCCACAAGCTCTGCGCCAGATTAACAGAGGTGAGAAAGAAAAAAATCCTTCCCTACCTGTGCCCCGATGGAAAATCACAGGTCACAGTGGAATATGAAGACGGCACCCCCAAGCGGGTGGATACGGTGATTCTGGCCTGTCAACATACGGAAGAGATCCTCGACCGCACCAGAAAAAAGATCACTCAGAAAGCGAGAGAAGAGATCATAGAAAATGTAGTAAAGACGGTCATTGGCAAAGATCTTCTGGACAACAAAACAAAGTATTTTGTGAATGCAACGGGAAAGTTTGTCGTTGGCGGCCCTCAATCCGATACGGGGATGACAGGCAGGAAAATCATTGTTGACACCTATGGCGGTGCGGTGCCTCACGGGGGCGGCGCATTTTCAGGAAAAGATCCAACAAAAGTGGATCGCTCTGCCACCTATGCCGCCCGATATATCGCTAAAAATGTTGTCGCCGCCGGTCTTGCGGACAAATTGATGATTCAGTTGGCTTATGTCATCGGGGTGGCTGATCCCGTTTCCATCATGATAAACAGCTTTGGAACATTAAAAATACCTCATCTGAAGCTTGAAAAGCTCATAAGGAAACATTTTCAACTCACACCGGGTGGGATCATTGAAATGCTGAAATTAAGAAGACCAATCTACAGGTCAACCGCCGCTTATGGCCATTTCGGGAGAACCGGATCGGATTTCACCTGGGAAAGAACGGACAGGGTGAAAGACTTAAAGAAGGACGCCTGAGCATCTTACGGGAAAAACAGAAAAAGGAAATCCTTTCTAATTGATTTGATGTATGATGATGACAAGGTAACAAACAACATTTTTCTTACATTATTTATGATAAAAAGGAGGGTCAAGTCATGGTTAGTGAAGGTATTGTAGCGGGCACGAAAATTCGCAGCAGGGTTAATCGAACGCTGGACAAAGGGGACTTTTCTCTCTTGCACAGTTTCTGCTGGTTCACTTTGCCTGTTCACTGTGACGCAGAGTATGCCAAAGGCACCTGGTTTGGTGAACGTTCCCTGGCGGCTCCTATCATATTTGTAATCGCCGACGGTCTCGTCCACTGTGGGGATCAGGTCAACGAACTTTTAGAAAAACATGGGTATTCTATTGCCGCTTACGTCGGGGTGGAGAATGTCAAGCTCACCAAACCGGTCCTTTTTGGTGATACGCTCAGAGCAGAGGCAGAGGTGACCGAATTTCGCCCCACAAAAAATCCAAAGCGAAATTTGTTCTCATATACGAACAAGACATATAACCAGCGTAATGAGTTGGTGATTGAATACACCAGCAGTATCCTCGCTGAAAAACAGGGCCAATGATGGCGCGCAAGCTATCATGGAGAACGCGGCTCTCCGGCCTGGTCAAGTGAATGAAGTGACAGTCTGATCATGATCCCCTCAGTCTCGGATCGAGGGAATCACGAATACCCTCACCTAAAAGGTTATAACCGAGAACCGTGATCAGGATAGCCATACCGGGATAGAGAGAGAGCCACCATGCTATATCGATATTGTCTTTGCCTGCGGTAAGGATATTCCCCCAGCTTGGCGTCGGCGGTTGCACGCCGATGCCGAGAAAACTGAGGGCGGATTCCGTCAGGATAGCCCCGGCTACCCCCAATGTTGCTGCAACCAGAACTGAAGCCATGGCATTGGGCAGGACATGGACGAAGATAATCCGCAAATCACCGGCGCCAATGGCTCTTGCCGCTGAAACAAAATCTCTTTCCTTCAGAGATATGAAATCCGCCCGTACCAGACGGGTAATGCCCATCCAACCGGTCAGACCGATGATAAGCATGATGTTCCAGATGGATGGTTCCAGAAGGGCAACCACGGCCAGGATCAAGAAAAATGCGGGGAAGCAAAGCATGATATCCACAAATCTCATGATGATGGTGTCAATCCACCTTCCGTAGTATCCGGAAACAGCGCCCAATAGTGTCCCGATCAGGATGGCAATGCCCGTGGCTACAAACCCCACCTTCAATGAAATCCTGGCCCCCCAGATCATGCGGGATAAAACGTCCCGGCCTAATTGATCCGTTCCAAAAAGGTGATCCGCCGAAGGCGGCATCAAGACCTTCTGCAGATTTATCTGGTTTGGATCGCAGGGTGCAATCCACGGCGCAAAGACGGAAACAGCAAATAACAGAATCACCACCAGGCCCCCCGCCAGAGCCATCTTGTTTTTTGAAAATCTCTTTCTGAAATCCGTTTTCATGGTTAAAACCTTCAGGACACTCTGATTCGCGGATCTGCCAAGGCGTAAGAAACATCGGCAAACAAGTTTCCCAGAAGGGTCAGCACAGCGCCGATGAACAGAATACCCATGACCAATGGGTAATCCCGGGACATGACAGACATATAAAATAACTGTCCCATCCCCGGAATGGCAAAAATTGTCTCGAAGATAACGCTCCCGCCTATAAGCCCGGGTATGGAGAGACCGAGGATCGTAATCACGGGAAGAAGTGCATTTCTTAGGGCATGCTTGTAAATAACCACCCTTTCACTTAATCCTTTTGCCCTCGCAGTCATAATATAGTCCTGACGGATTACCTCCAGCATATTGGACCTCATATACCGGGAAAGACCTGCGAGCCCGCCAAATGCGGACAGCAATACCGGAAGGATCAGATGCTTGATCAAATCAAGAAAAGCCGTCCCCGGCGGCAGATACTCGAAATTCAGTGATCGGATGCCTGATATGGGAAGCCAGCCAAGATGAACGCCGAAGAGAATCATCAAAAGCAGGGCAAGCCAGAACGTCGGTATGGCAAAACCTACAAACACAAAAACACTGGTTATCTTATCAAAAAGAGAGTCCCTGTAAACGGCGGAGAGGACCCCGATAGGGATTGCGATTGCCATAATCAGGATCATGGAAATGACATTGATGGCAATGGTAATGGGAATTCTTTCGAATATTTTATCTGCTACCGGTCTGCGGTCCTGTGAAAATGACATTCCCAGATCCAGAGTAACAAGTTTACCTATCCACAGGATGTACTGCTCATGCATGGGTTTATCAAGGTCGTACATGGCCCTGAGGCGCTCTCTGTAATCGGCGGACGCTCTCGGGTTCAACTGTGTTTCAAGATCCGTCGGTGATCCGGGTGCGAGGTGCATGACAACAAAGCAAATGATGGTGATCCCGAAGAGAAGGGGGATCATAAACAGCATTCTTTTGACAATGTATCTTAACAAATAATGCCCCCTGTCATGCAAACAGTTTCATGGCTTTGATATTCTCGAGCGTTTGCCACAGATCCTTTTCCGTATGCGGCTCCAGGGTGATAATCGGATCCGGTCCCCGCTCAATAAGCATCCCGAAAAACTCCTGAAAATGGAAATTCCCCTGCCCCACGGGGAGATGCTCGTCGAGAGTTCCGTTGTTGTCGTGAAGATGGATATGGCCGATGCGGGGGCCCAGATTTTCCATCCATGTTTCCAACGGCATCCGGGAAAATACATTAAAATGTCCCGTATCAAAACAGAAACATATCCGGGGTGAAGGCAGTGCCTGCAAGAGAAGGCATAGCTGATGCGAGTCGCTCTCGTAGACATTCTCAAGGGCAATGACGGTTTTCATCTGATCCGCCATTGTTAGAAATTTTCTCCACGTATCGATGCTGTTTTCCAGCCAGAGAGACTCGCTTGACACATAGTATTTTTGATCGAATGAGGGATGGCATACCACGGAAAGAGGCCGGAAAAAAGGAACAAGGTCAAAGACCTGTTTCAGGCGGTCGATGGCAACCTGCCGGATTTTTGGATCTATGGCGCCGGGCCTCAAGTCCATGAATGGCGCGTGAAAGGTGATCGCTAAGCCTTCCTCCCGCAGACGGTCTGCCACATCCATGAACTCCTTCCTGCCGAAACGATCGAGAGTGGCATAATTGAAACTGATTTCAGGATTGATCCTTTCCCTGATTACCATGGGAAGAAACCCACTGTAAAGAAGGTGGAAAGGCATATGCACCTGAACATACTTTAATATATCACGCATGATCAAACCCTTTATGCTGGCCGGAAGCGCATCCCTCACACCCCGCAACAATTTCCCTGAGACGAAGCCACTGTTTCCCGGGAGTGGTGTTACACGATCTCTGCAGGTGGTGCTTCGTTTATCACAACGCGCATATCTTGACAACTGCGAATTAGGGCGGGCAATTTTTATTGACATGGTACCGCCAGTCTGCTATTAAAAACAAAGAGTTAATGTTTAGCACAAACCAATCGGGGGTGTTATTGGCTACAGAGCATTTAGACGAAAAAGAACGGGTGCTTCTCTGCGTTAATGCATCGCTCAAAAAAAAGGCTAAAGACTTAGTCATTCTGAACGTAAAAACACTGACTTCCTTCACTGATTATTTTATCATCTGTAGCGGAACCTCCGACCGGCAGGTTCAGGCCATCGCATCATCCATTCAGGAAACTCTGAAAGAGTATGGTATCATCCCCCTCGGAATGGAGGGTGAAAAACTGGGGAAATGGGTTCTCATGGATTATGATGATGTGATTATCCATATTTTTTATGAACCTGTAAGGGAATTTTATGAAATCGAAAGATTGTGGTCCGATGCACCCCGTATGGATATCGGAGGTGACATTACAGAACTGAGTGCCCTTGACAAAGGGATGTAACATTGAAACGCATTCTGACAGGACTCGCCGATATCATTTTTCCCTCCAGATGCCTCACATGCGATTTCATCCTCGATCATCATGAAAACTTTCCCGTCTGTCCATCCTGTTTCTCGAAAATAAAATTCATCACATCTCCAATCTGTATCTGTTGCGGCATACCTTTTACCGGAGCGGATGAATCCGACCATCTATGTGGCGACTGCATCGTCTCAAAACCGGCCTTTTCACTCGCCCGAGCTGTTGGCCATTATGAAGCAACTCTTCTCGACACGATTCACAACTTTAAATACAGGGGAAAGATTTCCATCGGCAAGATTCTGGGGCAATTAATGGCAGGATACGAATATCCGGCATTCAATATCTCAGACTTTACTCTTGTCATGCCTGTGCCCCTTCATGCCAAACGATTAAGGGAACGTGGATTTAACCAGTCTGTCATCCTGGCAAAAGAGATTGCCGGGAGGCATCACATCCCGTTGGACTTCCTGACATTGAAGCGCTATATTTATACAGAACCCCAGGTCAATCTGGGGAAAAAGGAACGGGAGTCAAATGTCAGAAGGGCTTTTGATGTGAAAGGTCGGGAGAAAATATTGAACCGGAAAATTATCCTGGTGGATGATGTATACACCACAGGGAGCACCGTTAAAGAATGCGCCCGGATATTAATGAAAAAAGGGGCGACATCGGTTGCAGTCCTGACTTTAGCAAGGGCGGTCTGATTCCGACAAAGAGGGAATGTTATGAATAAGCTATGTACAAGGGAAAGCCTGAAGGATAAAATCGATCTGCTCAGGAAAGAGGGGAAAAAGATCGTTTTCACAAACGGCTGTTTTGATATCCTTCATGCAGGACATACGAGATATCTCAGAGAAGCGAAAAGAGCAGGTGATATCCTCATTCTTGCCCTTAACAGTGATGAATCGGTCAGGACATTGAAAGGGGATAAGCGGCCTTTAATTCCCGAGGCTGAACGGGCAGATGTGGTTGCATCCCTTGAATCGGTGGATTTTGTAACGATTTTCCATGAGCTCACACCCCTGGCGCTGATTGAATTTTTAAAACCGGACGTTCTGATCAAAGGAGGAGACTGGGAGGAAGAGAACGTTGTTGGAAGAGAATCGGTTAAGAAATGGGGCGGCAGGGTCGTCATCATTCCCGAAATCAAGGGATCGTCAACGACCAATGTCATCGAAAAAATTTTGAATGCCTATGGAAGAAAATAATTTTTTTCTTTACAAAAAGATATACTTTATGTATGAGATGCAATTCAAAATCAACAAACCGCGCAAGAGGGAATAAATATGTCCATGAAACCAGAAAGACTTCAGTTCTTCAGATACATGCTGAACCAGAAGATGAATGAACTGCTGGAGGAAGCTGACAAAACGGTTTCCGATATGGCAACAGGAAAGGACAATTTCCCGGATCCCAATGACAGGGCATCTCTTGAATCAGACAGGAACTTCGAGCTTCGCATCAGAGACCGGGAAAGAAAGCTGCTTTCCAAGATTCAGGAAGCCATCAAGCGTATTGACGATGGTATATTTGGCATTTGCGACGGTTGTGGCGGCCAAATCTCCGAGAAGAGACTGATGGCCAGGCCCGTTACGACTCTGTGCATCGAATGCAAAAGCAAACAGGAAAAGATTGAAAAACTGAAAGGGGAATAACCTCACAATAACAAAAATTTACATCTGCCTGACCCTTTGTCTTTCGACCAATGCCCGTCCTTCGTCTACGGCAACCGAATGCCGCTAAAAAAACAGAGTGACAAATCTTATCCAACTCTTTTTATAGTAATCGCCAACATAAACGACCTAACCTGCTGGAAATCATCATTTCACATGGTGACCTCATGAAGACATGAAAATTTTCGTGTCATTCCCTCGAAAGAGGAAATCTAAATTTTTTGAAAATCTGGATTCCGAATCAAGCTTGTTATCGACGCTCCCCGGGATCCGGAATCGCGATAAACGCTTATTCTCGAAGAAACAGCACCGGTTCAGACTTCCGGGGATAACCCATTGAGACTAAAGGAACAGGCAAAATGTTTGTAAGGGTTGCCGTTAACATACCATCCGATAAAACATTCATCTATGCTGTTCCGAAAGCGCTTGAGGCAGACATTGCCACAGGGAAACGGGTCCTCATTCCTCTGGAAAAACGAAGAATGACCGGATACATCATTGAGGTCATGTCCGCTTCAGCCTGTGATAATATTAAAGATGTCGAAGATATTCTGGATTCTGAACCCCTCTTCAATGAAAACGATTTAACCTTTTTTAAGTGGGTTTCCCTATACTATGTCTACCCCCTGGGTAAAACACTGTCTGAGATTTTGCCGGGGGGAATTGATCTGAAAAGCAACCGCTGGATCACTCCTGCAAACATGAAATCAGACAAAAGCAGCCACATCAAATCACGTTCACAAACGAGATTCATGGATGCCCTTGCCGGCTTCCCGAATGGTCTTCCACTTTCCCGTTTAAAAAATATCCTCGAGAAAAAGGACATCAGCAGAGATATCCAGGCCCTCCTGAGTATGGGATTGATTCATGTGGAGGACAGAATCGAAAAACCGGATGTCATGCTGAAAAAAGAGAAGATCGCAGTTCTCAATCCTGTGGAAGACCTCTCTTTAACATTGACGAAAAGCCAGCAGAGGTTCCTGGATTTCCTCAGATCGCATGGTACCGCTTCATTCACCACCCTCCGTAAATCATTCAAAAATGTACCTGCCCTGGTAAGGGGTTTAGCGGAAAAGGGGGTTATCCATGTGACGGAAGAGGAAGTCTATCGATCCCCCTGTCGTCCCGCTGAAATTGGCAGAGATGACGGCATCATCATCCCCAACGAAGATCAGGAAATGGCCATCCGGGAAATCGTAAAAGGATTGGAAAGCCATCTGTTTTCCCCCCATCTCCTTCACGGGGTGACCGGAAGCGGCAAGACGGAGGTATATCTTAACGCCATAGAAGAAACGCTACGGATGAAGGGGGGCTCGATCTTTTTAGTGCCGGAAATCGCCCTGACACCGCAACTGCTTACCAGGTTCAACAAGCGATTTCCCGATCGGGAAATCGCTGTCCTCCACAGCGGCATATCAAAATCCGCCCGCTATGATCAGTGGCGGCGAATCCAGCGGGGCGACATCAGTGTTGTTGTAGGCGCACGCTCGGCCGTTTTTGCCCCTGTAAGAAACCTGAAACTGATTGTCGTTGATGAGGAACATGACGCCTCCTACAAGCAGGACGACCGAATGAGGTACAACGCCCGTGACCTGGCCATCATGAAGGCAAAGCTGCTTGCGGCTACCGTGATCATCGGTTCCGCTACACCGGCAATCCAGACATACTTCAATACCATGAAAGGGAAATACACATATCTCGTCTTACCCGTGAGGGTGGAAGAACGCCCTCTGCCGGACGTCGAAATCGTCGATATGAAACGGGAAACGGAAGGGAAAAATAAAGCCTCTTTTCCGATCCTGTCCCGCATTCTTCAAGCGTCTATACAGGACACCCTGGAAAACAAAAAACAGACCCTTCTCTTTTTGAACCGGAGGGGTTTTCATACGTTCATGTTCTGCCCCGACTGCGGACATGTCTTCAAATGTCGGAACTGCACCGTATCCATGACACACCATGCCGGCGCCGGCATTCTGAAATGCCATTACTGCGATTTGGCTGTCAGGACGCCTTCACGGTGCCCCGGATGCCGGAGCAGTCGCATCATGCAACACGGGGTGGGAACGGAAAGGCTGGAAGATGAGATTAAAAAAATTTTTCCCGAAGCCAGAGTCGGGCGGATGGACAGTGATACGACAGCGGTAAGGGGATCTTATGAAAAAATTCTCAAGTCCCTTGACCGACACGAGACCGACATCCTTGTCGGCACGCAGATGATCACCAAGGGGCACGATTTCCACAACGTCACCCTGGTCGGGATTATATCAGCGGATACTTCCCTGAATATCCCCGATTTCCGGGCGGCGGAGAGAACATTTCAACTCCTGACGCAGGCTTCAGGCAGGGGCGGCAGGGGCGCCTTCCCCGGAAGAGTCATCATTCAGACCTTCAATCCCGATCACTACGCCATACTAAGGGCAAAAAATCATGACTATTCGGGATTTTACGGAGAGGATCTCTCATTGAGGAAGACCCTGTCCTACCCGCCCTATTCCCGCATTGTGAATCTCAATCTTTCCAGCACAAGAAAAGATTCCGGAACGAAAGGCATTGAAAAACTCAAGGCCCTGCTTAAAGACCTGATGAAAACCTACAAGCCGGAAGAAAGAGCGGACATCATCGGCCCCGCGGAGGCTCCCATTGCAATGATCAAGGGAAGGCACCGCTGGCAGCTTCTCCTGAAAGGAAAGGATGCACACGCGCTGAATCGTCTGACCCGCGACATCCTGTCCAGGGCTGCCGGAATCGGTCTGGACATCAGGGTGGATGTCGATCCCATCAACTTCATGTAACTAACCGGTTTTTGCACCGGACAGGTTTCGAAAAATTTCAAATGAATTTCATGAGTACCGACATGAAATCTTACAGGAAAGAACTATGGTTCAATTTAATCACAAGATGCGGCAGGTTTTGATGAGATGTCAGTCATTTCCGGGGGTGGTGATGCCCGTGATATTTCCGTCGTCGTCGATATCGATGTGATACGCCGCCGGTGCTTTCGACAGGCCCGGCATGCGAAGGATCTCGCCGGTGATAGGGATGAGGAAACCCGCTCCCGATGCGATCTTGATTTCCCGAACGGTGACAATGAAATCTCTGGGCAGTCCCAGGAGGGCGGGATTGTCCGAAAGGGACTGCTGGGTTTTGGCAATGCATACAGGGAGTTTGTCGAAGCCGAATTTCTTGATATTATCGAGATTTCGCTTTGCCAGCGGCTGATAGTCGATGGAAACGGCGCCGTATATCTTGCTGGCAACCGTGAATATCTTGTCTTCCACCGGCTGCTCCCATTGATAGAGCGAACGGAAAGTGCGGGACGAACCTGCGATGATCTTTATCATTTTTTCCGCGAGTTCCAGGCCTCCTTCACCGCCGAGACGGAAAATGTCGGCAGGTGCGATATTCATCCCTTCGTCTTCCGCAGCTTGGACAACAGCCCGTATTTCTTCATCCGTATCGGAAGGGAAACGGTTCAGCGCAACAATGCAGGGAACGTTGAACTTGTCAATGTTCTCATAGTGCTTTCTTAGATTTGCCATGCCGAGGACGGCCAAACGCGGGTTGGGCACATTGAGATCCTTCCGGGCCACGCCGGCATGATATTTAAGGGCGCGAACCGTTGCCACCAGGACAACGATGCGGGGATTCAGATTGCCGTAAGGCGCCACGATGTCGAAATACTTTTCCGCACCCAGCTCAAAGCCAAACCCTGCCTCGGTCACCACATAATCGGCCAGACGGAGCGCCAGGTCGGTGCCTATGACACTGTTAGTTCCCTGCGCGATGTTGGCAAAGGGACCGCCGTGAATGATGGCTGGCACACCTTCCGTGGTCTGCACCAGATTGGGAAGAAGGGCATGTTTCAAAAGGGCTGTGACGGCGCCTTCCACCTTCAGATCACCGGTAATGACCGGCTTGTCGTCATAGGTAAAACCTACCAGAATCTTTCGTATCTTGTCCTTCAATTCCGCGTAAGATCGTGAGAGACAAAGAATCGCCATGATTTCGCTGGAAGGAACGATGTCGAATCCCGTCTCGCGGGGTACGCCGTTCGTGGAGCCGCCGAGGCCGATGACGATATCACGGAGGGACCGATCGTTCATATCCATCACGCGACGCCAGGTGATCTTTCGTGGGTCAATATTCAGGGGGTTGCCGTGGAATATGGTGTTGTCGACAAGGGCGGAAAGGAGATTGTGGGCGCTCTCCACCGCCGGAAAGTCATTTGTAAAATGGAGATTTATGTCGTCGACGGGAAGAACACTGGAGAGACCGCCGCCCGTAGCGCCTCCCTTGATGCCAAAAACTGGTCCCAGGGACGGCTCGCGTAGCGTCACGATCGTTGGCTTTCCCAATCTGGCGAGGGCCTGGGCAAGTCCGATGGATACTGTGGTTTTCCCTTCACCGGCGGGTGTTGGGGTCATCGCGGAAACCAGGATCAGGGAGGCATTTGCCCTGCGTTCGAAGCGCTTGATCGCATCGATCCTGACCTTGGCCTTGTAGCGGCCATAACATTCCAGATCATCTTCGAGAAGGCCGATGGACGCAGCGATTTCGGAGATCGGCCTCAGACCATTGCGTTGTTCTTTCACTTTTCCCATAGCTATTTGTTGATCACCGCATCGAACCGGATATCGATATTGTACTCGTCGCTGATACGGGTGAGGGCGTTCTTGAGGTCGATAATCTTGACAGACGGCGGCAGGGAAAAATAGCAGATCATCTGAAAAACGTTGGCGCCCGACGCGGGATCATGGTCAACGTTGGTTAATATATCTTCGATGTTGATTCGTCTCTCATGCAGGACCTTACAGATTTGATGAATGATTCCCGGCCGGTCGATGGATATGGCGATGAGCTTGTAGGGAATCGACGGCATGATCTCTCTGTGGAGGGGCGCCTTTGTTTTCCGGATGTAGATGTCAAGACCGGTTTTTTCACGGAGGATGTTCAGATCATTAATCAGTTGTTCGACGTTATCGTTATTGCCAGAGGTCAGGATAACCATGCCGAATTCATTTCCCAGTACGCAGCCGCGTGAGCGTTCGATATTGATACCGCGTGCCGAAAAAAATTCCGCTATTTCCCTGACCAGACCAGGGCGGTCAGGCCCCATGGATGAAAAAACGACGTATGATCTCATATGCAAACTCCGTAATTTTTTCGTTCATAACAAATCTACCTTACACATGCCGATAGGTTGCCTTCAAAGGGATGGTCAGGCGGCGGATAGAGGCGAGACAGGCATATCCAATAATGCTCTGTGGAACCGACGATGAAGGCGACTCGCTGTCATGATATAGATGTATTTCGATGGCCTGTCAAGAAAAAGAGGGCTGTGCGCCTGTTACCGCCTTATAATGGATAAAAGGAACATCCAAAACAATATTTTTTTCGTCATTGACGGAAAGAATCCATTTTTCTATACTCTGGATAAAATTTACCGATTTCCAGAATTCGGGGATGGGGAGAATTACTAAAAATGGATAAAAAGCCTCCTGCCGGCCGGGTAAACGCCATTAAGGAAGCGGACAATCCCGCGGCATATCGTACGATCAACTTCGACAAGGCCTGTCTGGTTCCGAAAGACCTGCTCAGCCGGTTGAACTATGAATACCTCCGCCGGGAACTCTGGGTCCCTCTGGAAAAAAGGGAGGGCAGAATCTCTGTTCTGGTAAACGATCCACAAAACATCCTGAAGCGGGACGCCATCGAAAATCTCCTGAAAACCAAGGCAGTGGATTACTGTGTGGCATCGAAAGAAGACATCCTGCTGTTCATTGACCACTTCTTCGGACTGGAAGAACCGGGCGGAGCAGCGAACCGGTCGGCGGAAGAAGAACAAGCCTCCGTTTCAGAATCAGACAGCAATATTGTAAAACTCGTCAACGATGTCATCAACGAAGCCTATATCCGACGGGCGTCTGATATTCATATCGAACCGGACATCAAGGACCAGTTCGTATCCGTCCGCTTCCGGATCGACGGGGAATGTCTGCCATTCAGGACGTTCCCTTACGAGTATCGTTCCGCCATTGTCTCCCGGATCAAGATCATGTCCAACCTGGACATCACGGAACGGCGACTCCCCCAGGACGGGAAGATCAAGCACAGAACTCCCGATGCCGAAGAGATTGAATTGCGCGTGGCAACTATTCCTACCCACGGTTACGTTGAGGACGTGGTGTTGCGAATTCTCACGCGGGGTAGAATCATGACCATTGATGAACTCCAGATGGAGCCGGACACCCTGGAGCGGTTCAAAGGTATCATGAAAAAGCCTTATGGATTGATTCTTCTCGTAGGCCCTACTGGTTCCGGTAAGACCACCACAGCCCATGCAGCCCTTCACCTGATCAACCGGCCCAATGTAAAAATCTGGACGGCGGAGGACCCCGTGGAGATTACCCAGAGGGGCATCCGCCAGGTGCAGGTCCATCACAAGATCGGACTGGACTTCAGCAATGCCATGCGGGCCTTTCTCAGGGCTGATCCGGATGTCATCATGGTAGGAGAGATGCGCGATTACGAAACGGCCAAAATGGGCATAGAGGCCTCCACAACGGGTCACCTCGTTCTATCCACCCTGCATACTAACAACGCGCCGGAAACAATCGTCCGGCTGCTGGATATGGGAATCGATCCCTTTGCCTTCGCCGATTCCCTCTTATGCGTACTGGCACAGCGGCTTATCCGATCTCTTTGCGTTATCTGCAAGGAATCCTACCATCCCGGGGAAGAGGAATTCCGTGATCTCGTCAACCATTACGGAGAAAGGGAGTTTCCCGCGCTGGGTATAAATTATGATGATCTGAACCTTTGCCGACCCAGGGGTTGTCCGGAGTGCAACGGCACCGGCTACCGTGGAATGATGGGAATCTTCGAACTCCTTGCGGCTACGGACAACATCAAACAGATGATCATCAGCCGGAAATCCATCGCTGCCATTCGAAAAACGGCCACAGTCGAAGGGATGAAAACCCTCCTCCAGAGCGGCGTTCTCAAAATTCTTAGAGGCGAAACCGATTTCATTGAAGTACTGAGCGTCTGCATGCGATAAAAAGCGGCAGGAAGGAAGCCATCTCATGTCCAGGCTAAACATCGTCTTTATGGGAACACCGGAATTTGCTGTTCCATCCCTCGAAATTCTCATCAGGCATGACTATCCCGTTGTTGGTGTAATCACCCAGCCGGACAGGCCCAGAGGTCGCGGCCAGACTCTTGCCCCGACGCCAATTAAAATCATCGCTGAACGGCATCATTTAACCATCCTTCAGCCGGAAAAAGTGAAGAATCACCAATTTTTTGATCTCTTCCAGAATCTATCACCCGAACTGGTTGTCGTGGCAGCATTCGGGCAGATCCTGCCGCTGGAGATCCTTGAAGGCGCACCGATGGGTTGTATCAATGTCCACCCGTCCCTCCTGCCAAAATATCGCGGTGCGGCGCCGATCAACTGGACACTGATACGCGGAGAAACAAAAACAGGCGTGACGATCATGCGGATGGATGAAGGGCTGGATACAGGTGATATCCTCATGCAGGAAGAAACGATCATTGGACCGGACGAATCATTCGGTGTCCTGCACGATCGTCTGGCAAAAGTGGGCGCTGAATTGCTTCTGAAAACCATTGAGATGGTGCAGCACGGTGCCATCAGACGGATTCCCCAGGATGATTCATCGGCCACGTATGCGCCAAGACTGAATAAAGAAGATGGATGCATCCGTTGGGATCGCGATGTTTACAGCATTGTCAATCTCATCAGAGGGCTCTCGCCGGTTCCCTGCGCCTATACCCTTTACAGAGGAAAAAAAATGAAGATCTTCTCCTCAGCAGGAGACGTCGCTCCCGTGTCGGGAAGTGCAGGAGAGGTTGGAATGGAAACCCAACGGGGACTTCCAGTGGCAGCAAAAGACGGATACGTATATCTGAAAGACATTCAACTGGAAGGCAAAAAAAAGATGCCCGTACACGATTTTCTGAAAGGATTCAGATTGTTACCGGGAGATAAGCTGGGTTGAAAATCACGCAAAACCGGTCAGTGCGCTCAATGGCCGTTGATATCCTGAATCGCATTGAGGAGAAGGGGGCCTTTGCTGAACCCCTCCTCGATGCATGCCTGATGCGGGATGACATCATGAACATCTCCGACAGAAGGCTGCTTACCCAGATCGTTTACGGGACACTGAGGATGAGGGGCCGTTTGGATTGGATTATCTGTCAGCTCTACAGAGGAAATTTCAACCTCATGGAAACGGGCATAAAAAACATCCTCAGAACAGCCTTGTATCAGATATGGTTCACTGAAAGAATCCCGGATTTTGCCATCGTCGATGAAGCTGTTAAAATGGCGAAAAACATGCACCCGGCTGCTTCAGGGCTGATTAATGCCATTTTGAGAAACGCGATCCGCAAAAAGGATGAAATCGTTTATCCCGATATCGTGAAGAACCCTGCTCTTCACATATCGACCTTTCATTCTCACCCCTTGTGGCTGGTCAAGCGGTGGCTGGAAACATTCGGTGTGGAGGAAACCGCTGCCATCTGCAGGGAAAATAATGAAGTCCCCCCTTATACCCTGAGGATAAACAGAATGAAAACAACACAGGAGCAGGTTGCGGAAGAAATGTCACACAGCGGTTTTGACGTGAAAACAACCGCCTTTTCCCCGGACGGTCTTGTCATATCCCATCCTGCTGTTCCCCTCCGGGAAATAGTGTTTTATAAATCAGGACACATCCATGTTCAGGATGAAGCCTCGCAATTAATCGCCTGCCTTGTCGATCCCACGCCGGGAGATGCCATCCTTGACATCTGTTCCGGAACGGGGGGAAAAGCCACCCATCTGGCGGAAATCATGGGAAACCGGGGCCGCATCGTAGCGCTTGACATCAACAACGTGAAAATCGAATTATTAAGGGAAAATGCAAAGAGACAGGGGGTTGACATCTTGGATGCATGGAGGGGAAATGCTGCTGAAGACAGGGGCAAGGGATTTCATGAAGCCTTTGACAGAGTCCTGATCGACGCACCCTGCTCCGGCACGGGCACTCTGAGAAGAAATCCTGAAATAAAATGGCGGATTTCTTTTGCCGATATAAAAAAATTGGTGCTTCTACAGAGGACCATCCTGAAGAAAGCCGCTTTGTATCTCAAAAAGGGGGGCCGGTTGATTTATAGTACGTGCAGCATGCTGCCTGCAGAAAACGAAGAAGTGGTGAAGGATTTTATCGCCCGTCACAACGACTTTGTGCTGGCTCGTCCTCCGCTCACAATCCATTCTTCATTGATCGATAAGCAAGGGTATTTCAAAACCTTTCCCCACCGACACAACATGGATGGATTCTTCGGTGCAGTGCTAATGAAAGAAGCTGACAGTAAAGGAGAATAAAGTGACACAAAAAATGTTATTAAAAAATTTTATGACATCCATAGCTGACCGTGTGAGGCCTCACGGGCAGGAAAACGTTGATCGAAGTCAGGGTATGCAAAACCATTTTCCGTTCAGGATCTCATCCATACTGATCGCCCTTTTCTTAATGGCCGGCTGCGCTTCACATGGCCCCGTTCTCTATCCGAACGCACACCTGAAAACGGTAGGTGAAGAGCAGGCAAAAAAAGATATCGAAGAATGCGACCGTATGGCTGATGCTTATGTGAAGTCAGACGCCGGCATGGAAGCGGCGAAAAGCACGGCGGGTGGCGGTGTTGCGGGAGCGGTGGTAGGAGGCGCTATCGGGTCTGTCACTGGCAGTCTGGGAAGGGGGGCAGTCATTGGAGCGGCAGCCGGAGCGGCAACCGGTCTTGTCAGGGGCATCTCAAAAGCATCGCAACCCAGTCCGCTTCATAAAAGGTTCGTGGATCGGTGCCTCAGAGAAAGAGGGTATGATCCCATTGGATGGCAGTAACGGCAAGACTCCCTGTCCGCAGGGCGGGTTGTTTGGGACGCGCTTCCTGTCATAAAGGAATTTGAATCTCGTTGACTTTGGAAAACCAAACATGTTAGGTGACCCGCGGGAGGTCCCTCTATGTTCCTAAAACAGATGCAGGTTGGTCATATGGCAGTGTTTGCCTATCTTGTCTGCGATCCGGAAAGTGGCGAAGGGCTTGTCATAGATCCGGCCGCTAATGTGGAGGGTATTATTTCTACGGCAAGGAAAAACAATATCAGCATAAAGTATATCGTAAACACCCATGGCCATGTCGATCACATAGCGGGGAATAAAGAGATGAAAAACAAAACGGGAGCGCAAATCGTCATTCACGAGGACGATGCAGATATGCTGGTATCCACGCCTGCGATGATTTTCAGAATGTTCGGAGCCCAGCAATCCCCACCCGCCGATTTTACCGTCAGGGATGGAGAGCATATATCCGCAGGAAAAATCTCCTTAAAAGTGATTCATACACCCGGGCACTCTCCCGGCGGCATTGCTCTTTATGTGCCTGGATATGTTTTTACAGGCGACACACTTTTCGTGGAAGCCGTTGGCAGGACTGATCTTCCCGGCGGATCATGGCAGGTAATGTTTCGTTCCATCAAAGACAGATTATGCAGTTTGCCGGATGAAACCGAAGTAATGCCTGGACATAATTACGGAAGGATGCCTACTTCGACCATCGGCCATGAAAAGAAATACAACCCGTTTTTGAAATAAACATCGCAGAACCAATTCTTAGAGGTTCCCAAATCCGATGGAGGTTTATGAATAGCAAGGGACTTATCCGAACAGAGTTTTCAGGATTGAAATTGTTCAACAGGGGAAAGGTGCGCGATGTTTATGAAACTGGAAATTATCTTCTCATTGTAGCGTCGGACAGAATATCCGCTTTTGATGTAATCATGCCAAATCCCATACCGGGCAAAGGAGAAATCCTTACACGGATGTCCGTTTTCTGGTTCAACAAAATGAAAGATGTCATTCAAAACCACATGATTTCAACGGATCCTGTCGATTTCCCGGACGAGTGCGGACTTTACAGAGACGTCCTTCAGGGCAGGAGCATGCTTGTGAAAAAAGCCAGACCTCTTCCCGTCGAATGCGTCGTCCGGGGATATCTGAGCGGTTCCGGATGGAAAGATTACGTTCGGGATAAAACCATTTCCGGTATCAGGCTGCCGGACGGATTGAAGGAATCGACCCGCCTTCCCGAACCCATATTTACGCCGACCACCAAGGCCGCGGAAGGGCAGCATGATGCTGCCATTTCGAAAAGAGAAATGGAAGGCATTATCGGCATTGATTTGACTGAAAAAATAGTAGACATCAGCCTTTCCATTTACTGCAAGGCATCTAAGACCGCTGAAGACGCGGGCATCATCATTGCAGATACGAAAATGGAATTCGGTATTTATGAAGACAGACTGATTTTGATTGATGAACTTCTTACACCGGACTCTTCCAGGTTTTGGCCCAGGGATGATTATGAAGAGGGAAGAGGCCAAAGAAGTTACGATAAACAATTTTTAAGGGATTATCTGCTCTCCATTAACTGGAATCAAAAACCGCCTGCCCCCGATCTGCCGGATGACATCGTTAAAAAGACCAGACAGAAATATGAAGAAGCTCTCAATCGATTAGTTCAATAAATGA
>Ga0136653_10000474_pt1 | contig 21153 bp, 15 predicted proteins | sample LakKivw275mmetaG_FD_94866 | JGI IMG/M metagenome (GOLD analysis project Ga0136653, IMG submission 94866) | Anoxic lake water microbial communities from Lake Kivu, Rwanda to study Microbial Dark Matter (Phase II) - Lake Kivu water 275m metaG... | ecosystem: Environmental > Aquatic > Freshwater >...
GATTCACTCTCTCCGCGGCCAAACAACCTGCTGCAGACGCACTCAGGAAGAACTCCGGGTCTTCCGCGAACCCCCTGCCCATACTCCGCATCGGAATCCCCAACTCCTGGAGCTCGACGATGCCGGGTTGACCGTCAACAATTCGCACTTTGTGTTTATAGGAAATAGCACTGTGCGCTATCTGCTCCTGAACTGCGAGCAGGCGCATCTGGTCCATCATCGGAAGAACAAGAGTGCACTTGGTGATCGCGACTTCTGAAAGAGCGGTAAGCGTATGATGGCTGAGGCCCTGGTGTCTGGGTCGCGGGTCCGCGAAACTGATTCTGGCAGCGGCAATTGCGTCCCCGCCCAGAACGTTGACCGCATTCACAATCTCGCCTTGCTCAATAGACCCGTAGCCGTACTTCGTACCGGAGCCGACGTTACCCGGACCCGGGCCAACAATAGCCGCCTCAGCGCCGACAACGTTCCTCGCGGCTATCAGCGCTGTGTAAATGTTTATCGCCTCTATGTCCCCGCCGAACGCTTGCCCGGAGGTTATTGTCTGAGCAATCAGTCCTTTCGACCGCAGTTCTGTTGCCAGCCTGCTGAAGCCAATCGGAAGTGATGCTGAGTCCGTCATTACGTAGGCTACCGTGGCGTGAGGATGAGTATGCCGTTGAAGAGCTCCCGCTACAGGTGCAATCTGGCTGTGAAGCTGGCAGACGACCACAGGCATCGATCCCAGCGAGTCAAACGCTTCGATCGCAGATCTATGTGGTGAGTCCTCTTCTTCTACGGACAGAACCGTGTGCTGCACTGGAGTGTATCTGCATTTAACAATGTGACCAGACTCATCACCAGCCGCGCCGTCAGGATTGCTCAGATTCGCCAGGACGAAGTGGTACCCGCCCGTCCCCAGGTCCTTTTGACAAGCAGTGGTATTGAGCAAAACCTCGTCTCCGACGCTCACATCGCCCGTGAGATGGGTGTATGCAATCGCCCGCGAAGTAGCACCGTCAACCTCTACGGAGATTTCAAGTGTGTCACCGCGAGTGCATGTAACGTCAGTCACGACTCCGCGGGCTCGACTAAGCAACCCCTATTTCCTCCACTCGGAGGCTGTCTGGATCAAGGCTTTGGCGTACTTCGCCGCTGTTACCAGATCGTCCACCGCCATGTGCTCTTGCGAGCTGTGCGCGTTGTCGTATCCGACTCCGATGACAACCGACGGAAACCCTGCGTCATTGAAGACATTTGCGTCGCTTCCACCGCCACCATCAACAAGTGAGGGCTCGATTCCCAGTCTGGCACAGGCAGCCGACGCGATCTTCACAACCTCGTCTTCCTTGGTCCACCTGAATGTCGAATACTCACGAACGTGCTTCACATCAATGGTTGCGCCGAGTTTTTCGACTTCTTCGTTCAGGAGACCAATCATATGCGCGACCTGCGCATCCAGTTTCTCGTTGTTGCGGCTGCGCGCTTCGGCCTTGATGAAGACCTTTTCACAGACTACGTTACGTGCTGTACCGCCGCTGATGACGCCAACATTCGCTGTGGTCTCGAAATCAATCCTGCCAAGCTTCATTCTTGCGATGGCGTTGCTCGCAGCCACAATCGCGTTGATGCCGGTTTCGGGCGCCATGCCTGCATGTGCTGCTCTTCCCGTGATCTCGATATCCATTGCATCATGGGTAGGAGCGCTCACCGTTATGCCGGCAACTGGCTTCTGGCTGTCGAATACATAGCCGTACTTGCCCCGGATACTCCCCGGATCAAGATGGCGAGCGCCGAGCAAGCCAGGTTCCTCGCATACGTCGAAAAGCAGTTCAATGTCGCCATGAGGCTCGCCGGACTCCACGATCGACTCCACCGCCTCAATCACTGCCGCGATTCCGGCCTTGTCATCGGCGCCGAGCACTGACTGCCCATTGGTTCGGTATTCTTCTCCATCAACCACAAACTCGAGTTTGTCTGTGGGTTCGACGGTATCCAGGTGGCAGCTCAGGAATATGCATTCGGAGCCAGGCAGTGACCCTGCCTTGAACGCGACTACGTTTCCAGCGTTGCCTCCGATCTTGGGGGCCGTGTCGTCTTCAGTCACCTCAAAGCCGAGCTCGGTCATTCTGGCCTTTACGTAGTCCGCCATCTCCCGCTCGTGCCGGGAAGGGCTGTTTATTCGAAGCATCTCCTCAAAAGTCTTTTTCAGACGATTAACGTTGATCAATTGTCACCTCGTGAGTGTTACTTTGGTGAGACCGCGAGGATGGTCGGGATCGCAGCCTCTGATGGTTGACAGATGGTATGCAAACAACTGCCCGGGCACGACGTACAGCAACGGACTCAGCTCTTCCTGCACTACTGCGTCAAGCCTGACGGGCACCGTCGCCAGGGAAAGCATCTCCTGCTCACTGCTCAATATCACGGTTTCCGCACCTCGCTCTTCGAGTTTTCTTGCGATATCGAGCATGCTGCCGTAGGTCTTGCCCGGAGCGCCGATAAGAAAGCACGGATCCCCGCTGTGAACTGCGGCGATTGGGCCATGCACGAAGTCGGCTGCTGAGTACCCTTTCATCTTGAGATAGCTGGTCTCAGCCAGTTTGAGTGCAGTCTCAAGAGCCGTGCAGTAGTTGAGCCCGCGCGCGAGGACTGTGCCGGATTCCATGTATCGATACCTCTCAGCGCGCACAGCGATCTCATCCTCTATCTTGAGCACTTCATCCATCACATCTGCGCACGCGACCAACGCGTCTATCTTGCCTTCGTCTCCAGCAAGGACTGCGCTCAGTATGTAGAACACAGCAAGGGACGCCACGTAGCTCTTGGTCGCCGCGACCGCTTTCTCTTCTCCGGCGTGGCACAGAATGGTATGGTCTGCCATCCTCGCGTGCGTAGAGCCTGGGTTGTTGGTGATCGAGACTGTCAGCCCACCGGACTTCCGCGCCTCCGCCAGACACTCCGCTACATCCGTGGCCTCTCCGGACTGTGACACGCCTATCACCAGCGCTTTGCCCAGCTTCACTCGTCCAGAGTAGAGGGTGATAACCGACGGATCTGCCAGTGCGACAGGCAGGCCATTGTTGATCTCAAGCAGATATTTGCCGTAGATTGCGTTGTGATCAGAAGTTCCCCTGGCAGCGATTTCGACAAACTCGATATCTCGTCGGGCTACCTCGGCGGCAATTGACCTGGCATTCTGGATTTCTGCGTCCACCAACTTGCGCAACACACTCGGTTGCTCTCTGATTTCGCTTAGCATATATGACATTCAAGCTATCCTCCATTGGATTTGCCAGATAAAGTCTACCGTGACGCATCGGGTAAGTCAACGCGAACTTGATACAAATGCCCAAAGAGTCGTAAAATTACTGGTCTGCGCCAGTTTCGCAGTGCTGTCTGAAACCGCAATTTCTCAGAGGCGACGAGCGCGTCCCTGATCTCGTACACGACAAGGCTCTTGTCTTCTTGAGGCCAGAAGTGTGAGATGGGCTGCTACCTGCGCGGACGGCAGATTGCAAGCCAATAAGGGTCTCACGACACGTGAAGTGCCCTGAGTCCGTCGAATATAACATACAGGAGAACCGCAATTATGTCTGAAACAAGGAACGCGAAGCTGGACCTGCTCGCGGTAAACACGATCAAGTTCCTCGCGATAGACGGTGTCGAGAAGGCTAAGTCCGGACACCCTGGCCTGCCGATGGGCGCGGCCGACTACGCGTTTGTGCTGTGGAACCGCTACCTTCGGTACAATCCCAAAGACCCGAAATGGCCCAACAGAGACCGCTTTGTTCTTTCAGGCGGTCATGGCTCCATGCTTCTATATTCGCTGCTTCACCTGGCCGGTTACGATATGCCGATGGAGGCATTGCAGTCGTTCCGCCAGTTAGACAGTCCGGCAGCCGGCCATCCGGAATTTGAGCTTGAGCGCGGCATTGAGACTACAACAGGCCCGCTTGGTCAGGGTATCAGCAACGCGGTAGGTATGGCAATGGCCGCCAAACGCATGGGCGCTCTGTTCAACAAACCGGGCTATGACATCGTTAGTCACCGCATATTTGTCATTGCCAGCGACGGCGACCTCATGGAAGGAATCAGCCATGAATCCTGCGCTCTGGCAGGACATCTGGGACTGGGCAACATCGTTGTCCTCTACGACGATAATCAGATATCAATTGAGGGCAGTACCGCCCTGGCATACAGCGACGATGTTCAGAAGCGCTTCGAAGCCTACCACTGGCACGTTCAGAAGGCCGATGGGCACGACCACGCAGCAATTGCGGCGGCATTGGATGCGGCGTGTGCCGAGACCGACAAGCCAAGTATCATAATAGCCAAGACTCAGATTGGCAGGGGCGCACCAACCAAAGCCGGAACCGCATCGGCACACGGCGAGCCTCTGGGTGCGGAAGAGGCCGACGGAGCGAAGAAGCTGGCGGGATGGCCGGTTGATCAGAAGTTCTACGTGCCAGACGAAGTACGGAAAATGTTTGCGGAACGAGCCACCTGTCTTCTTGAAGACTACAAAGCGTGGCAAGATATGTTCAAGGAGTACTGCGCCAAGTTCCCTGAGCAGAAGCAGCTCTGGGACGATGTGTTCGGTAAGACCGTCCCGCCCGGGCTCGAGGATACCCTGCTGGCGAAGTTCGACTGCCAGAAGCCAACTGCCACACGAGCGTCATCGGGGAATGTCATACAGGAGATTGCGGCACTGGTTCCGGCGTTCTGGGGTGGCTCGGCCGATCTTTCGCCAAGCAACAAGACAGATGTTAAGGGCGGAGGCAGTTTCTCAAGAGAAAATCCCCTGGGCCGCAACATTCACTTCGGCGTCAGAGAACACGGGATGGCCTCGGCCGTCAACGGGATGGCGGTATACGGCGGCGTTATCCCATATTGCGGAACGTTCATGGTCTTTGCCGACTACCTTCGCCCTACCCTGCGTTTGGCTTCGCTTATGGGCCAGCAGGTGATATACGTGTTTACGCACGATAGCATATTTGTCGGAGAAGACGGACCGACCCACGAGCCTGTGGAGCACCTTGCTTCATTCAGATGCATACCGGGAATCACCACGATCCGTCCGGCAGATACCGCTGAGACCATTGTGGCGTGGGCTGTGGCGCTTGAAAACAAGATGCCTACAATACTGGCGCTCTCGAGACAGAATCTCTGTTCGGTCAACTCGGACATCACGGCTGCCAAACAACTCCGAAAAGGAGCGTATGTCGTGCGGGACGCAGCAAAGATTGACGCGATCATCATTGCCAGCGGATCCGAGGTCGAACCGGCGATAGGCGCTGCGGCAATGCTGGAGGGCAACGGGATCGCAGTCAGGGTGGTTTCGATGCCGAGCATGGAGTTGTTCGACGCACAAGACAAGGCCTACCGCGATTCGGTTCTTCCCCCGAGCGTCACGAAACGAATCGTAGTAGAGGCCGCCGGGCCGTTCGGTTGGCACAAGTATGTGGGTATCGACGGGCTGCTTCTCACAATGCACGGATTCGGCGCCTCAGGACCTTACCAGGAACTCGCCTCAAGGTTTGGCTTCACTGCGGAGTCTGTCGCGGAAAAGGTGACTGACTATCTGAAGTAGCCTTTCTGAGTGATACGAGCAACAGGGGCCGGATTACGCAACTTCTCCGGCCCCTGCTAAGGTGATGCTGTATCTGTATGTCATTTCAGAATGACACGGAGTTGAGATTTCTCCCTGTGCTCGAAATGACACGTTCAATGTTTGTGCATTATGCGGACGCGGCTTATGCAGCCTTCCTGTCCGCGCCCGGGAGGGCGTTGCCCCAGGCCATGATTTCTCCGCATTGCCGCAGACCATCTCGAACGTTGTTTACTACGTACTCCATGTTATCCGGGTGGGTGTCCGCCACCTCCGCTACATCCTTGAGACTGACATCCAGTCTGACACCAAGTATGTAGTTGCGGCCAAGCCTTTTCGCCAAAAGGTTTCCCGCGCTGACTGCCCTCGCCAGATCTTCGTGTTCGCCGGCCCCCTCAGGATTGTGATGATGCGTTATGCCAGCAACCAGTACTTCGGGAAACTCCCACTGTCTGGCCAGGTCGCCTCCAATAAGTGCATGATTTGTTCCCAGGTAGCTCGTCTCCGAGCGAACCATCTCCCATTCATATTCGCGACAGGCCTCAACAACCTGTATGAACTTTGCCGGGAGCGCGCGAGCTATTATCAGCTTGCCGATGTCGTGCAACAGTCCGGCCACGAAAGCTGATTCGTTGCTTCGCTTTGCCCCGTGATATAGAGAGTAGAGCGATTCCGCGGCCACCGCGCAGATGACTGAGTGAATCCACATGTCCTGCCAACTGAACCCCGGAAACATCTTGCGTGGAAACAGCGCATCTATCACGGAGGCGGATGCGGCGAGGTTTCTCACTGATCCGAATCCGAGCGTAACCACAGCATCAGTGATATTCTCTGCCTTGCTTTTTCTACCGAAGTATGCGGAGTTCGCTAGACGAAGAACCTTTGTGGAAAGCGACTGATCAAGCTTGACTACGTTGGCCAGTTGGTCGGCCGTGGCTTCCGGAGAGTTCGCTATCTTCATTATACGAGCCAGAGTTGCTGGCATACTTGGGAGATCAATCTTCCCTGACGAACGCCCGAACATTCACCACCTCCAGAGAGCAATTTTCGCACTCAAAGTGTTATTCCCGATTACCTGCCGCAAAGCACATAACCTTTTGCCCTGACCGTGCTCCCCACGCCTATGCCGCAGCCGGACGGAGTGTATGGTGAAGGCATCCACCGAGCAGGTGGTCGTTGGGCACGTGCCCGAGACGCCTGCACTTGAGGTCCATTCTTGATTGATGGAGGCCAAAAATGTTATTCTTTCGTTGGCGCTTCGCGCGCACGGAGGCTCTCTGATTTCCATGTCGAACTCTTCCATCACCGGTACGCAGACCGGCTCAGTGGGTGTCGTCGAGACTCACTACTATGATCTTCCTGAACCACTTCTACTGAACTGCGGGAAGACTCTGGGCCCAATCAGACTCGCATACGAGACCTATGGGCAGCTCAACGCGGATAAGTCCAACTGCATACTGATTGTGCACGCGCTTACAGGCGACGCACACGTCGCCGGCTTTCATAGCGCCGACGACAAGCGGGCTGGTTGGTGGGATAACATGGTCGGTCCGGGTAAGGCGTTCAACACTGAGAAGTACTTCGTGCTGTGTTCCAACATTGTCGGGGGATGCAAGGGCTCGACCGGACCGAGTTCGATCAACCCGTCCACGAACAGGCCTTACGGACTGGACTTCCCTATGGTGACAATCCAGGATATGGTGAACGCTCAGAAGTCGCTGGTAGAGCACCTGGGTATTAGCCGGCTTCTATGCGTGGTCGGCGGAAGCATGGGCGGCATGCAGGTGCTTCAGTGGACGGTAGCCTATCCGGAAATGGTGAGGCTGGCCATTCCCATTGCAACCACAGCGAGGCTCTCGCCTCAGGCAATCGCCTTTGACGCGGTTGGCAGACAGGCCATAATGGCTGATCCAAACTGGAACGGCGGTGACTACTATGGGGGAAATCCTCCGAGCAGCGGGCTCTCCGTCGCGAGAATGATAGGCCACATCACCTATCTCTCGGATAGGTCGATGCATCAGAAGTTTGGCCGCGGCCTTCAGGACAAGGCATGTCTGGACTACAACTTCAAGACTGAGTTTCAGGTAGAGAGCTATCTCAACTACCAGGGCGACTCTTTTGTAAAGCGGTTCGACGCGAACTCTTATCTGTATATCACGAGAGCCATGGACTACTTTGACCTCTCAGAGCCGAGTGGCAGCCTGGCTAAGGAACTCTCCCGCGCCACGTGTGCGTTTCTAGTGGTGTCATTTTCGTCCGACTGGCTGTTTCCAACCTACATGTCCAAGGAGATCGTGTCGGCCCTCAGGCGCAACAGCCTGGATGTAAGCTATGCTGAGATCCAGAGCGACTATGGCCACGATGCTTTTCTCCTGGAGGTTGAATCCCTAAGCCGTTTAATTGTCAATTTCCTCGAATACGCTGACCCGGACAGTAATCGATTCGATGAATACTAATCACGCAGCAAGCAACAACGCTCTCGAATCAGTCTTCAAAGAAAGACCTGAGTTCAGGCACATCATCGATATAGTTGAACCGCGAAGCAGCGTGCTGGACCTCGGATGCGGGGAGGGTAACCTGTTGCGGGCACTGCAGGTTTCAAAGCACGCTCGTGTTCAGGGAATTGAGGTGTCAGATACTGCAATTCAAGAGTGCGTAGCAAAAGGCCTCTTTGTCTACCACGGCGACTTGGACGAGGGGCTTGCTGACTTCAACGACCATAGTGTCGACTATGTTATCCTGACAAACGTAATCCAGGTATTGCACAGGCCGGATTTCCTCATCAGGGAAGCGGCGCGAGTCGGCAAGCACTGCATTATATTAATCCCGAACTTCGGTCACTGGAGGGTTCGACTGCAACTCATGCTGTTCGGAACTATGCCCCGCACTCGTTCCCTGCCCTACGAATGGTATGACTCGCCTAACATCCACCTTACCACGATACAGGACTTCACGAGATTCTGTGAAAATCACGGGCTTGAAATAGTGCAGAGAACTGGTTTTGTACTGGGCGAAGGGAAGTGCAGAAAGGTGAGGACGAAGCCGAACTTCTTTGCGGACTATGCCATCTTTGTGATTCGGAAGCCTTAGCTGCGCATTCCGGGATCTATTGATTATCGAGGCCTTGGAGGTGTCAGATTGGGAGAGCTCACCGGGAAATCCGTATTCATTACTGGGGCGAGTAAGGGAATTGGCAGAGAGATTGCTGCGCTGTTTGCAGCGGAGGGCGCCTCGGTTGCCGTCGCTGCTCGCAGCGTCTCTGCGCTGCAGGATCTTTGTGCCGGTATCCAGCAGGCTGGCGGAACCGCCATTCCCGTGCCGATGGACCTCTGTTCGGAGGAGTCAATCAAGGGCGCGGTTGGTCAGGCGACGGCACACCTTGGCAAGATAGACATCCTGGTGAACAACGCCGCTGTGATAGCCCTCAAACCTATCCACGAGACTGACACCAGCACGTGGGACCAGGTCATGAACACTAACATCCGCGGGCTCTTCATTACTTGCCGGGAGGTCCTGCCTGGGATGCGGGAGCGCAGGTGCGGCCGGATACTCAATCTCGGCTCAATGGCAGGCAGGAGAGGCTACGTGGAACAGGGTGCATACTGCGCTTCGAAGCACGCACTGGTGGCGCTGTCCAAGGTGCTTGCGCTCGAGAATCAACAACACGGCATCAGAGTGAATATGCTCAGCCCAGGCGGGGTGCTTACTGAGCTGTCCAGAGAGCTTCGCGCATTCCGGAATGAACCGGAGGACTCTCCGGAGTGGATGACTTGCGAGGAAGTGGCGAAGGCAGCGCTGTACCTTTGCACACAAGACGGCGCTGCTTTCACCGACGAGCTGGTGCTCAGACGGTTCGCTTCGGAGCCCTGGCGCTAGTCGCCGACATTCTCGAACAATCGCGAGCTTACAACCAGCCCGCACGAATCAACAAGGTTGATGAAGCAGGCCTTTGCACCCGACGGGAGAGTTGCGGTCGCGCGATTCTCAGCATCAATGGTTGCGGGAAGACTATCCCACTTTCTCTCCTGCCACGCGCCTGTATCCTTGGTGAAGACAAGCTCAGCGTGCTCTACGGGTCCGGTGGATTCCCACGTCGCCCATACCTCGCGGGCTGAGTGCCCCTGGCCAGTGATCGATGGCAAAGATTCAGTTCCTCTGCAGAGAGAATTGGCGAAGGCGAAGATTTCCTCAGGATTCTCCCCTGGCCCTCCGTGACCGTGCTCCATTCTGATGCGCACGCACGTCTTGACATCACCCTGCGGGCGACCGGCGCATTTGTCCAGTGAGTTGAGAGGATAGGCGAAGTCGTTGGTTCCGGTCACCCACATTATTGGCATCTTCGTGTACTTCAGGTGGACCGACGGATCCCACATACCCAGCCATTTGTCCGCATTCGCCTTACCCATCTCCTGAAATGTGGGCAGCCAGCAGGAGTCTTCGCCAAGGTATCCACAGCCATATACGGGAACAGCGAACCTGAAGCGCTGGTCAACACCGGAGACAATCGACGTGAGGTATCCGCCCCACGATATCCCCGTGATGCCAATGCGATTCTCATCTACCTCAGGAAACGATCTTAACAGCGAGTGGGCAAGGATCACGTCAGCTACGGCGTGGAAAGTCCACTGGTCTTCCGTGTTGTCGCCGATCTGGTCAAATCCTCCCCACCCTGCCGGGCCGCCGGTGCCGTGTCGCTGCCAGTTGCTGTACTCACCTTTGGGCACGCATCCGCACGTGTCCATTGCTATGGCAGCATATCCCCTGGCGTTCCAAAGCCGCACCCAGCTCTCAAAAGCGGTTCCCCCTCCACCGTGAACAAGCACCATCGCAGGAACCTTCTTGCCTCTTGCAGCGGAGGGAATGCCGTAGTACGCAAAAACGCGGGTAGGTGTTCCCTTGTATGGCAATCCTTCGTAGAATATCGACTTGACGCTCCCATTCTTCTCGTCATTGGCGCGCAGCTCTGGTGTGCGCAGCAATTCTTCGTAGAATACGGCATTGCTTCCCTGAGGATCAAGGCCTGCGGCGTCGTATACTTTGGGCGCACGGCTCAGCGACTCCAAATTCCACACTGGTGGCTGCAAACACGTCCCCTCATATCCCACTCCTCCAACGCTGAGCACGGCAAGCGCGTGTATCCCGGTAACCAGCATTTGACTAAGCACTACAAACTCCCTTCGACCTGCGAATCACCGTCCTTCTCCACAAACTGCAATACCCCTTCGACATCGTCCGCAGAACGTGCCCCCAATTGTAATAGCTCTTCCACCAACGCCGCGCCTTCACCTCCAGTGAAATCACGGTCACCGACTGAACGCGCTCGCAGCAGCAGTACTCGCTTGCCATTCCGCACTGCGTACAGGCAGGCGCGGACGTTTGGTATGTTGCCGTGACCTATTGGAGTATCCGAGAGGATAACCGTGTCTGCGTCGTCAATCATTGTGTGCTGCTGGCTTTCATCTAGTCTAGTAACCGGTGAAAACGGGTGAAGACGAACAAACGGAACGTCCAAAGCATCAGCCACTTCCTGATCCGCGTCACCGACGGTCAGCATACCCGCGGTTACTCCGTAACCTCTGCGGAGGAGTCTCGCGATGATCGGAGCTGATGTCCCTCCGCCTCCGATGACGTGAACTCGACCCGGAGTGCCCAGAGGGTCCTCTGAAGGTCGAACATTGCCTTTGATACCCGCGATGACGTATGGTCTGTGTGTCGCCGGATGCTTGCGCACCCACACCTCCGCGCCATAAACCTCGCGAATTGTGCCCGCGGTGATGACTTCCTCAGGCGATCCGACCGCACGAACACGTCCTTCACCAATCAATGCCAGACGCCCACAATACTGGCTCGCCAGATTCAGATCGTGGAGTACCGCCACCACCGTCAGACCCTGGTCGCGGTTAAGTCTCCGTATCAGGTCCATCACCTCAAACTGAAAGCTGATATCCAAGTGAGATGTCGGCTCATCAAGAAAGAGGATGCGAGGCTGTTGTGCAAGTGCGCGGGCAACCATAACACGCTGTCTCTCTCCGCCGGACAGGTGCGAGATCGGACGATCCGCCAGATCTTCTGTACCAGTCATGTGCAGCGCTTCCCGGGCAATTTCGTAATCGGATTCTCCCTCTACTGCAAATCGGCCCATCCAGGGAGATCTGCCCATCAATGCGACCTCAAGCACAGTGAAATCGAACGCAGTGAATGCGTCCTGCGGCACCAGTGCCACAAGGCAAGAGAACTCTCTTGCAGACATACGATATGCGTCAGATCCGAGGATGTTGACTGATCCGGAACTCGGCCGGAGCGAACGGGTGATTACGCGGAGAGTCGTGGTCTTTCCGCACCCATTGGGACCTATGATTCCAACGAACTCCCCCTGCTCCACCTGCAAAGTAACCGATTTGAGGACGTCTGTGTCATTGTAGCCTGCACAGACTTCGGTGACTTGGACGGCGGCAGGTGGTGAATGCGAGATCACTGGTTACTTCCGGGCCCGACAATGAAGATTATACTGCAATTCTCGAGGAACCTTGCAGTCTCGTTCTCGATCTTGATCCTGTCTGCGTCCGCGTCACTGATCACCGGGTCGCACTTTGAGGTACCACCGGCTCTGGCAATAGCTCTCACAAGCAGAGGCGCGCTTCCGGCCCGCGGCAGTCCAAGGGCTTGTTCCAGTGTAGTGGCGTATGCCACAAGCCCCTTATCAACCAGGATGTCAACATTCCACTCCACAGTGCCCAAAGCCTCTTCGCCGCTGGGTCTTCGGAGTTTTGGAGCGAGGGCACGCTGAATCTGCAGCCCAGTGCAATCAACGAGAAGCGATGTGTATGGACCTGATGACGAACTGTCGATAGCGACGACATCGGAGTCAAGTCGCTTGTCGATCTTGACGCCAGACGGAGAAAGTGGAACAGACTTACTCCGCAGTATTGCGCCGCCGGGACCATTGGCTCCAAACATAGGACACCTGACCGTAACACTGACCAGTGTGTCTCCACCCACGGATTCCCGCTTCTCATCAACAGCTTCAACATTCGCAACATAGCCCTCTATGCGCTGGCGAAGCAAGGTGTCCGTCACCATGTAGTCTTTTCCTACAGCGTAGTAGGAGATGCTGGTCCCCTCAATCGCCATGAAGAGGTTTGCTATAGCAGCCATTCTCGCGTAGCTCTTGGCCTTAAGATAGGCTTTGGCGCGGTTGGGTTCCTCTTCGTCGGAGGGCATGGCCCCTTCGCCTGTCGCATAGTAGTATCCGGCGGTCCAGTCGATTCTCGCCTTGTCCAGGATGTCCACCACTGAACTCCCACTATCCGACGCAAAGCAGATGCCAGTCGTGAAAATGAACAGCACAGCAATTGCTGTGCTGAATAAAGTGTGCTTCTCTTGCATGCAGCCGAAGCAACCCCAAATCCTGCCTGGTTTCGCCGAAACCATCACTAGCACCTTACCTATTGACCATCGATAGCTACCCCAGATCGAATTCTGGCGGCAATCTCAGAATTGGGATTTGTGTTCTGAAGATTCTGATACTCAGCGTCGGCTTCATCAAGCAAGCCAACCGATTCGTACGCGACGCCCCTGGCAAGGCTGGAAGAAAGATAGTCCCTTTCAACCTGTTCAACAAAAGCGAGACCTTCATCCGATAGAATCTTGACGCCAGACGCCTTCGAGTTTGTCCAGTCGTCCGACTCGCCATATCTCATCCCTACCATCCAAAAGTATAGCTCGCCACGACCTAGAGAAAGGTTCGGCTTCATCCAATTGTTCGGCGTAACCTGTTCGAATAGCACCTGACCACTCTCGTCCGTCAGCACGAACCGATATGCTTCCGCCATGTCTACTTTCGACCACTTGAACGTTGGGATCACGCTGCGCACTACAGTATTGACCGGGTGCATCAGCTCTGGGCCCTTCCCAGATGACCTAGCCAGGTCTGAGCTTCTCACATATATGGTATTCATGGCCACGACATATTCTGGCGAACGTTCCACACCGCCGGTCTTGAGCTTCTGCGCCACCAAGGACTCCATCCTCTGGTCAGGATTTGCCGAACCGTTCCTGCGTGCAAGAACCAGACGACCGTCCTTACGCACCAGAGCATATCCGCCGTCCTTGATGAACTCCTTTGCAGCTTGTGCGACCTTGTTAACGCGTCGTGAAGGGCTCTTTGTCGCTGCGTCGCGAGCCGGCACGGTTGTCGGAACATCGTTCGGTGCGGATAGCGTAGCACTATCTGCCACATTTGCGGCTGTTTGTTCGTCAATTCCAGGCGCTGGTACGACTACATTTGTGTCGGACCGCGTGTTGGCGGTCGAGGCCACCTGGTCGCGTGGAGCGTTTCCGCGGTGTGAAAAAGAGAACGCAATCCCGATCACCAGTACCGCGCAGGCGCTGCCTACAGCAATCAGCCTTCCAAGGGACTGACGCTTCGTTGCACTCCCATAACGCCCAGGTCTTACAGCAAGCTCACCGCCAAGTGATGCTCTCGCTCTCACTGCGGACATCGCAGCAATTGCCTCTGTGCACGACGCACACGAAGCCACGTGATAACGGACACAGTTCATCTCGGAGCTAACTTCCACGGAGTCCAGCAAAGCCGATAGCTGTTCATACTCCGGGCATTTGTCCAGACCCAGGCAGTGATCCGCAAAACTCACAGCGCAACCAGACGTGACAAGACTGCTGGCCAGCAAGTCTTTGCACGCATTGCAGGACGAAAGATGATCATCTATCTCGAGCATACGGGACGCAGACATTCGCCCGGACAAGAAGTCGCATATTTGAGCTTTGTTCAAGCAGTTCATCGCTGGAAGCCCCTCCACTACTGCTAATACTAGACGAGAGCAGTAGTACTCCATCGCCTATTGACGCGTCGGAATCTGGTCTGGGAGTGGAAAAAACTGGCAAGAAAGACGGATATCAATGACGAGTAAAGCTATGATTGGTCCTCGGCATAGAGTGCGGACTTACGCATCCGCCTGCGAATCCTGCCCCAGGCCTTAAAACGGATGCTGGGGACTGCTCGTACCTGCACGTCCAAAACCTCTGCCGTCCGCGAATCTGCCATCGGCAGAGCGCCTATCAAAGAAGCCATCTCCTCCCTGCTCACCTCCAGGGCCTGCGCCAGTTGGCTCAGCCCGACCTTTGCCGCTATTATTGTGGCCTGTTCCGAACTCATTCCGTAGAGTACCGCTCTTTTCTGCTTGTCGGAGAGTTCGGCGAACTCGTTCCAGAACCACGTCATAACTTCGTCGAACCAAGAGGTCTCGACAACGTCTCTCTCGATATCCGTGTCCGACGAGATCAGCCAATCCACGAGCGAGCCGCTCTCGTCATCGTCAACAAACGAGTCTATTGAAACTGTCTGAGCAGGCTTCGCCTGGATCAATTCGATCAGGGCACTTGTGATTATGTCCACGCCCACCGGCCCTCCGCAATAGTCCAGTACTGCAGAGACCAGTTCGTGCAGAGGCAACTCGTTCGGATTAACGTTGTTGAGACATCTTACGCGGAAAGATTCCTGCTTTTCCGAGAGTTCTCTGCACTTGGCGTTCGCAGGTCTACGTTTCTGCCACGAGTCGAACCCGCACATCCGGTCGCCGCTGCTGTTGTCATACCACATAGCAAGACCACGCACGCCAGCTCTGCCGGAGAGTATCTCCATTAGCTCAATCTTGAGGTTGTACCACTTTGGCCGCTTCTTTCGGATGGCATCCGAGTAGCGGTTGTGAACCGCCTGACGTACAAAGCCCTCCAGATGCTTGATTTCGGTGTCCGATATCCCCGCTCGAAGTGCCTGCACCTTGCTCCACACTGCGAGCAGGCATTCTTCCTCAAAATCGTCGATGTCGCTGACTTCCCTCTTGCCGATGCTCTTCTTGACCAGCGCGGATATGATCTCGGTAAGCCTGAAGGCAATGTCCGAGGCATCGTTGGATGTACAGGAAATGTACGCCTCCAGCAGTTGCTGCGGGCTCATATCACGTATGTCTCGGCGTCTGTCACCAACCAGGGCTTCAGTCATCGGTATCGGTGCGCCTCGATAGCAGCACCGCCCGTTTAGTCAGCCCTGCCGTAAAGCGCGATTGTCCCCCAGTAGAAAGGATGCGCGTACTGACCAGATTCTATCATCTTTGTCTGCATCTGTCTAATAGAGCCTGACCGGGAGACGCCCGATGCCAGGGCCTTGTAGAACTCAGACATCATTTCGTACGCCGCGTTGTCAGATACCTTCCAGAGTCCTCCGATAACGGTCTCCGCCCCTGCGAGTGCGAGAAGCTCCGCTGTCCGAACAGGCCCCGAAGTCAGGGGGTCGGCTGAACCTATGGAATCGCACGCAGACAGAACAATCATTCGCAGCGTGCCACAGTTATCTCCAAGCAGGTCTGCGGCCTTTACCGTTCCATTCCCCCCCGAATCTGGCGACAGAGCAAACTCCACGTTGATGAAGTTGGCGTCGGCAGCGTGATGGACGGCGAGGTGCATTACTGAGCTGCGGCCACACTCACGAAGAAACGCGTCGCGGCTCGCCAGTTCCCCAACGTATACGCGGCTGTTTCCGTAGATTCCCGAGATGGCCTCGGCTTCACGTCTTGCTCCCGGCAACTCTCCTTTCGGATCTGCGAAAACGGCCAGTGCGTCACGGTTGACATCAAGTGGCTTGCGAGAAGTGTCAAGCATCCCTGGCAACATCCCCGGAGCAATGTAACTGACATAATAATCCTTAGTTACAAACCGTGCCGGCTGGCCCGGTTCCGAGAGAAGCAAGCAGTGCATTGGTATCCCGGCGAGCTCAAGGGGCAGTGCAAACACTACGTGCGTACAGTCAGTCAGGTGATTATCAACGCTCGCGAGAAGCTTCAAGTAGAGAGAGTGCAGAGGCTCTGCCATCTCGAGAAATGACGCCTGCTGCCAGTCGGTAACAGGCGGCACCGGTATGCCTGCAGCGAGACTCTCCTCACAGTTGCGAATCACGCGTCGCAGTGCGGCGAGATCAGAGTCTATAGCTGATCTTGATATCTCGTATTCCATCACCATAGACTTTCCGCGGCCACAGACGAATATGACCAGCGAAGACTCCAGAGCCATATACTGAACGAACCGGTATCCTGAGGGGAGCGAATTGCGGTAGCGGTAGAACTCCATTGGATTAACCGGCAGTGCGTTGTAGGTTGCGGGTTGTCTCGCAGCAATCGTCCAACACGTCTCGGCGAAATCAGTCCAGTTAGACGCAAGCACGCGGCCTTCAATTGTCATGCCGTCATCAGGTTCGCCTAACCCAGGTTGACCAATATCCCTAACCGCGAACGCCGCAACTCCTGGGTCTGTGCTCTTTTTGAGTTGGCCTACCCACTCTCCAAACCACGAGAAGCGCTTTGCCCTGTTGACTGCGGCTACGGCACCAGTTTCGTCTCCGTCGGCAAGACAACGTTCTACCAGGGCCGTGTTCAACGATACAGCAAGTGACTTTCGCTCTGCACTCACCGTACCACCCCGCGTCTCGGACTCATACCTGTCACCGACCTCACGAACCGCCGTCTCAAGGGTGTCGCGCGCTTCCTGTGAGCGCCCCAGCGCCGACTGGCACGCTGCCTGCTTCAACGCCGCCTCACCCGACGCCCACGGATCACCAACGCGCAATGACAGGTTTATCCTTGCCCATTGATAGTCGGCCAGTGCTTCCTGTTGTCTGCCCTGCTCCGCGAGTAGATCGCCACGTCTGATCCTGGTTTGAGCCGCCCAGCGAACGTTGCCAATCGAATCGATTAGCTCCAGCAGCTCACTGTAGTACCTGAGTCGTTCGTCCACACTAACTGCCGCGTCTATTGAATCTTCCAGGATAGACGCGGCCGCGATTCGCCGCTGTGCACCCATCGCGATAGAAAACGCTCGCTGCCTGGCGGCGGCCGCCTCGTTCGTCCTTTTCCAGGCCGCCAGAGAGCCAGCAAGCGCTCTTTCAGCCCTGATTCTGTCATCGGCGTTCCCCAACAGCGTGTATCGAACCACCAAACGCCGCCACAGCGCCACAGACTTCGATGGATCGTCCAGCAGAATATACGCCGCCGCCGCCTGTTCAGCCGCGCGAGCGAGCCTCAAGTACTCTGCGTCACGTTTGTGTTGCCTCTTCTCAAGCGCCTGAATGGCCGAAATGCCCTGAGAGACGGCCAGTTGCAGATACTGTGTGCGCTTGGTCGTCGCCGCTGCCGCCAGAGCCGGATGCCCAGCGGCCTTATAGGTTTTGGAGAGTTCTTCAAAGACGACCGCAGTCAATAGGTTATCGGTCTGCCGCACTGAAGCCTTCTGAGCCTCTTCGAGCAAAGACCGCGCACCATCAGTGTCTCCTCGATCCCTCCTGAAAGCCGCAGTGGACACCAATGCGCGAACAATTGCTTCATAGCTTCTCGCGGAATGAGCGTAAAGGCGAAACTGTCGAAGACCGTAAGATACCATCAGTTCAAGGGCCGCATCGCCATCACCCGCAGCACGCGTAGCGTCAGCGGCAAGCATGTACTGCTGGGCAGACTTCAAGCGGTATTCACCGCGGCTCGGTTCGGCCTCGGCAAGCTGCAGCCAGCGCCGAGCGGACTGAATGTAGATGTTGCTTGCTTCCGCATATTGTCCCATCTCCATTTTCAGTGTGCCCCAATCGGAATACGTCATGGCACTGGCGGGCCCAAGCCCGTAAGCAGAGAAAGTCCATGTGGCGGTCTCATAGCAAAATGCCGCTTGCCGGTAGTCAACGACACTGTAGAGATACTGCTCACCGAGTTCTCCGAGCACAATTGCTTCGGTGAGTTCGAGCCTCAGCTTCCGGCAGACGGCCTGAGCCCGACGCAGCGCGCTAACTGATTCCACCGGATAGCTGTCTTTCTTCTCCAGGCCGGCGATTAACTCCCGTTTGAGTTCGGAAAGGGAGACTACACGTGGGTCTTCGCCCAATGGAACTGGATCGCCGGCCCTGGGCTCAGGACTATCGCTGAAGAACCTGGCCGCCCAGTCGATTGTGGGGTCATCCAGTGCACCGCGCAGCGCCGAGGAGACCTGCGCCAGGTTGCGGATGTCAAGCGGAAGCTCGGAGAAATCGGCTATCCAGGGGGCAACTGAAAGGTCGATGGCCATTTGCGAAGCCTCCGACGGATGGCGTGAAGCAGTAGTGGCCGCGACGCCGGGGATCCTTCTCGCATCTGAGACGGTCAGTTCCTGCAGAAGCCTGCCTTTTTGTACAGACTGTTGGGCTGATGCACATACGCACCAACTCAACACCAGCAGAACGGGCGCGAACGCGCAACCGACTCGCGTCAATGACAACCTGTTCCAGATGAAGAGATAAGAGAGCAAGAACACCACGGCGCATCCTGACCGCGAGGTTCGCTCCATTTGTCACGAGTCCAGAACCCCGCAACTCCCCGCCGGTCAGCTACATTCTAGCACAATTCCCGCACGCCCTCCAATTCCGACGCGGCAGCCTTAGTTAGTGCTCTTCGCAGGCAGCGGATTCGCCTTTTCGAAAGCGGCTACCTCAGCCTGCGCTTTCTTGATCAGTTCCAGTTTACGGTCTTGATCGATGCGCGCCAGTTTGGCCAGTGCGTCCACGCGGCTCGGTGTGTCGGGGTGGGTCGACAGGTACTTGTCCAGGCCTGACGCACGCTCCATGCCCAGCTTCGCCAGGGCCGTGACGGCTCCTTCCGGGTTGTAGCCAGAATCTCTCATAAACGCGAGCCCGTAGTGGTCGGCCTGGGTTTCCTGGCCGCGACTGTATCCACGAGAATACAGCGTATATACAACATTAGCCGCGAACTGCATGTCTCTGCTGCTACGGCCAAGAACCAATACCGCGATGCCTGAAGCAAGCATCTGCTTGCTGATTGCCCTGCGCCCGTGCTGGCCCGCGATGTGACCGGTCTCATGCGCAAGCACGAAGGCCAGTTCGTCGTCGTTGAGCATGCGGGCCAACCGCTGCGTAATCAGCACTGGGCCGCCGGGAGCCGCAAAAGCGTTGATGACGTTGCTGGCCAGAGCTTTGTAGGTGTATTCAAGCCCTTTTCGGAATGAGATGGCCGCCACTTTGTCTCCAATATGCACAACCCTCTCCTGCAGCGCCTTATCCGCACTGAGGCCGCCATACTCCTTGATGGCCTGAGCCTCGACTTCCTTGCCAATTGCGATCTCGTCGGCCTGCGAGACAAGCATTATAGCCTGCGCCGAGCCGGCCGCTGCGCCGGAAAGAGCTAAAACGGCTAGAGTAATGTAGAAAAGTCTGCGCAACATGACATCAGCCCCCATATCTAACGAGCACACCACACAATACAACTAGACGTTACTTGAACCACGAGTACCCCACAGAAATCAGGCTGGCATTGATACCCACGTTCGGCAGTCTGATGCCCCCGTTAGAAACGTGCGAAAACCTGTATTCGACACTAAGCGCGTTATCATCGTCCACGGAGTAGTGATAGCTTACGCCGAGCTGCTCCACAAAGTTCGTCCGTGTCCCGAGTTCGCTCGAGGGTTGTCTCATTCGCGACAGACCGAAGTGCGCTCCTACGGAGAGGCCTTCTCCGTTGCGGCGCCAGACGAACCGACGTACCCCCACGGTCCCAGACAGGCTCTGCCCCCAGGAGCCGTCGCTTGTCCACGTGTAGTCCAAGTCGAGCATGCCCTGCACGCTTGGAGAAGTAAACCAGGCATACCGCAGTCTTGCGGAGTCAAACTGAAACCGATCCTTGGCTGACTCAGGGATTCTGTGGTTTCCCCCCCGACCCAGCGACACCGATATCTCCTCGTCTCCCCGCTGAAACGAGCGAAAGTCCACACACCTCACAGAAGCTGGAATAATCAACAGAGCAATGCCGATACATATCTTCCGAAACGACAATACGAATCCTCCCCAAGACCACGGAAACCCACATCCACGGTAATATCGTACCCGCCTCGCCTTAATCGGTCAAGTTCTGGGACCGTCAAATGTGGATGTCGTGGAACGCGTCGCCTGTGGTACGACTGCAGAATATGACACGCAGTGCCGTAGTCAGGCCAAACCGCGGCATTGACCCACATAGCGAGTTACACATATAATTCGGTGACTCGCCATCGTCTCGCGTGAGGTGCCGGAATGCTAGACAAGAGTGACGCAAAGATTGAGGAGATGTTCTCCCGGATCGTGGACAGGTACGACATCCTGAATACGGTTATGAGCATGGGAATGGCAGGACTGTGGCGGCGCTCTGCGGTCCGTCACGCTGGCATGTCAGGTGGCAAGACTGCTCTGGACATCTGCTGCGGCACGGGTGATCTCGCCTTTGCATTGTCGAATGCGGGCGGCAAAACCGGCCAGGTTGCGGCGCTTGATTTCTCAGAGGCAATGCTCAGACGAGCTATGACGCGCGGCCGCAATGGATCAAGAGTGAGCTTCACGCTGGGCAACGCCCTTGCGCTGCCCTTCCGTTCGTCCTGTTTCGACTGTGTGACGGTGGCGTTCGGACTGCGAAACGTATCTGACGTGCGCGCCGCCGTAACCGAGATGTGCCGAGTGACCTCACCCGGAGGCCGCGTAGTCTGCCTTGAGA
>Ga0136653_10000475_pt1 | contig 21142 bp, 15 predicted proteins | sample LakKivw275mmetaG_FD_94866 | JGI IMG/M metagenome (GOLD analysis project Ga0136653, IMG submission 94866) | Anoxic lake water microbial communities from Lake Kivu, Rwanda to study Microbial Dark Matter (Phase II) - Lake Kivu water 275m metaG... | ecosystem: Environmental > Aquatic > Freshwater >...
GAAGATCCCGAGGGCCATGCCCAGGATCGGGGCCACGAAGATGAACGCCACTGTTTTGATCCAGCCCTTGATGATGATCGCGCCGAACCCGGCCTTGAGGACCGCCGCGCCGGCATAGGCGCCGATGATGGCGTGGGAGGAGCTCGTCGGCAGGCCCAGGAACCAGGTCGTCAGGTTCCACGAGATGGCCCCCAACAGGCCGGCGAAGACGACGTAAGGCGTCACGGCGCCGAGATGGATCATGCCCTCGCCGATGGTGTGGGCGACGGCCGTCCCGAAGATGAGGAAGGCGACGAAATTGAAGAAGGCCGCCCAAACGACGGCCAGCCGCGGCGTCAGGACGCGGGTCGAGACGATGGTGGCGATGGAATTGGCCGCGTCGTGCATGCCGTTGGTGAAATCGAAGGCCAGGGCGACGACGATGATGAAGACGACCAGGATGAGGCTGACCGCGGGCATGATGGTTCTCTTCCGGCCCCATTTAAAGCAGGGGATTGTTAAGATTTGATTAAGACGCCCGTTAACCGAGATTTGTCCGTTCCTTAATCGTTCCTTAACCCGGCCTCCCTATGATGGCGATGAATAAACTACCAAAGGAGACAGACTGTATGCGTAACGTCCTGAGAAAGCTCGGGGACCTCGTTCTCGGCCTGCTGATGCTGCCCATGGTCACCGTGATGAGCCTGATGGGCCAGACGACGACCCCGCCTCCCCAGACCTTTTCGGCGACCGTTTACCTCGACTACCGGTACTTCCTGTCGAGCGCGGGCCCCATCACGCTGAAGCCGACGGACCCGGCTGCCGCCTATCTCAACAATCAGTTCGTGTTCCGCCGGGCGTACTTCACCTATGAGAACAAGATCAACGACAACCTGAAGTTCCGCTTCCGCCTCGACGCCGACAACACGGCCAACGTCACCGGCGTGGCGCTCTCCGGCACCCCGGTCTCGGGCGTCAGCCTGTCCAAGGACGACAAGCTGCGGCCCTTCATGAAGCACCTCTACTTCGAGTGGTCCAACTTCCTCATTCCGAACCAGACCCTGACCGTCGGCATGGAGGAGACCCTGACCTTCAAGCTGGCCGAGGACCGCTGGAGCTACCGGAGCGTGGCCAAGACCCTCGTCGACGGCTACAAGGACATCACGGGCGTCGACGTTCGGGCTTCGAGCGCCGATATCGGCGTCAGCCTCAAGGGCTCGATCAGGAAGGAGCTCCGCTATGGCATCCAGCTCGTCAACGGCGGCGGCTACTCCCACCTGGAGACCGATAAACACAAGAAGATCGAAGGCTATCTGCACCTCGTTCCCGTGGCCGGGATCTCTCTCTTCGGCTACATGGACTACGAGCCCCAGCAATACAAAGCCAATCCCCTGGGCCTCACCGCCCCCAAGGCCTATACCTACAAGGCCGACGCCTACTTCGAGATGGTCAAGGGCCTGGTCCTGGCCGGCGAATGGTTCACCTACAAGAACGATCTCAACCAGTATACCGCGCCCGGCGACACCGCCTCGCAGAGGTTCAACAGCTCGGGCTGGTCGGTCTTCGGCCGCTATACGCTCGTCCCGGACAAGCTCAATGCCTTCGCCCGCTACGACCGCTACACGCCGAACAACCGCTTCGTGAGCGCGACCTCGGGTCTGGCCAAGGCCAAGGACATCGGTTTGGCCATCCTCGGCCTCGACTGGGCCCCGCTGCACTCGAGCCTCAAGTTCCAGCCGAACATCTGGATCTACGATTACAAAGAAGGCACGCAATACAAGGCCTCGGCCACGTCGAATTCCGATATCCAGTTCAACATGACCTTTTTCCTGTCCTTCTGATGCGCAAGAGATCAAGGCGTCAACACATGAAAAGAATCGTCATCATCGCCATCGCCGCAGTGGCCCTCTTGGGCTCTCATCTCCCGGCCATGCCCGCCGGGAAGATGATCCAGATCAAGGGCTCCGACACCATGGTCAACCTCGTCCAGATCCTGGCCGAGGAGTACATGGGTAAGACCCCGGGCGCGGCCATCGCCGTCCTCGGCGGCGGCTCCGGCACGGGCATCACCGGCCTCATCAATCAGACCTGCGACATCGCCGACCATTCCCGGGAATGGAAGCAGAAGGAGATCGACCAGGCCTGGGAAAAGGGCGTTCAGCCCCGGTTCTTCGTGGTCGCCGTCGATGGCCTGAGCATCGTCGTCAACGAGAAGAACCCGATCGACCAGCTGACCATGGCCCAGGTCGGCGCCCTCTATCGGGGCGAGATCAAGAATTGGAAGACCCTGGGCAACTACCAGGCTCCCGTTTCTCTCTACGGACGGCAATCCAACTCGGGCACCTACGTCTTCATGCAGGAGTTCGTCCTCGGCAACAAGAACTACTCGGCCGACATGAAGGAGATGAACGGCAACGCCCAGATCATCGAGGGCATCCTCCAGGACGAGGGCGCCGTCGGCTACGTCGGCGTCGGCTACCTCTACGACGAGAACCACAAGATCCGCAAGGGCCTCAAAGTCCTCAAGATCTCCAAGGAGCCGAACGGTACGGGGTATCTGCCCATGGACAAGGCGGCCGTCGAATCCGGCGGCTATCCCATCTCGCGGCCCCTCTTCATGGCCACCAACGGCAAGCCCAAGGGCCCCGTGGCCCAGTTGCTGGGCTGGATCGTCGGGCCCGAAGGTCAAGCCATCGTCGAACGCGAGGGCTTCTTCGCCATCGGCGAGGGCAAATACAAGGCGGCCAACGACAAGAGCTTCAAGTAACATGCGCCGAAAGGGACGGAACATCCGGGAGGCCGCGATCAGGGCCTTCTTTTTTTGCCTCCGGCATCCTGGCCGTCCTCGTCCTCGTCGGCATCTTCCTGACCCTGGTCGCGACGGCCGTCCCGGCCTTCCGCGAGATCAAGCTCGGCGAGTTCCTTCTGAAGACCGGCTGGGACCCGACCTCGCCGGAAAAGCCCGAATACGGCATCCTCTCGATGCTCGCGAGCACGCTCCTCGTCACCGGCGGCGCCCTTCTTCTGGCCGTGCCGATCGGCATCGCCGTCGCCGCCTACCTTTCCGACGTCGCGCACTGGCGGGTCCGGGAGGTCCTCAAGCCGGTCGTCGAGATCCTGGCGGCCATCCCGTCGGTGGTCATCGGCTTCCTCGGCATCGTCCTGGTCGGGCCCTTGCTCGCGAAGACCTTCCACACCGGGAACGGGCTGAACGCGCTTAACGGCAGCATTCTCCTGGCCGTCATGGCCCTGCCGACGATCATCAGCATCTCCGAGGACTCGCTCAACGCCGTCCCTAAGGCCTACAACGAGGCCTCCCTGGCCCTGGGCGCCTCCCGCTGGCAAACGCTCGTCCGGGTCAAGCTTCCCGCCGGCCTGTCCGGGATCATCGCCGCCGTCATGCTCGGCATGGGCCGCGCGATCGGCGAGACGATGACCGTGTTGATGGCCACGGGCAACGCCCGGGCCTTCCCTCACGGGCTGCTGAGCTCCGTCCGGACCATGACCGCGGGCATCGCCATCGAGCTCGGCGAGGTGCCCTACTATACGACCCACTACTACGCCCTGTTCGCCATCGGCCTCGTCCTCTTCGTCATCACCTTCGCCGTCAACCTCGTCGCCGACGTCGTCCTCCACAAATACCAGGAGCGCGAGCAATGAAACCCTCGACCCGGAAGGGCATCGTCCAGGCGATCGGATTCGTCGGCCTGCGGGCGGCCATGGGCCTCGTCCTCGCCGTCCTTCTCCTCTTCCTCTACGACATCGGCCGGAAGGGCGGCGGCGCGATCTCCTGGGAATTCGTGTCCCAGGCCCCGCGCAAGGGTATGACCGCCGGCGGCATCTTCCCGGCCATCTTCGGTACGTTCCTCGTGACGGTCATCACCGCCGCCCTGTCGGTGCCCCTTGGCATGAGCGCGGCGATCTACCTTCACGAATACGCCCGGCAATCGCGCCTGACCCGCCTCATCCGCCTCTCGATCCGCAACCTGTCAGGCGTCCCTTCTATCGTCTACGGCCTCTTCGGGGTCATCCTCTTCGTCAACGTCATGCGCTTCGGGACGTCGGTCCTCTCGGCGGGGCTGACGCTGGGCCTGATGACCCTGCCCTGGACGATCACCGCCAGCGAAGAGGCCCTCAAGACCATCCCTAACTCCTATCGCGAGGGGGCGATGGCCCTGGGTGCGACGAAATGGCAGACCATCCGGACGAACGTCCTGCCGTATGCCGTGCCCGGGATGCTGACGGGCACGGTCCTCGGCCTTTCCCGGGCCGCCGGCGAGACGGCGCCGATCCTCTTCACCGGGGCGGCCTTCTACCTGCCGTTCCTCCCCAAGTCGCTCAGCGACCAGTTCATGGCCCTCCCGTATCACCTCTACATCATGGCCACCCAGCACCACGCGATCCAGCAGGTCCGGCCCCTGGCTTACGGGACGGCCCTCGTCCTGATCGTCCTGGTCATGAGCCTGAACATGACGGCCGTCATCCTCCGATACCGGCTGCGAAGGAAACAGCGATGAGCTCCGCAACGAACGCGGTCAAGATCAAGACCGAGAACCTCGATTTCTACTACGGGGCGAACCGGGCCCTCAAGAACGTCTCGATCGAGTGCCTCGACCGCAAGGTCACGGCCCTCATCGGACCTTCGGGCTGCGGCAAGTCGACCTTCATCCGGACCCTCAACCGCATGAACGACGTCGTCGCCGGGAGCCGGGTCGAGGGCCGCATCCTCCTCGACGGGCGCAACATCCACGACCCCGACGTGGACGTCGTCGATCTCAGGCGGCGGGTGGGCATGGTCTTCCAGAAGCCCAACCCCTTCCCGAAGTCGATCTACGACAACATCGCCTACGGCCTGCGCATCAACGGCCTGAAGGACAAGCGCCGGATCGAGGCCGCGGTCGAGAAAAGCCTGCGGGGGGCGGCCCTCTGGGACGAGGTCAAGGACCGGCTCGACGACAATGCCTTCGCCCTCTCCGGCGGACAGCAGCAGCGCCTCTGCATCGCCCGGGCCCTGGCCGTCGAGCCGGAGGTCATCCTCTTCGACGAGCCCTGCTCGGCCATAGACCCCATCGCCACGGCCAAGATCGAGGACCTTATCGAGCGGCTCAAAACGAACTACACCGTCGTCATCGTCACCCATAACATGCAGCAGGCGGCCCGCGTCTCCGATTTCACCGCTTTCATGATGCTCGGGGAGCTCATCGAGTTCGGCCCGACCCCCCGGATCTTCACCGCGCCCGCCAACAGGCTGACCGAGGATTACATCACCGGGAGGTTCGGATGAGTCCCTTCGAGACTTCGGATCGGCCGTTCGACGCTGAGCGCATCGCCGACCATGCCACGAACATCGCCGAGGACGTCATCTACATGGTCAAGGGGAAGACGATCAAGCACCACATCGAGAGCGGCCCCGGACGGCCCGGGCCCTGCAGGCCCTGATCGGACAATAGCCGTGCTGCAGGAGGCCGATTTGACTATAATAAGAGGCCGAACGGAGGGAGACGCCCCCATGCCGCAGGTGATCGCCGCCCTGGACGACGAGCCCGACCTCCTCGAGCTCCTCAAGGTCAATCTCAGCAAGGCCGGATACCGCTTCGAGGGCTTTCAGGACGCCGAAAGCCTCTACCATTTTCTGGAGCGGGAAAAGCCGCACCTCCTCCTTCTCGACCTCATGCTGCCCGGCACGGACGGCCTCGAGGTCTGCCGCCATATCCGCCGGACCGAGGGCCTGGCGGAGATCCCCGTCATCATGCTGACGGCCCGGGGGGATGAGTCCGACAAGATCGTCGGCCTCGAGCTCGGCGCCGACGATTATGTGACCAAGCCGTTCTCGGTCAAGGAGCTCGTGGCCCGCATCCACGCGGTCCTCCGGCGGCCCGGAAGCGGCGAGACCTCGCGGCGAATGGCCATCGGGCCGCTGGTGATCGATCTCGACAAGTTCGGCGTCCTCGTCGACGGCACGCGGGTCGAGCTGACGGCGACGGAATTCAAGATCCTCCAGCTCCTCGCTTCGCGAAAAGGCCGGGTCTTCAGCCGGGACCAGATCCTCGATTTCCTCTGGGGCCAGGAAAAGGCGGTCATCGACCGCACCATCGATGTCCACATCCGCAATCTCCGCGAGAAGCTGGGCGAGGCGGGGTCGCTCATCAAGAACGTCCGCGGCGTCGGCTACAAGCTCGAAGAATGAAGAGAACCCTCTTCCTGCGGATCTTCGGAGGCTATGCGGCCGTCCTCATCCTCCTCGCCGCGGCGGTCCTGCTTTTCGCGCCGCCGCTGATGCGGAAGCACAACATCCAAGAGAAGAGCGCCGCTCTCGAGCACATGGCCGTTTTGCTCGAACCCCAGATCCTGCCCTACCTAACGGGGACCGGCACGGGGGATCTGGGGGAGCTCGTCCGGACCTTCTCGCGCGAGACGGCGACCCGGATCACCGTCATCGACCCGACCGGCCAGGTCCTTGCCGATTCCGAGAAGGAAGCGCGGGACATGGAGAACCATCTCTATCGGCCCGAGATCCAGGCGGCCCTCGGGGGCGAGGAGCGGATGTCCATCCGCCGCAGCGCGACGCTGAAGCAGGAAATGATGTACATGAGCGTTCCGCTCGAGGACTCGGGGCGGGTCGTCGGGGTGCTTCGGCTGAGCCTATTCATGAAGAACCTCACCGCCCTCCTCGACGTCTTCCGCCGTGAGCTCCTCAAGGGGGTCGGCCTGGTGATGCTCGTGGCGCTCGTCGCCGGCTTCCTCCTCAGCCGGTCCGTCTCCGGCCCCATCCGCGAGGTGATCGACGCGTCGTCCCGGGTGGCGGCCGGCGACTTCGAGGCGACGGTCTCGAGCCGGCGGAGCGGCGAGCTCAAGCGCTTTGCGGTGAGCTTCAACGCCATGACCGGACGGCTCAAGACCCTGTTTGACGAGACCCGGATGAAAAATGAGGAGATCCAGGGCATCCTGGCCTCCATGCGGGAGGGCCTCTGCGTGCTTGCGGCCGACGACCGGATCGAGCTCTGCAACGCGAGCTTCCGCCGGGCCGTCCTGAACGAGAGGCCCGAAGGGCGGTTCTTCTGGGAGATCGTCCGCAGCACGGCCCTGGCCGAAGCCGTCCGGAGGGCCCGGGCGTCCCGGGCAGAGGCCTCGGACGAGGGGACGGTCGGGGACCGCGTCTATTTCTCCAGCGTGGCCCACCTCCCGACCGGCGACCGTCTGGTCGTGACCTTCCACGACATCACCGAGATCCGGGCCCTCGAGAAGACCAAGAAGGACTTCGTCGTCAACGTGTCCCACGAGCTGCGCACGCCGCTCACCGCGATCAAGGGCTTCCTCGAGACGATCGAGCCGCGGGCCGAGGAGGAGAACCGGCCTTACCTCGAGATCATCCGCCGCAACACGGACCGTCTGATCGCCATCGTCCAGGACCTGCTCGTCCTGTCGGAGCTCGAGGAGCGGGGCCCGAAGATCGACAAAACGGACGTCGACCTCCGGTCCCTGGCCGAATCGATCCTCAAGATGTTCGAGAAGCGGGCTGTGGACAAAGGCCTGGCCCTGTCCCTCGAGGCCTCGCCCTACCTTCCGTCGATCAAGGCGGACCCGGGGCAGATGGAAGGCCTGCTTCTGAACCTGATCGACAACGCCCTGAAATATACCGAGAAAGGCTCGGTCAGGGTCCGCCTGTCGCCGCGGGACGCGCAGATGCTGATCGAGGTCGAGGACACGGGGCCCGGCATCGGCGCCGAGCATCTTCCCCACGTCTTCGAGCGGTTCTATGTCGTCGACAAGTCGCGGTCGAAGAAGCTGGGCGGGACCGGCCTGGGGTTGGCGATCGCCAAGCACATCGTCCTGGCCCACAAAGGCACGGTATCGGTGAAAAGCCGGCTGGGCGAAGGAACGACGTTCTCGGTCCTCCTGCCGCTTCTCTAGAACTCGAACCGGGCCCCGAGCCGGATGATCCGTGGGTTCAGGACCTCGCTCAGGCGGCGGTAGGTCGCGTTGTAGGAATTATCGACCTGCGCGCCGGGAGCGCCGCTCCAGATCGTGTCTCCCATATACGCGTCATAAGCCCGGTTCGCCACGGACGAATTGAACAGGTTGAAGACGTCGGCCATCAGAAAGAGGCGTCCCGCCCCGACGGGGATCCGCTTTTCGAGCCGCAGGGTGACGTTGGCGAAGGTCGGCAGGGCGTCGGCCGAGATGTTCTGCGTATAGATCGTCGCGCTCGTGAAGGCCGGGTTCGGCACTTCGCCGGGGACAAGCTCCATGGTGAAGTAATGGGGGATCTTCCAGCCCTCGCGGGCATTGACCGTCCCCGAGATGTCGAAGCCCCAGGGGAGCTGATATAGGCCGCTCAGCTTGGCCATCCAGCGGGTGTACATGTCCACGGCGACCTTGCCGCTCATGGAGCCCCCCAGCTGGGCGAAGGGCCGGCCGTCGAACACCCACCTGTTCGTGGGATCGAGCTGGTCGTCGCCCCAGAAATACCGCTGCTGCTGCAGGGTCAGGGAGGCGTTGGCGAACCATCTCTTCGAGAGCCGCTTGTTCAAAACCAGGTCGAGCCCCAGATAATCACTGTAGCTGCGGCCCTTACGGAGCACGGAATAAGGCGAGCCGGTCGCGGGGTAGTAGGAGGCCGGCAGATAATACGGCCGTCCCCCGGCCTCCCCCGTCGAGTAGGTCACATTCCCGGCTCCCCCCCACGGATAGAGGGCCGACCCGTCGGGGTTTTCGGGGTAGGTGATGGTGATCGACGACGGGATCGTCCCGGCCTCGACGTACCAGGGGCCTTCGGCCGGCGGGTTGCGGGGATCGATGATGAGCCCGGAGAGCGCCATCCCGTTGGGATCGACCACGCCGGCGTAGACGCTCTCCGGATAGTACGCCAGGAATTGATCGAAGCGGTCATACCGCCGGTAGGTCCCCGAGATCGAGCCGACGAAGTCGGGAAGGATCTCGCGTTCCAAGGTCAGCAGGGCCTCGCGGGTCCGGGTGGACGCTTGGTCGCTTGCGGAGGCCGTCCAGAAGCTGGGCACGGCATAATCCAGCGCCGTCTTGGCGTTCCATTCGTAGCCGCTCAGGTTGCCGGCGAGATAGGGATCGCTGGCGTAGCCGTTGGCGGCGAGGTCGGCCAGAGTCGTTGCATTGATGCCGCCGGAGCCGTCGAAAACGGGATAGGGGACATATCGCGTGCCGGCCGGAAGCGTGCCGTTGTGCATCCAGAAGAGCTCATCGAGGGCCACGCGCCCATCTGCGGGGCCCAGCCGCCCCCAGCTGCCGTCCCCTCTCCGGCCGTAGCCGCCGTCCATCCACCAGAAATTGGCCGAGCCTCCGGTCCCGACGGGGAAGATCGTGTCAAAGCCCCCGGCCATGACGTCGCCGTATTGCGAGAGAGCCAGCTTGGCGATGGTTTTGCCGTTGCCGCCGATGTCCCAGGTCAGGCCGATCCGCGGCGACCAGGTGTTCCAGCGATAGGCGTGGAGGCCTCCGCCCAGGAGGTAGGGATTTCCGCCGACCTTCTTGATCGACACGCTGGGAAGGATCTCGGACATCCGCGACTGGACGGCAGCGTCGAAGATCGACCAGGGCGAGGGGTTGGCCGACGCGTCGGGGCCGGCGGCGAAGGTGTAAGCGCCCAGGCCGGGGACCTGCCTGTCGTAGCGCAATCCGAGGGTGGCCGTGAACCGGCCCTTGGTGATCGTGTCCTGGGCGTAGACGGCGAATTGGTCGGCGACGCCGATATAGCCCGAATCGCGGTACCAGTTGATCCGCTGCCAGCCGGAACCGACCATCTCGGCGGCGGTCCGGCTGCCGTCCCGGTCCGTGTCCAGGCCTGCGGTGTTGTAGTCGGTCGTGATGTCGAATCCCTGGAAATTGCCGAACCGCTCCTGGGCGGTCCGGCGGGTGTATTCGGCGCCGGCTTTGATCTCCTGCGACAGTCCGAGGAAGGTGTCGTTGAAATAGCTTCCCAGGACCTGATAATTGCCCCGCAGCCCGGCCCCGAGGTAGGAGTTGTAGCTCGGCGCGTTGAAGCCGTAGCCGAAGGGGACGTATTTCGCGGCCGTCTGGTCATAGACGACTGGCATGGCCCGGCCCGGATCGGTCGTGGGCCGGTGGGTGAGCCCGGTGTCGTTGCGGGAATATTTCAGGGCGAGGTAGAGGCGGTTGCCGACGCTCTGCTCGTCCTGCACCAGGATGAGCGGGTTGCCCCAATGATATCGGCCCTGCTGGAGGCTGCCCTCGGGCTTGGCCGCCGTGGCGTTGCGGCCGTAATTCTCCTTGTCGCTGACCATGATCGAGGCTTCCAGCCGGTTGTTGGGGAGGAGCTGGGCGTTGAGCTTGAAGTTGTAATTGTTGAGGAGGGTCTGGTTCTTGGTGCCGTAGACCGTGTAAACGAAGATGTCCTGGACGCCGTAGGCCCCCCACCACCAGAGCCGGTCCCTGATGACCGGCCCGCCGGCATTGAAGCCGAAATCCTTGATCTGCTGGATCTTGTTGGTGTTGACGATGCCGTTGGCCTGGAGGGCCGGGGTGAGGTTCTCGGCCTGGAAGAAGTTGTCGGTCAGGTAGAACCGGCCGGCCAGGCTCATCGTGTTCCCGCCGCGGCGGGTGACCATGTTCAAGGCGACGCCGCCGGTCTGAACGATGACATCGGCCGCGCCCCCGGACGTGATCGTCAGCTCGTCGAACGCGTCGAAGTCGTAGTAATGGGAGGAGTAGCCGATCGAGACCGGATCGGTGACATCGACGCCGTCGAAAAGGTACAGGTTGTTCCAGCCGGTGAGGCCGCCCGTCGCGAAGACCGGCCCGCCGGCCATGTCGCCCTTGGCGATGATGACCGATTGCTGACCGGACTCGTTCCCGCCGACGTTCTCGCGGTCGACCATGATCGCGGGGGCCATCTGCAGGACCACCCAGGGGTCGCGGGCCGTCGGCAGGGATTGGATCAGGTCCCTGGCGAACGTCGTGGACAGGGTCGTCTTCTTCGGGTCGACGACCGGCGTCGGGGCCGTGACCACGACCTGCTCCTCGATCCGTCCGGCTTCGAGCGCGAGGTCGATCTCGACGTTGGCGCCGATGGCGACAATGATGGGGCCCTCGGCGACCGTCTTGAATCCCGCAAGCTCGGCCTTGAGGGAATAGTCCTTTCCCGGCGGGATGGCGGGGAACCGATAGATCCCGGCCGCGGTGGTGGCGGTCGAGAGGGGGGCCATCCGCGGCCCGCTGAGAACGACGCTGACGCCCGTGAGCGGATTTCTGTCCTGGTCCAAGATCTTGCCATAAATGTTGCCGGACCGGACCTGGGCCGAAATGAACGCGGCAAGAACGAGCGCAACAAGGATGCCGAGAAGCCCCCCGAGAACCCTTTTCCCCCTCATGACCCCTCCTGCGGGAAGGTCAATCCACCCGATCATCGCGATCTCTGGGAAAAAAGATGGGACGGGTCCGAAAACGGTCCCCGTCTAACCTTATAGGTAGGGCCAAGTTCAGGGAAAAGTCAAGTTTTCCGTAGGGGTCAAGCTCATTGGCCGGGCGGTTGACATTTTGGCCCGGCGCTTATACAAGTAGGTCCGTGCGTTTCCGAACCCCGGATATCCGTTCTGACAAGGAGCTCCCCATGAAGAGACTTCCCATCCGGTCCCGTGTGGTCCTTGGCCTGATCCTCGCCTTGACCCTTCTCTGGGCAGCTGCCCCAATGCCGGCTTCCGCCCAGGCGGCCGCCTCCGCTCCGGTCAAAAAGGCCATGACCGTCGACGATTACCCCCTGTGGCGGACCATTTCGGCCCAGGCCCTTTCGCCCGACGGAAAATGGCTGGCCTACGTCCTCGAGCTCACCAACGTGCTGCCGGCCGAGGCCAAGCCGGTCCTCCATATCGTGAACCTCGGGACGAACGCCGACGTGGCCGTGAACGACGCGACCGCTCCGGTCTTTTCGCCGGATTCGCAGTGGATCGCCTATCAGGTCGATGCCGGCGCGGCCCAGCGGGCCCGCCAGGCGAGGGCAGGATCCGGCGGTTCGGGGAACGCGCCTGGGAATGCTCCCTCCGCTCAGCCGGCTCCGGGACAGACCGAGCCCGGATCGGGTCAGCCTGGTCCGCGCGGCGGAGGGGCCGCTCCGATCCCGCCCCGGCGCGTCGAGCTGAGAAACCTGGGGACGGCTGCCGTCCGGTCCTGGGAAGAGATCGGCACGTTCGCTTTCGCCCCGGCGTCCACGCACCTGATCCTCCGGAGGCGGGGCGGCGAAGCCTCGACGCCGGGCGGCCGGCGAGGCGGCAGCATGCCGCCCCAGGCTCCGCCCGCTCCCGGTTCGGCGCCTGCCGCAAGCGGCGCCCGCGGCCAGGACGCCATCCTCCTCGATCTGAAAACGGGACGCTTCCAGCTCTTCGGAAGCGTCGCCGACTACGCTTTCAACAGGACGGGCGACCTCCTCGCGTACACGGTGGACGCGGCCGTGAAGGACGCGAACGGGCTCTTTGTCTTCGAGACCCGCACCGGCCGCGTCACCCCGCTCGACAACGACGCCAAGAGCTACAACCGCCTGGCCTGGAACGACGACGGCACGGCCCTGGCGGTCCTTAAGGGGACCGAGGTCGAGAAGATGCGCGAGAAGGACAACGTCCTTGTCGCCTTCCCGAACGTCCCGGCGCTGCTGAAGGAGGGCGCTCCCGCGCCCAAGCCGGCCGTCCTCGAGCCGGCCAAGGCCGCGGGCTTCCCGAAGGGCTGGGTCGCGAGCGACCGGGCCGGCCTTGCGTGGAGCGACGACGGGAAACGCGTCTTCTTCGGGATCAAGGAGCAGGTCCCGACGCCCGACACGTCCCGCAAGTCCACGGACGAAACGGCCAACGTCGACGTCTGGAACACCGGCGACCCGGAGGTCCAATCCCTCCAGATGGTCCGGGCCGACCAGGACCGCAACTTCACCTTCCGGTCGGCCTTCGACGTCGCCGCCGGCAGGTTCGTCAAGCTCGCCGACGAGACGATGCGCGAGCTCGACGTCGCCGAGGACGGCGGGTGGGCCGTCGGCCTCGACCGGCGGGCCTATCTCCGCGACGAGACCGTCCTTCCGGCCGGCGACTATTACCGGGTCAACACGTCGACGGGCGAACGGACGCTCATCGCCAAAGGCCAGCTCGTCGGCCGGTACGTCTTCGGCATCCATCCCCGCGGCACCCACTTCCTCTATTGGAAGGACGGGGCCATCGTGGCCTACGACTTCGCGACCGGAAAGGCCCTCACCCTCGGGGCCGGAAAAGTCGACTTCACCGACACCGAATACGACCATCCCGGGACCAAACCGTCCTACGGCGTCGCCGGCTACACGAGCGACGGCAAGGCCGTCATCGCCAACCACCGCTACGACCTGTGGCTCGTGCCGCTCGACGGCTCCGCCCCCAAGGACCTGACGGGCGGCTTTGGGGCGAAGAACGAGATCCGCTTCCGCCTCCTCCGCGTCGAGCCGCCCGACCCGTCCCGGCCCCGCGCGGCGGCGGCCCGACAGCTCTTCGACCTGGCCAAGCCCCAGACCCTGTCCACTTACGGCGAATGGACGAAGAAGTCCGGCTACTCGGAGCTCGCGAACGGGAAGATCACCGAGCTCGTTTATGAGGACGCTTTCTACGGCAATCCCGTCCGGGCCCTAAAGGCCGACGTCTTCCTCTTCACCCGCCAGACGTTCGCCGAGTTCCCGGACCTCCGCGTGTCCGGCCTCGGCTTCAAGAACGCCCGGAAGGTCTCCGACGCCAATCCCCAGCAAAAGGATTTCCTCTGGGGCCACCGCCTGCTCTTCGATTACACGAACAAGGACGGCCAGCGCCTGCAGGGCATCCTGGCCATCCCGGACGACTACAAACAGGGCGAGAAGCGGCCGATGATCGTCATCTTCTACGAGAAGAACTCGCAGACGATGCACATCTACAACGCTCCGGCCTATCTGCCCAGCATGGGGCGGATGCCGATGCAGGCGACGAGCGACGGCTACCTGGCCATGCTCCCCGACGTCCATTTCCGGACCGGCAACTCCCACTCGGACATGCTCGAATGCGTCGAGGCCGCCACCCAGAAGGTCATCGACATGGGCTATGCCGACCCGGCCCGGATCGGCGTATCGGGCCACAGCTACAGCGGCGAGGGCGCGGCCTTCATCGGGACGATGTCCAAGATGTTCGCCGCCGTGGGCATGGGGGCGGGCGTCGTCGACCTCTACAACGACTTCAGCATGCCCTGGGGCTGGGGCTACGGCTACCAGGGCGGGAGCGGCGACACCGCTTTCAATTATTACCTCTATGACCAGGGCCGCTGGGGCTTCTCGCCTTGGGACAAGCCCGACAAGTACCATTTCGAATCGGCCCTCACGCACGTCCCGAACGTCACCGCCCCGTTCCTCATCATGCACGGCACGTCAGACCCGACCGTCGGCTTCATCAACGGCCTGGCCTTCTACCACGCCCTGAGATACTTCAACAAGCCCGCGGTCCTGTTGGCCTATCCCGACGAGGGCCACGGCCTGCGCGGGCTGGCCAACCGGAAGGACCTGACCGTCCGCTTCTTTGAGTTCTTCGACCACTTCCTCAAGGGCGCGCCGGCGCCCAAGTGGTGGACCGACGGCGTGCCGTTTCTGAAGAAGGCGGACGGGCCGGCGAAATAGAAAGGGGAGAGGCGGATCGGACGCGGGCTAGCGGAGGGCCCCGGCGGCCGCGGCGGCGACTTCGTTCGCGTCGAGGCTCGGGCTTGGCCGTTCGCCGATGAAGCTTGCGATCGCTGCAAGGAGCGCGAGCACGATCAGAGCCTTGACGGCCGAGCGGCCGAACGAGCCCTGGCAGCGGATCGTCACGACGCGCCCTGGACGCCTCGGCAGCTTGTCCGGCCGGCGGGGATCGAACGGCCGTTTGAGCCAAAAAGCGAAAGGATCCATGGGCATCTCCAAAGCGCGATCAGGCTGCATGTTTTACCACGTTTGAAAGGCCGTTACCAGTTTCCGCTCCGTCAGCGGCGAAGGAATCCCCCCAAGCGGGTGTTTCCGGGGGGCAATGCGCGGCCCTGAGGTTCAAGCGGGCGGGATCCGCCCGTCCTTGATGGCCAGGTCATAGATGGGCTTGATGAGGACGCCGAGAACGCTCCCGCTCGCCTGTCCGTCCTTGAGAAGCCTCGAGATCCGCAGCCCGCTCTCCGTGAAAAGCGCGGCCGCGATCCCCAGCTTGACCAGGCTCCAGGTCTCTAAAACGCCTTGGGCCATGGCCTTCAGGCCGGGGCCGGCGAGGGCGAGGGCCACCAGGACGGTGACGACGGCCGAAATAACGACGTTCGGCCGGGGCTTGTAGCGGCCGTAGGATGCGAGGACCGCCTGGCGCCGCGCGGGCAGGAATCCCCAGATCGGAGCGAAGGCATAGGACAGGTCGGAGGACCTGTTCCGGGCTTTCTCGAGCTCGGGGTCGAGGACCGGAAAGCCCTGGCCGCCTTTCAGGAACCGATACGCATACTTCTTGTTCTCGCGGCCCGACCCCGTCAGAACGTAAGATTCTCCGCCGCAGGTCACCCCTCCCGCTCTCTCCCACCAGACCTTCGGCACTGTCGAGAGGACCTTCAGCTCGGCCTCGCTCTTCTGGACCTCGTCGCCTGCGTCATGTTCGGGGCCCTCGCGTTTCGAACGGAGATCGAGGAGAACGAGGAACAGGCTCCCCATGGGCTCCCCAGTCGATAGGGCCGCCGCCAGCCGGAAGGCCCCCTCGGCCAGGACCAGACACGCCAGAAGGCCGGCCCAGGCCGGGACGGACCTTGCTGAGCCGGCCGCCGTTCCGGAGACCGTCTGCGCGAAAAAGGAGAAGGCGAACGGGAGGGCGATCATGATCTCCAGGACGGCCGACCAGAGCGTCGCCCGGGCGGGATCCAGCCCGGCCTCCTCGCAGCGCCGCTCCTGCCGCCGGGCCGGCAGGAATCCCAAGAAGGCTTGACCGGCCCAAGAGAGGAAGCTCTTCTGTCCGCGGATCCGGTCCTTGTGCAGGGCGTCGGCGAATTCCCGTTCCGAGCCTTCTCCCCATTCGACATAAACGCGGATCGTGTCCTGCCCGGTCCACGGCTCAAGCCGGTAGATCCACTCTCCGCCCGACCGCTCGGCCGCCACGACCTCGTAGAGATCCTCCCCGATCCGGACGGCCGTCCCCGGATGGGCCGGCCGGCGCAGATCCTCAGCGACCCTTGGCCGGAGCTTCGGATGCGGATGGGTAAGGCGGATCTCTTTGCTCACGGTCCCCCGGACCGCATGATAATACGCGCCGGGAGGCAAATCAACGCCGCGGCCTGGCCGGCCGCGATCGTCCCGTTCCCTGGGGGGGCGCCGCCGGGAATTCTGGCCATCACCCCCGGCGATGAGACAATTTTTGCTATTTTCACCCAGGCAATGCTCACCCCGGGTGATTGACGCAAATTGTCTCTCGGCGAGAATGGAACCCGTGACAGCAATGCCTCCTATCCCTTATAATTTCTCTCCTATAAGAGAAAAGACGTCTGTTCGAGCGTCTCTAGGATTAGGAAGTATGGCCTTTGTTTCATTGACAGGAATTGTCCATCATTATAAGATTACGGGATAAAAAATGGCTCCCAACCTGGGTGAGCTGCTCCTGAGGGAAAAGATCCTCTCTGCCGACCAGTTGAAGTCCGCGCTGGAGTTCCAGAAGAAGAACAGCCTGCCCGTGGGCACGTCGCTCGTTCAGCTCGGCTACCTGACCGAGGAGGACATCGCCCAGGCCCTCAGCCGCCAGCTCGGCTATCCCTATATCGACCTCGACCAGTTCGACGTCTACGCCGAGGTCATCACCCTGATCCCGGTCGATGTGGCCAAGAAACATATGATCATGCCCATCCACCGGATCCGGAACTTCCTGACCCTGGCCATGGTCGACCCGACCGACCTCGAGATCATCGAGGACGTCCGCTTCCGCACCGGCCTGTCGATCCAGCCGGTCATCGCCTCCGAGTCCGGCGTCATCAACGCCATCAACAAGTATTACGGCACGGCCGACGCCATCCGGGTCAAGAAGATCATCGAGGACATCGCCCTGGCCGACGACGGCCGGGTCAACATCATCGAAGAGGACAAGGACTCCGAGGTCCTCACGGATACGGATATGGAGGCCGAAGAGGCCCCCATCATCAAGCTCGTCAACCAGACCTTCATCGACGCCATCAAGCGGGGCGCGAGCGACGTCCACTTCGAGCCCTACGAGATGAGCTTCCGCGTCCGCTACCGCATGGACGGCGACCTCTACGAGATCGTCAACCTGCCCCTGAAATACCGCAGCCCGGTCATCTCCCGCGTCAAGATCCTGTCGAACATGGACATCGCCGAGAAGCGCCTGCCCCAGGACGGCCGCATCAAGATGCGCCTGCGCCTCGACAACGGCAAGAAGAAAGAGGTCGACATGCGCGTCTCCTCGCTGCCGACCCTCTGGGGCGAGAAGATCGTGGCCCGCATCCTCGACAAGGAGATGCTCAAGCTCGACCTGACCCAGCTCGGCTTCGAGGAAGAGTCGCTGGCCGTCTTCCAGGAGGCCATCGGCAAGCCCTGGGGCATCGTCCTCGTCACCGGCCCGACGGGCAGCGGCAAGACGAACACGCTCTACTCGGCCATCTCGACGATCAACTCGCCGGACATGAACATCATGACCGCCGAGGACCCGGTCGAGTTCAACGTCCCGAACATCAACCAGGTCCAGATCAAGGAAGAGATCGGGCTGACGTTCGCCGCCTGCCTCCGGAGCTTCCTGCGGCAGGACCCCGACATCATGCTCGTCGGCGAGATGCGCGACCAGGAGACCGTCGACATCGCCATCAAGGCCGCCCTGACCGGCCATCTCGTCTTTTCCACCATCCACACCAACGACGCCGCGAGCTCCATCACCCGCATGGAGAACATGAACATCGAGCCCTTCCTGATCGCCGACTCGCTCATCCTGGTCGCGGCCCAGCGGCTGGTCCGCAGGCTCTGCAAGAAGTGCGCCCAGCCCCACGTCCTGCCCGACGCCGCCCTGCTCGAGATGGGCTTCCAGAAGAGCGAGCTCAAGGGCCTCCAGGTCCTGAAGGCCGGCGGCTGCGACGCCTGCAACAGGACCGGCTACAAGGGCCGGACGGCCCTCTTCGAGGTCATGAAGGTCGACGACGACATCCGGACGATGATCCTGACCCGCGCCCAGTCCCGCGAGATCAAGCGGAAGGCCATCGAGAAGGGGATGCTGACCCTGCGCCGGAGCGGCCTCGTCAAGATCAAGAACGGCGTCACCTCGGTCGAGGAAGTCCTGCGGGAAACGGTCCGGGACGAATGACCCGGCTCGGAGAAGAACGGAGGTTCCCATGGCTAAGCCCATTTTCGAGCTGCTGAAAGCCTGCGTCGAGGCCGACGCGAGCGATCTGCACGTCACGACCTACATCCCGCCCCGCATCCGGGTCCACGGCACGCTCAGGGACCTCGAGCACCCGCCCCTGACGCCGGCCGAGACGAAAGAGATCATCTACAGCATCATGACCGACAAGCAGAAGCGGCTCTTCGAGGACAAGCTCGAGCTCGACTTCTCCTTCGGCATCAAGGAGCTCGGCCGCTTCCGGGCCAACGTCTTCATGCAGAAGGGCGCCGTGGCCGGAGCCTTCCGGCGCTTCCTGCCCTCGATGTGGAGCTTTGCCCAGCTGGGCATCCCCCAGCGCATCCAGCAGCTCTGCTACCTGCCGCGGGGGCTCATCCTTGTCACCGGCCCCACGGGCTGCGGCAAGTCGACGACCCTGGCCTGTATGATCGAGCACATCAACTCCGAGAGGCCCGTCCATATCGTCACCATCGAGGACCCCATCGAGTACTACCTGACGCCGCGCAAGGCCATCATCAACCAGCGCGAGCTCTTCGCCGACACGCAATCGTACGGCAACGCCCTGCGCTCGGTCCTGCGCGAGGACCCGGACGTCGTCCTCGTCGGCGAGATGCGCGACTTCGAGACGGTCGAGGCCTGCATGCGGGTCGCGGAGACGGGCCACCTGACCTTCTCGACCCTGCACACGAACTCGGCGGTCGAGTCGATCAGCCGCATCATCGACATCTTCCCCAGCCAGTATCAGGCCCAGGTCCGGATCACGCTGTCGATGTCGCTTGAAGCCGTCCTGACCCAGGCCCTGCTGCCGCGGGCCGACGGCAAGGGCCGGGTCCTGGCCATGGAGATCCTCATCCCCAACCCGGCCATCCGCAACCTCATCCGCGAGAACAAGATCCACCAGATCTATTCGTCGATGCAGATGGGCCAGGAGAAGTTCGGGATGCAGACCTTCAACCAGTCCCTGGCCAATCTCTACTTCCGCAAGCTGGTCACCCTCGATACCGTCATGTCCATGACCTCCTTCCCGGAGGAGCTGACCGATATCATCCAGCGCCGCGAGGGCGTCAAGATCGGCGCTGGCGGAACGCAAAAACGATAGGGGCCGTCCCCGACGAGCGAGGTGAACGATGCCGACTTTCGTCTGGAAAGGCAAGAACCGTTACGGCGACACGGTCGGGGGCGAGCGCGTCGCCGCGACCAAGGAAGAGCTGAGCCGGCTGCTCCAGAAGGACCAGATCACGGTCCTCAGCGTCGGCGCGGCCCGGGGCGGCTTCAAGATCCCCTTCCTCAAGAGGGAGAAGGTCAGGCTCAAGGACCTGGCCGTCTACAGCCGCCAGCTCTCGGTCCTCATCGACGCCGAGCTGCCCCTGATCCAGAGCCTCGGCATCCTCGAGGAGCAGCAGAAGAACGCCTATTTCAAGAACGTCATCAAGACCGTCAAAGAGGACGTCGAGGCGGGCTCGACCCTGAACCAGGCCAAACGGAAGCACCCCAAGGCCTTTGACGACCTCTACTGCAACCTGATCGCCTCGGGCGAGCAATCCGGCTCGCTCGACGTCATGTTGCGCCGGCTGTCCGAGTTCATCGAGAAGAACGTCCGCCTGAGGGCCAAGGTCAAGCAGGCCATGATCTATCCGGTCGCCATCCTGATCTTCGCCGTCGTCGTGACGATCTTCATGCTCTGGAAGGTCATCCCCATCTTCGCCAACATCTTCCGCGACCTTGGCGCCGAGCTGCCTTGGCTGACGGCCACGGTCGTCGCCGCGAGCGACTTCATGCAGAAATATATCCTGCTCGTGATCGCGGGCATCATCGGTGCTATCCTTGCCGTCCGCTATTACCGAAGCACGACGCCGGGCCGCTGGTCGACCGACAAGCTGCTCCTGAAGGTGCCGCTCTTCGGTAAACTCCTTTACAAGGTCGCCATGACCCGCGTGACCCGGACGCTGGCGACGCTCATCTCCGGCGGCGTGCCCATGCTCGAGGCCCTGAAGATCACCTCGACCACGGCCGGCAATGTCGTCATCGAGAAGGAGATCATCGACGCCCGCAAGTTCGTCTCCGAAGGCAAGACCCTGAGCGAGTCCTTCAAGCAGGCCGGGAACTTCCCGACGATGATGCTCCAGATGATCAACGTCGGCGAGGCGACCGGCACACTCGACGAGATGCTCTCCAAACTGGCCGCCTTCTACGACGAAGAAGTCGACAACTCCGTGGCCGCCCTTCTCTCGGTGCTGGAGCCGATCATGCTCATCTTTATCGGCGGCCTGGTCGGCAGTCTGGTCATTTCGATGTACCTGCCGATCTTCAGCCTTATGAAGGCGTTCTAGGAGATCCGGATCCCGCGCCCGGGGAGAGCCGCGATGAGGTGGAAAGGGAAGACGGGGCCGACGGTGGAAAGACGGAGCGTCCTCCTTCACAACGTCTATCGCCTCGTCGTCCTGACCTCCCTTCTCATCGCGGCCGTCATCATCCAGCTGTCTTCGGCCGACGCCCAAATCAACCTTCCGTTTTATTACCTGATCTTCGGCGCCTATGCCTTCTCGGCCCTCTTCTTCGGCGTCTATGCCTGGTCTAGGCGCCTGACGGTCCTGGCGTACCTCCAGGTCGTCTTTGACCTCCTCCTGATCACGGCTTTCGTCTACATCTCGGGCGGCCTTTCGTCCTCGATGTATTTCCTGTATGTCTTCCCGATCATCGCCGCCAGCCTGGTCATCTCCGGGCGGGCCGGGTTCCTGGCCGCGGCCCTCTCGGCCATTCTCTTCGGTCTCCTGGGCGACGGCCTTTACTTCGGGTTCATCCCTGCCTTCCGTCCCGAACAGGCGGTCCGC
>Ga0136653_10000478_pt1 | contig 21104 bp, 16 predicted proteins | sample LakKivw275mmetaG_FD_94866 | JGI IMG/M metagenome (GOLD analysis project Ga0136653, IMG submission 94866) | Anoxic lake water microbial communities from Lake Kivu, Rwanda to study Microbial Dark Matter (Phase II) - Lake Kivu water 275m metaG... | ecosystem: Environmental > Aquatic > Freshwater >...
CCCCGGGCTTGGTGCTCGGCCCCATGAGCGAACCGTTGTCCTGGAGGCCGCCTGCGATCCGGTAGGGATAGGACATGTCGAAGTCGATGGCGTAGAACTGGGCCAGGGGCAGGAAATCGGGATGGTACCAGTTCTTGCCGCCGTCCCAGGTCACGCCCAGGCCGTGATCGTACCCGAGCAGCATGTGGCCGCTGTCCTTCGGGTCGATCCAGAGGGCGTGGTTGTCGCCGCCGAAGCGGAACGGCGACGTCCAGGTCTTGCCGCCGTCCCGGGTGGCCAGGACGCTGACGCTGAGGACGTAGACGACCTTGTCGTCGTTGGGGTCGACGACGATCTGCCCGTAATAATAGCCGGGGTTGCCGCCGATGCTGCGCTTCTCCGGGCTGATCCGGGCCCAGGTCGCGCCGCCGTCGTCGGAGCGGTAGATCTCGCCGTCGATCATGCCGGCGCTCGATCTTCCGGTCAGGATCTCCTGCCAGCGGGCCTCCGGGGACAGGCCGGGCTTGTTGGCGTTCTCGATCTCGGCGAAGACGACCTTCGGGTTCTTGGGATAGACGGCCAGGCCGATCCGGCCGAGGATGCCGCCGGGCAGGCCGCCGGCGAGCTTCGTCCAGGTCTGGCCGCCGTCGGTCGTCTTGTGGACGCCGGAGCCGGGGCCGCCCAGGCCGAACGTCCAGGGCTTGCGGAAGCGGTCGTAGGTCGCCGCATAGAGCGTGTTCGGGTCCGAAGGGTCCATGACGACGTCGACGACGCCGATCGAACGCCCGTCGACCGTGACGTCGAGGGCCTTGGCCCAGGTCTGGCCGCCGTCGGTCGTCTTGTAGAGCCCGCGCTCGGGGTTCTCGGAATAGAGATGGCCCAGGGCGGCGACGTAGACGATGGCGGGGTCGGTCGGGTGGATGACGATCCGGCCGATGTGATGGGACTCCTTGAGCCCCATGTTCGTCCAGGTCTTGCCGGCGTCGGCGGACTTGTAGACCCCGTCGCCCCAGTAGGTCGAGCGGGAGTTGTTGGCCTCGCCCGAGCCGAGCCAGAGGAGGTCGGGGTCGGAGGGGGCCACGGCGATGTCGCCGATCGAAAAGACCTTCTCGTTCTCGAAGAGGGGCTCGAAGGTCTGGCCGTTGTTCTCGGTCTTCCAGAGATGGCCCGAGGCCGAGGCGGCGTAGAACGTGTGCGGCTTTTGGGCCGGCACGGCGAAGTCGACGAACCGGCCACTCTGCTGGGTCGGGCCGACGGAGCGGAAGGTCAAGCCTTTGAGCACGGCGCCCGTATCGAGCGGGGCCGCGGCGGCCTTGGCCTTCGGCGCCGTCCGCGCCTGGGCCCCGAGGCCCGCGGCCAAGCCCGCGAGCAGGGCCAGGGTCAGGATCGATCCGGTGATCTTGCGTGTCATCGATGTCCTCCTTCGTTCGGCGTTATTCGTTCTCTCTCGAGCGATAAATGACCTTTCTCGCCGCGAGCTCCTCCATGACCGCGCGGAAGACCGTCTCGTCGGCGCCGAGGAACTCCGGCGGCGAGATGCCCTTGCGGCCGAACCGCCCCGCCAGGATGAGGCGGGCCGCGGCGGTCGCCGGAAAGCCCGTCGTCCGGGCCATGGACGAGAAACCGGTCAGCCGGTCGCGGCGGTCGAACAGGTCGTACTCGATCCGTTTCGGCCGGCCGGCCGCCTGGCCGGAGACGACGATGCGCATGATGGTGAACTCGTCGTCGCTCTCGTGGAGCTGCCAGTGCTTGAAGAGGATCGACGAGGTCACGTCGAGGGGACGGGCCCGGGCGCCGCGGACGTCGATCTCATCGCGGTCGAAGAAGCCGCTCTCGCGCAGGGCCCGGATGTGGCCGACGTGGCCCGGGTAGCGCAGCGTTTTCTCGATCATGTTGGGGACCTTCATCGTCCTGAGCAGCGAGCGCAGGCCGTCGGAATTGAAGGCTTCGAGCGTCCCGACCTCGGGGAAATCCAGGTGCTCGACGTCGGACAGGGCCGGCTTGACGACGACGTGGCCGTTCTCGACGTAGCGGGCCGGACGGGTGTATTCCTCGATGACGTCGGCCGGCGAGAACGGGGCCTTGTACTCGAACGGGAACTCCCGCCGGAACGGCAGGCCCCCGACGTAGCATTCGAACCGGGTGACGGTCATCCGGGCGTCGTGGTAGCCCAGGATCATGTTGCTCATGCCCGGGGCGACGCCGCAGTCGACGACCGCGGTCACCCCGGCCCGGCGGGCGGCCTCGTCGTGGACGAAAGCGTCCTCGGGGAAGAACGAGATGTCGACGACGTCCTTCCCCGCCGCGATGACCTCGCCCAGGGCGGCGAAGCCCATCCAGCCCGGCACGGCGCCGACGACGAGGTCGGCTCCGGCGACCGCGCCGCGGACGGCGCCCGGGAGCGCCAGGTCGGCCCGCGCGCGGCGCACGGGCGTGTCGCCGAGTGCTTCGAGGTTGGCCGGACTGACATCGACCGACGTGACCTCGAAATCCCGGCAGAGGTCGAGGGCCATGACCCGGCCGACCATCCCGGCGCCGAGCACGGTGATCCGCTTCATGTGGGCTCCTTCCTCGATAGAGGGTGAAGAGGATTTATAACCCAGACGGCGCCGAGTTTCAACTCAATACCGGCCGAGCTCCTCGGCGACCTCGGCCAGGACGGCGATATTCTCCGGCGGCGTCCGCGGCGCGATCGAGCAGGCCGTGCTCAGGATGTAGCGGCCGCCGGGCCGGCCCGCGGCCAGGCGCCGGGCGGCGTCGGCCCGGACCGCTTCCCTGTCGCCGGCGAGGAGGACGTGGACGGGATCGATGTTGCCCTTGATGAAGACCCGGCCGCCGACGCGCGCCTTGGCTTCGGCCAGCTCGACCCGGCCGAGGGGCGGCGGGTCGAGGCATTCGATGCCGGAGGCCCCCGAATCGGCCATGAGCTCGAGCCGGTCGTGGATGTCGCCGCAGGTGTGGATGTAGGCCCGGACGCCCCGGGCCTCGACGGCCCTGACGATGCGGCGCTCGAACGGCTGGACGAACCTCTTATAGAACGCCGTTGAGAGGAAGCCCGCCCCGGCGAAGGGCGACGAGAGCTTGACCGCGTCGACGCCTGTCGCGGCCAAGCCCTCGGCGAGCTCGATGATCCCCGTCGTGAAGCGGTCGAGCACGGCCGCGGCCCGGCCGGGGTCCTCAAGGCACCCGACCATCGCCGGCTCGAAGCCGAAGAGGTCGAGGAAATAATCGAGCGGCGAGGTCACCTCTCCATGGACCGAAAAGTCCCGGCCGGCGCGTCCGACGACCTCGAGGACCGCGTCGAAGAGATGCTCGCGGTCAAGGGCGAAGCGGAGGCCCTGCGAGACGGGGATGTAGCCGACCGTTCCGGGGAGGGAGGCGGGATCGAAGCCGGCGAATTCGGGGCGGACCGGCGGCCGGTCCGGCTCGGCGAGGGGCAGATCGTCGGCCGGAAAGACGGTCGCCCCGCCGCTCCTCCAGCGGACGCGCTCGCCCCCGGGGCCCGGCTCGGCCCCGGCGATCCGCCGCTCCCAGTCCGGAGCGTGGCCGTGGAGGCTGACCAGGATGCCGTCGAAGCCGTAGCGCCGGCGCAAGGCCAGAAGGGCCTCGACATAGGTCCCGGCGTCATGCCAGAGGGCGGCCGGCCGGACGCCGGTCGCGACGAGCATGTGGCCGATGCTCATCTGGCACATGACCGGGACGCGGTCGGGCGCTCCGCCGGACATGGCCGCGGCCATCCGCTCCCGGGACGTCATCGAGCGCCTCCGCCCGGCAGGATAGCCCCCGGGGCCGCGCCGGTCAAGGGAGCCGTTTACAAATCCTGAACGGAGGCGCTATCATTGTTACCCATGGACAGGCCGAGATGACGAGACCCGCAGCCCTTCTCGCGACCGCTCTCGTCGTTCTGGCCCTTCCTCTCGCCGGCCGCGGCGCGGCCGAGGACCGGGCCAAGGACCCCGAACGCTACAAGGCCAAGCTCATCGGCGTCCCCTTCATCTATTATTCCCCCGAGACGAAGCTCGCCTTCGGCGGCGGCGGCGTCTTCAATTTCCGGGCCGGGCGGCACAAGGAAGAGAGCCGCACGTCCACGGTCTGGGCCTATGCCAGCTACAACCTGGCCCGCCAGTTCAACGTCCTGGTCAGGCCGGAGATCTACCTGCGGTCGAACGACATCTATCTTCAGGCCAACATCCGCTGGGAGCGCTCGCCGCAGCTCTTCTTCGGGGTCGGCAACGACAGGCCGGCCGCCGCCGAGGAATCCTTCACCCCGAAGATCCTGACGATCCAGCTGGCGGCCAAGCATCGGATCTTCCGCAGCCTGTTCGCCGGGCTGCAGTACGACTTCGAGAGCCTGGCCATGGAGAAGGTCGAGCCGGGCGGCGTCCTCGACACCGCCCGGCTCGTCGCGAGCGAAGGCGGCGTCTATTCGGGCTTCGGCTTCAGCCTCAACTGGGACACGCGGGACGCGGTCCTCTTCCCCCGCCAGGGCGTCTTCGCCGAGCTGACGGCCGACTCCTACGGCACCCTGATGGCGAGCGACGCGAGCTACTCCTCTCTCCGGCTCGACGTCCGCAAGTATGTGACCGTCGGACCCGACCGCGTCCTGGCCCTCCAGGTCTATCTCCACTCGACCGGGGGCGACGTGCCCTTCGACCGGCTGGCCCTTCTCGGCGGGGAATCGCTGATGCGGGGCTACTACAAGGGCCGTTTCCGGGACAAGGGCCTGATCGTCCTCCAGGGCGAATACCGCCAGTTCGTCACGGAACGGATCGGCTTCGCCGGCTTCGCCGGGCTGGCCGACGTCTTCCCGGGCTTCCGGGATTTCGAGGTCAGGCGGCTGAAGTATTCCCTGGGCGGCGGCCTTCGCTATGTCGTCAACGCGCGCGACGGGACCGCCGTGCGGCTGGACGTGGCTTGGGGGCAGGCCTCGTTCGGCGTCTATCTCACCGCCAAGGAAGCGTTCTAGCCCTCCCCGCCTATTTCAGCTCGGACGTGCAGTGCGGGCAGCGGACGGCCTTGATCGGGACGGCCGTGGCGCAGTAGGGGCAGTCCTTCGTCGCCGGCGCCGGGGCGGGCGCTTCGGCCTTCTTCTTCAGCCGGTTCATGGCCCGGATGATCAGGAAGAGGACGAAGGCGACGATCAGGAAGCTGATGAGCGCGTTGATGAATTTGCCGTAGCCGATCGCGACCGTGTCGGACAGGCGGATGGCCAGGCTGGCGAAATCGACCTTGCCGAGCAGCATCCCGATCGGGGGCATCAAGACGTCGTTGACGAGCGAGGTGACGATCGACCCGAAGGCCGCGCCGATGATGATGCCGACGGCCATGTCGAGGACCGACCCGCGCATGGCGAACTCTTTAAATTCTTTGAACATGCCGACCTCCTAAGGAATTGTTCCGGCCCTTTTATACCGAAGAGCCTGCGGGGCTGTCAATCGCGGACGACGGGAAAAGAGGCGATCCTCAGGCGGGCGCAGCCCATGGGGACGAGCTCGACCTCCTCGACCGGGCCCGCCCCGGCCGCCGGGCTGGCCGGCACCGACCCGACCATCCTCCCCTCCTCCGTCCAGCCGGGCACCCGGCGCGCCCGGGCCGTCAGGACGATCGGGGCCGCGTCCGGGGCGAAGGGCTGGAAGGGCGGCGTCCGCCGCGAGGCCAGACGCACCGGGGCCGAGGACCCTTCCCGGCCGAGGACGAGGCCGTAGTTCCAGGGCGTCGTCGGAAGGACCTCGTAGGCGGGCCATTCTTCCGTCCCGCCGTACTTCCGCCAACTCTCGCCGATCCTCAGCGAATACCAGAGCGGCCCCCGCCGGACGGAGACGGCGCCCCGGACCGAAGGCCAGGTGACGATCTCGATCCCCGGAGCGAGATCCAGCCGGACCTCGTCCCCGTGGCGCCAGGTCCGCCGGAGAACGGCGTAGCGCCCGCCGCGGAAATCGCCTTCGACGGCGGCGCCGTTGACGGTGATACGCACGGTCTTGGCCCAGCCCGGCAGGCGCAGGTACAGCGGGAACGTGGCCGGCCGCTCGCAGGCGACGGCGAGCCGGACCTCGTCCTCGAACGGGTAGAAGGTCTCTTCGACGATCCGGACCTCCCCGCCTTCGGCCACCTCGGCCGTGACCGACGAGGGCGCATAGATCACCGCGGCCAGGCCGTTGTCGGCGGTGGCCATCCAGAGGTGCTCGGCCAGGTACGGCCAGCCGAAGGCGACGTTGTGCTGGCAGCAACGGTAGCTCCAGGGGTCGTAGGAGACGAGCGTCCCGGAGTTCTGGAAGTCGTGCTCGCCGCTGCGGTCGCAGGAGACGAGGTTCGCGGCGGTGAGGTAGTGCAGCCCCTTCAGGTCCTGGGTCAGGGAGGCCGGCAGGGAATTGAAGGCGACCTCCTCGGCCCGGTCGGCCCAGACCGGATCGCCCGTGATCTTGAGCAGGGACTCGAAGCTGGCCAGGAACTCGACCATCGTGCAGGTCTCGGCGCCCTGGCGGGGGTCCGCCTTGCCCGGCCGGATGTTCTCGTCCGCGCCGAACATGCCGCCGGGCTGGCGGCCGTAGCGGTCCATGACCTGCCGGTAGTTGCGCTCCACCGCTTCGAGGAGAAGCGGGTCCCGGGTCTGCTGGAAGAAGACCGCCGGATAACGGAAGCCCATGGCGATGTTGACGCCGTGATAGAACGAGCTCTCCTCCCAGTTCCGGTCGCGCTCGCCGCTGAGGATGGGCGCGGCCCAGTCCGCCGTCCGGGCATAGATCTTCCGGGCCAGGTCCAGCAGAAAGCTCTCGCCGGTCCGGTTGTAGAGCCAATACACGCTTTCGAGGTTCTCGCCGCCGCGCAGCTTCTGCCAGCTCCCGGGGAGCAGGTCCTCGGCCGGGAGATGGAACTCGTATTGGAAGAACCGGCTCATCAGCGACAGCACCCTACGGTCGCCCGTGTCCTCGTAGTAGCTCTGCAGGGCGGCCAGCATGATCATGTTCGGCCAGAGGTCGCGGGACTCCCGGTTCGCGGCCGGGCCGAAGTACCCGTCCCGGGCCTGGGACCTGAAGACATGCCCGAGCCAGCGCTCGGTCTCCCGGCGCAGCGACGCGTCCTTGAGCAGATAGCCGAGGTCGCCGAAGCCCTTGAGCCAATAGGGCAGCTCTTCCCAGCCCTTGCCTTCGTACGTGATCCAGCCGCTGTCGTCGCCGAGGAACCGGCTGATCTCGCCCAGGCGGCCGACGAAGCCGTCCCGCATGAGCTGCAGCTGGGCCATCAGCCAGCCCCGCGGCTCGACGTTCCCGAGGGGCAGCTTGACCAGCGGGCTCGGGGCGAGCGGCGCCCGGTTGGAGGGATAGATGCCGTTCGGCGCCGGGGCCGGCGGGACCGCGACCACGGTCGCCGAAGCTTCGGCCCGCGGCGGTTCGGGCCCGGGTGGCGCGGGCAGCCGGATGGTCAGGAACACGACCGCGAGGAACAGGGCCGGGATGACGAGCGATCTCATGCGGGCCTCCTCACCAAACGACGCCGTAGTCCTCGCCGTAATTGCTGCTGCCGCCCCAGAAGGTGCCATGGGCGCGGTCGAAATAGATCGCGTTGATGGGCCCGGAGGTGTACCTCTTGACCGAGAGGACATAGCCCATGTCCCGCAGCTGGGCCCGGACCGCTTCCGGGACCGTCTCGTTGACGTCGAGCTTGCCGGGGAAGATCCTATGGTCGGCGAAGGAATCGTGCATCTGGTAGCTCGTGATGTTGGGCGCCTCGCAGGCCTCCTGGACCGTCATGCCGAACTCGACGACGTTGAGGAAGAACTGCAGGAGGTTCTGGTCCTGGGTGTCGCCGCCCTGGACGGCGAACGAAAGGAACGGCCGCCCTTCCTTGAGCGCCAGGCCGGGCGTCAGGGTCGCCCGGGGCCTTTTCCCCGGGGCGATGACGTTGAAGGGGTTCTGGCGCTCGTCCAGGACGAAGCTCTGGGCCCGCTGGCTCATGCCGAAGCCGGTCCGGCCGGCCAGGACGCAGGGGACCCAGCCGCCGCTCGGCGTCACCGAAACGACCCAGCCGGCCTTGTCGGCGGCCTGGATGGAGGTCGTGCCGCGGCGGAACGCGTCCTCGACGGCGGCCGCTTCCTCGGACCCCAGGGCGCCGGCCTCGCCGCGCCCCCAGTCGAGCCAGGTCTCGAGGAGCCTTTTAAAAGGATTGCTCTTGCCCTCGAAGGGATAGGGATCGCCCGGCTTGACGGCGTCGTCGTTTCGGCCGGCGCGAACGAGTTTGACCCGGTCGCGGGCATAGTCCTTGGCGAGGAGCCCGCGCAGGGGCTCCTCCGGCGGGAAGTAGGGATCGCCGTAATAGAAATCGCGGTCGGCGAAGGCCAGGTTCATGACCTGGTAGAGCGTGTGGATGTAGGCGGCGCTGTTGTAGCCCAGGGCCTTGAGGTCGATCGTCTCCAGCATGTTCAGGGCCTGGAGCATGACCGGGCCTTGGACCCAGCTCGTCAGCTTGTAGACCTCGATGCCCTTATAGGTCGTCATGACGGGCTCCTCAATGCGGACCTTCCAGGCGCCGAGGTCCTCCATGGTGATGAGACCGCCCTGTTCCTTCGAGCCGCGGACGAACTCGCGGCCGAGGTCGCCCTTGTAAAACCGGTCATAGGCCGCGTAGATCGCGTCCTTGCGGCCTTTCCCCGCGGCCAGGGCCTGCCTCTCCGCTTCGACGAGCTTCCCGAGCGTTGCGAGAAGGTCGGCCTGGCGGAAGATCTCGCCCGGCCGCGGCGCTTCGCTCTCTTCGCCGAGGTGAGGCAGCAGGACGGCCTTCGAATACGGCCAGGCCTTGATCCTGTCCTTGTCCTTCTCGATGCGGTCGCTCGTCTCCTTGTCCATCGGATAGCCCTCGGCCAGCTTCATGGCCGGGGCCAGGACCTCGGCCAGGCTCATCGTGCCGTATTCGGCAAGCATGGTCAGCAGACCCCCGGGGGTCCCCGGGGTCACGGCCGAGAGAGGCCCGTACTCGGGCGGATAGGCGAAGCCCTTGGCTTTGTAGAACTCCGGCGTCGCGCCCGTGGGGGCGACGCCGAGTGCGTTGATGGCGATGACCCGGCCCGTCTTCGGGTTGTAGATGAGGGCTTGGGTCTCACCGCCCCAGCTGAGAACGTCGTACATCGTGCAGACCGCGCCGAGCATGGCGCAGGCGGCGTCGACGGCGTTGCCGCCTTTGGCGAAGACGAGGGCTCCGGCGGTGGCGGCGAGAGGCTTGCCGGTGATAGCCACCCACTCCCGTCCGTGAAGCACGGGCTTCTCCGTCTTTTGGTCCGCCGTCCCGAGGATAGAGGTCCCGAGGAGCACGAGAACGATCCCAACGGCGAGATATTTCATCGGTCCGTCCTTGTTGACGTCCCGGCGGGCTCAGAGCCCGCTCGGGCCGAGATCATAGACCAGAGTGAGCGCGAAGCCTTGCCGCAAGCACGCCAGCGACGGCGCCAGGCGGCCGGGCCGGTCGTGGGTGCGGAGGACGAGCCGGGCCACGGCGTGACCGAGGACCGCTCCGCAGAGAACGTCCGAGGACCAGTGCCTGTCCAAAGTCATCCGGGACAGTCCGACCCCGGTCGCGACGGCGTAGGCCACGACGGGGATCCAGACCTGGCGCCGGTACTGGTGAGCGATGATCGTGGCCATGGCGAAGGCGTTGGTCGTGTGTCCGGAGGGAAAAGAATCGTATTTCCCCGACATCCCGCTCTCGAAGCGCCCAACGAAGCCCCGCGGCCCCCACCAGTGGTCGACGCCGTCCTCATAGAACGGCCGCTGCCGCCCGGCCAGGCCCTTCAGGACGCTGCCGACGAGGAAAGACTGGGCCATGGCCGAAGCGGCCAAGTAGCCCGTCTCCTTGGCCCGTTCATCTTTGAGCAGCAGGCCGAGGCCGAAGAACGCCCCGGCCGTCCCCCACGCTCCCTCATATCCCATGACCGTGACGACGGGGCCGACATGGCCGACCCAGGCATGACGCCCCGCGTAGCCTTGGACGGCATCGCGGGTCCTCTCGTCGGCGGAAACGAGAACGGCGGCCGCCGCCGCGAGCGCGAGAAGCGGGGCGACGTCGCGGGTCTTGATCCTCGCGGGCGAGCTCCAGATGAGGCCCGCGTCGCGCAGGAACTCGCGCCCGGCGTCGGCCAGGGTCAAAGACGGCGGCGGATTCGATGCTCCCGCGTCCTGGCCGGGCCGGGCCCGGACGGTCCCGGGACAAAGCAGAAGGGCCGCGACGGCCAGGGCGACCGGAGCCTGGGTCCCTTTCCTTCCCTCCATGGTCCTCCCGCCGATTATACAACACTTCGGGGATTTGTACTTATGGTCCGGGGCTTGTGCTATAATACCCGCCTTTATCGGGCCCCGGGGCCCGAAGCGGAGGAAGACGAGCGTCCATGCACCGCATCGAGCGACACCCCATCCTGCCCGTTCCCGACCGCGCCCGCGTCCGCTTCACTTGGAAGGGTCAGGAGCTCGAAGCCTACAAGGACGAGACCCTCTCCGCGGCTCTTTTCGCCGCCGGCGTCCGCGTCTTCGGCCATCATCACAAGGACGGCGCCGCTCAGGGCATCTTCTGCGCCAACGGCCAGTGCTCGCAGTGCCTCGTCCTGGCCGACGGCATCCCGGTCAAATCCTGCATGGAATTCGTTCGGCCCGGCGTCCGGCTCGAGCCCGTCGAGGGGTTGCCGGAGCTCCCCCCTGTCGACCCGCGCGGGACGGCCCGCGTCTCGCCGCAGCCGATCGAGACGGTCGACGTGCCCGTGCTCGTCATCGGCGGAGGCCCGGCCGGTCTCTCGGCCGCGATCGAGCTCGGCCGCCGCGGCGTCGAGACGCTGGTCATCGACGACAAGCACCGGCTCGGCGGCAAGCTCGTCCTGCAGACCCACCGCTTCTTCGGTTCGACCGACGCCGTCTACGCGGGGACGCGCGGCATCGACATCGCGACCCGGCTCGAAAGCGAGCTCCGCTCGTTCCCGAGCGTCCGGATCTGGCTGCAGAGCGCGGCCCTGGCCGTTTTCAGCGACGGCGCGGTCGGGGTCCTCGTCGAGGGCCGCCGCTACGTCCAGGTCCGGCCCCGTGTCCTCCTGGTCACGGCCGGGGCGCGAGAGAAGAACCTGGCCTTCCCCGGCAACACCCTGCCCGGGGTCTACGGGGCCGGGGCCTTCCAAACCCTGGTCAACCGGGACCTGGTCAAGCCCACCGGCCGCCTGTTCATCGTCGGCGGCGGCAACGTCGGGCTCATCGCCGGCTATCACGCGCTGCAGGCCGGCATCGCCGTCGTCGGCCTGGTCGAGGTCCTCGCCGAGTGCGGCGGATACAAGGTCCACCGGGACAAACTGGCCCGGCTCGGCGTGCCGATCTACACGTCTCACACCGTCGTCAGCGCCAACGGCCGGGACGCCGTGGAGTCGGTCACGATCGCCCGGGTCGACGAGAAGTTCCGTCCCGTCCCGGGGACCGAACGCTCCTTCGACTGCGACACGCTCCTCATCGCCGTCGGGCTCGACCCGGTCAACGAGTTCTATACGAAGGCCCTCGAGTTCGGCCTGACCGCGTTCGCCGCGGGCGACGCCGAGGAGATCGCCGAGGCCTCGGCCGCGATCTTCTCGGGCAAGATCCGGGGCCTCGAGGTCGCCCGGGCCCTCGGCCACGACGTCGGCGAGATCTCCGAGGACTGGTACCGGACGGCCGAGATCCTGAAGTCGCGGCCCGGGACGACGGTCCCCGAGCGCACGCCCGGGCCCGAGTCCGGCGTCTTCCCGGTCCTCCACTGCAACCAGGAGATCCCCTGCGATCCCTGCACGGCCGTCTGCCCGAACGACCTCATCGGGATCGACAAGACCGATATGCGCCGTCTCCCCGCCTTCGTCACCGAGAAGGGCGGCAAGGGCTGCACCGGCTGCGAGAAATGCGTGGCCATCTGCCCGGGCCTGGCCATCACCCTCGTCGACTACCGCAAAGACGCGGAGTTCCCGACCGTGGCCATCCCCTTCGAGTTCCCGAAGGAAACGCTCGCCGTCGGCGACCGCGTCGTCGTCGAGGACACCGAGGGGAACCCGCTCGGCCGGGTCGAGGTGGCCGCGGTCAAGGCCCTCAAGGCCAACGACCGGACCGTCATCATCAAGGTCCGGGCCCCCCGCGAGTTCGCCAAGAAGATCGCGGGGATCCGGCTCCAGCCGTCCGAGACCTCGGACCCCCTGGCCGAGTACGTCACGCGCACGGCCGACGACACGATCCTCTGCCGGTGCGAGCGGGTGACAGCCGGCGAGATCCGCAAGCTCATTCGCGAAGGCGTCCGGGACATCAACGAGATCAAGGCCGTGACCCGGGCGAGCATGGGCTCGTGCGGCGCCAAGACCTGCACGCCCCTCCTGCACCGCCTCTTCCGCGAGGAGGGCGTCCCCGAAACGGAGATCGTCGACCAGCCCAAGCGGCCGCTCTTCCTCGAAGTGCCGTTCGGCGTCTTCGCCGGCCTCGGCGGCAAGAAGGACACCCATGGCCGCGATTAGGACGGCGGACATCATCGTCATCGGCGCCGGGAGCGTCGGGACGCCGGCCGCCTTGGCCCTGGCCGAGTCCGGGCTCAAGGTCCTCGTTCTCGACCGGCTGCCGAGCGTCGGCCAGGGCTCGAACAAACGGGCCATCGGCGGTCTCCGGGCCACGCACTCCGACCCGGCCAAGATCCGCATCTGCCTGCGCAGCCTCGAGATCTTTTCGACCTGGGCGGACCGGCACGGCGACAAGATCGAATGGACCAAGGGCGGCTACAGCTACGTCGCCTACCGGGACGAGGAGGAGAAGACCCTCAAAGAGCTTCTCGCCATCCAGAAGGCGGCCGGCCTGAACATCGACTGGCTCGAAGGCCCGGAGCTCCGCAAGGTCATCCCCGATCTCAACCCCGAAGGCCTCATCGGCGGGACGTTCTCGCCCGACGACGGCAGCGCCTCGCCCCTCCTCGCCGTCCACGCTTTCTACACCCGGGCGAAAAGGCTCGGGGCCGAGTTCCGTTTCGGCGAGCGGGTGACGGCCATCCTGACCGAAGGCGGGCGGGTCCGCGGCGTCCGCACGGACGGGGGCGAATACGCCGCGCCGGTCGTTCTCAACGCCGCCGGGCCCTGGGGCGCCGAGGTGGCCGCCCTGGCCGGGATGGACGTCCCCGTCCGGCCGGACTCCCACGAAGGGGGCGTCACCGAAGCGGTGGCCCGCTTCCTAGGCCCCATGGTCGTCGACCTCCGCCCCGCCCCCGGCTCGGCCAATTACTATTTCTATCAGCACGAGACCGGCCAGATCATTTTTTGCATCACCCCGAGCCCGTCGATCTGGGGGATGGACGTCCGCGAGACGAGCGCCTTCCTGCCCATGATCTCCGCCCGCATGGTCGATCTGCTGCCCCGGCTGCGGAACCTGCGCGTGCGGCGGACCTGGCGGGGGCTTTACCCGATGACCCCCGACGGCTCGCCCATCGTCGGCTGGGACCGGGCCCGCGAAGGACACCTCCTGGCCGTGGGCATGTGCGGCCAGGGCTTCATGATCGGGCCGGGCCTCGGCGAGCTCCTCGCCCGCATGGTGCAGGGGAAGACCGACGCGGCCGACCGGGACACGCTCGCCTTTCTCAGCCCCTACCGCGAGTTCAGGGGCCAGGAAAAGCTGAAGTAAGCCCTACGCTTTCTTCCGGCCCCGCGAGATCCAGACGACGAGACGCAGGAGGAGGACCGCCGCCGCGAACAGGACGACGGGCAGGCTGAGCGACGGCAGGACCGAGCTGAAGGTCCGGACGTACCTGGCCCAGCTCGCGCCCTTCAGGAGTGTCGCGTGCGCCGCCGCGAGGACGAGCCCGGCGGTGCCGGCGTAGCGCAGGAATTTGCGCCACCGGACCGTTCCGAGCCTCATCCGGGCCCGATCGTTGGACACGGCGGCCATGAGCGCGAAGAGCGCGAGGGCGGCCAGGGCGACGGCGTCGGCGTGAGGGTCCTCGATCCCGCCTTCGGGATGGACGCCCGCGGCCGGGAGCAGCCAATGGTCCGCGGCGGCGTGGGCCAGCCCCGTCCAGAAGCCGACGAGGCCGTAGTATTTCCTGAGGACGACGCGCCGGCCGTTCCTCTTGCCGAGAACGTTGAGGCCGGTCGAGGTCATCGACAGGGCCAGAAGCAAGAGCGCCGCGACGCCGAGGGACTTGTTGACGAGGGTCAGGTCGAACCGCCAGATCCCGTCCTTGAAGTGCTGGCGGACCAAGAAATAGACGCAGCCGAAAGCGCCGGCCCCGGCCGCGAGCGCCCAAGCCCTGAACCAGAGCCGCCGCAGGGACGGTCCGCGGCCCGGTTCGCCGGTCGTCGGGATTTCTTGGGACATAAGGGGAGCATTATAGCATGCCGCCCTCGGGCGCGACATCCGCCGGACCCGCCGCGGGGTCAGCGGACGATCAGGCGCTTCCCGCCGATGTCCACAAGGCCGATATCGATCTCGTAGACGGACTTGAGCAAGCGCTCGTCGAGGACCTGGAGAGGCGGGCCGACGGCCACGATGTCGCCCCCCTTCATGAAGACCATCTCGTCGGCGTGCTTGAGGGCCATGTCGAGGGCGTGGAGGGTGACGATGACCGTCTTGCCCATCTCGATGGCCAGCCGGCGGACGAGGCCCATGATGTCCGCCTCGTGCCGGGGGTCGAGGAAGGTCGTCGGCTCGTCGAGGAGGAGGACGACCGACTCCTGGGCCAGGGTCCGGGCGATCAGCACGAGCCGCCGCTCGCCCGAGCTGAGGTCGAAGAGGGTCCGGTCCTCGTAGCCCGAAAGGCCGACGATGCGGAGCGCCTCCCGGGCGGCCTCGAGGTCTCGCGGGGCCGGCGAGGAGAAGGCCGGGAGGAAGGCGGCCCGCCCCATAAGGACGAAATCGAGCACGGCGTAGTTGAAAACGAAAGAGGGCTCCTGGGGCACGTAGCCGACGAGGCGGGCCCGGTCCCTGCCGGGGAGCGCGGCGAGGTCCTGCCCGTCGACGAAGACGGCGCCGTGCGGCAGGGGGTGGACCGCGGCCAGGCACTTGAGGAGGGTCGACTTGCCCGCCCCGTTCGGCCCGACCACCGCCGTGACCCGGCCGGCGGCGAAGGCCAGGCCGGCGACGCGCAGGGTGAAGCCGCCGAGGGAAAAGGCCAAGTTCTCGACACGGACCTTCATAGCCAGACCTTGCCCGAGCGCTTCAGGAGGACGATGAAGAAGGGGATGCCGATGACGCTCGTCAGGATGCCGACGGGGACCTCGAACGAGGCCGCGACCCGGACGACGTCGTCGGCGGCGAGAAGGAGGACGGCGCCGTAGGCGGCCGAGAGCGGCACGACCTTCCGGTTGTCCGCGCCGACGGCCATCCGGACGAGATGCGGGACGACGAGGCCGATCCAGCTGATGACCCCGGTGACGGCCGTGGCCGCCGACGTCGTCAGGGCGGCCAATCCGATGACCAGGAGCCTCTCCCGCCTGACGTCGACGCCGAGCGCGCGGGCCTCGTCGTCGCCGAGCGAGAGGACGTTGAGCCGCCAGCGGAGCAGGATGAGGGCCGTGACGCCGGCCCCGATGACAGGCAGGCTCACGGCCAAGTCCTTCCAGGTCGCCTGGCCCAGGCTGCCCATGAGCCAGAAAACAAGAGCCTGGAGAGCGTAGGGATTGGCGAAGAGCTCGACGAGCGACAGGAGGGCCTGAAAGAGGGCCGAGACGATGACGCCGCTCAGCAGGACCGTGACGATCTGGCGGGCGGACTTCCCGGCGACTAAAACGACGGCCAGCACGGCGACGACGGCGAAGACGAAAGCGGCGGCCTGGGGTGGGACCCTGGGGCCGAGCAGGATGAGCGAAACGGCCGCCCCGAAGGCCGCGCCGTAGGAGAGGCCCAGGCTGAATTCGAAGACCAGGGGGTTGCGGAATACGGCCTGGAGAGAGGCCCCGGAGACGGCTAAGGCGGCGCCGGCGAACAAGGCCAGCAGCAGGCGGGGCAAGCGGATACGGAAGAGGACGTCGGCGACGGGCGACGGCCCGGCGGGGCCGCCGGGAAAGGCGGCTTCGGCGAAGGCCTTCAGGACCGACCTCGGCGGGATGCGGTAGGCGCCGATGTTCAAGGAGACGGCGAGCAGCGCGACGGGCAGGACCGCCGCCAGGACAAAGGCCGCCCGGGACCGTTTATCGTGCCGTCCACTCATGGCATTCCAGAACGCGGCAGAGAGCGCTGAAGACCCCCGGCCTTCCATAGACCTCTTGGAAGATCTCGTCGCCGGTCCGGACCAGGTCCTCGGGCGCTGCCTTTTCGGAGTTGAAAAGCCGGCACAGGTAGATCGTCTCGACCAGGACGAGGGCCGGGTCCCACCAATACCAGTATCCGAATGTGTAGCCGACGCGGCCCGTCCGCACGGCCTTGAGCGAAGCCAGGCGCGGGTCCCGGAGGATCCCTTCGACCGTCACCCGCCGCTCGGCCGGCGGATAGCTTCCTTGGACGAGGATGACGTCGGGGTCCCAGACGAGCATCCGCTCGATCGAGACCGTCGCCGCGGGAGCGCCGAGATAGTCCGGGAGCAGGCCGGCCGCGACGTTCCTCCCTCCGGCCGCTTCCACCGGATCGTAGGCGACGGGCGTCCTCACGAGCGAGCCCCAGAAGGCCAGGTAGACCGACGGCCTTTTCTCCGACGGCGTCGCCGACGAGGCGCGGACCGCCTCGTCCAGCCGCGCGCGGAGATACGCGACGAGCGCGCCGGCCCGTTCTTCCCGGCCGAGGACGCGGCCGAGCGTTTCGATCTCACCGAAGAGGCCGGCGAACCGGCCCATCGAGGCCAGGACCGCGACCGGTACCCTCAACTTCGACTCGATCGCCGCGGCCGCGCCGAATTCCGAGGGCGACGCGAACACGATATCGGGGCGGAGCCGGAGGGCCTGTTCGTAATGGAGCTCCTGGCCCTGATTCGAGACCACTTTGAGCCGCCCGACCTCCGGGAACACGAGGGGGAAGACGCGGTCGTAGTGGCGCAGGAAAAAGTCGATGCCGACCAGCCTGTCCCCGGCTCCCAGGGCGATGATGATGCGGGTCGCCTCGGGCTCGAGGGAGATGATACGTTCGACCTTGGCCGGGACGGCGACCTTGCGGCCTAGGTTGTCGACGATCTCGAAGCCGCGTGCCTTTCCCTGGCCCCAGCCACCGGCCGCTAAGGCCAGGACAAGGACGCCCCCCAGGAGCGGACCGATCCCTGTTGCCTTCACGGCCGCGCGGGGCTCAGCCAAAGATGATCTCTCCAAAGAACTCCGGCCGATGGAAATCGGGGGCCGGGGTCTCGACGGGGCTCCAGGCGCCGTAGTGAGGGACCTCGGCCTCGTCGCCGCACTTATAGAAATTCGCGGCCCCCCGCCGGCCCGGCCGGACCTCCTCGCCGTAGAGGTTCTTGAACAGATCCAGCGGGACGCGGTATTCGAGCGTCCACTCCGAAGCGCCGTATTCTCCGGTGACCGGGCCCCGGATGGAGCCTTCGACCGAGAACCCGGCCAGCTCCTCGGGCCAGAGCGCGGTCCGGTGGGCCCTGTCCGGGCCGAAGGCACAGAGCAGCGTCCCCGCGGCGTTCGTCTCGAAGTTGACATAGCCCAGCCGCTTCTCCGGGAACATGTCCACGAAGAACTCGACGCAACTATCCTTGTAGACCGGATCCTGGAACTTGGTATAGCGGACCCGGACCCTCTTCTCCCCCACCGCGAACCGGACATAGAGGAACCGCGGCGACCAGCACAGCCGGGCCTCGACCCGGGGGGCGTAGCCATTCTCGAGCCAGAGATAGTGATCGACCGCGAGGGCCGGGACATTCCCCCAGGGCCGCTCGCCCGGCTCGCCGAACCCGAAATCGCCGACCCGAACGACCGTATAGGAAGGGCGCGGCGCCGGCGTCGTCATTTCGGCGATCCTTTGCAGGCCTCGACGAGCTTGGCCACCGCCGGACCGACGACGAGCTCGGCGTGGGCGGCCGGCTGGGCCGCGTCGGCCAGGACCTTGCCCTTCTCGTCGACCCACGACGCGGGCCGGCCTTCGCCCTTGGCGAGGACCGCGAGGGCCTCGAGGCCGGCCTCCGAGACGCGGGCCAGGCCGAGCGACAGGGGCTCGATCTCCCGTAGGGCCGGCGAGGCCGCCAGAAGCGGCAGGACGAGGGGGTGGTTCGTCTTCCAGGCCGTCAGGGTCGTCCGGAGCTCCTCGGCCAGCTGGGGGTCTCTCGCCGCGAGGTAACGGTCCACTTTTCTGGCGAAGGCGCGGGCCGCGAGGGACTCGGGGGCGCAGGCATCGACGAACCGGGTGAACGGCGAGAGCGACGTGTAGGCCGCTTGGCCGTGCCGCTTGTAGCCTTCGAGCGGCTCAACGGCCTGGGCCAGGACCTTGAGCGGCTTGACCCCGGGTACACCGGCTAGCCGCCGCAGGAGCATGTCCTGGTTCTTGAGATGGAGGAGGCCCAACTCCTCGAGCTCGAGGCTGATCGGGCCGAGGCGGCGGTACATATCCTCGACGTCGCGGACCGAGGCCGGCGACCACAGCCTTTCGGCGATGGCCGCCGTGCGCGGCCAGATGCGCGAGTCGACCGTCTCGGGCGTTGCCAGCTCGGACCACATCGTCGCCTCGCCGCCGAGGATCAAGGCCTTCTGGGCCTCGTCGAGCGGCGAGTCCGGCGGGACGGGATCGTTGAGGTAGTGCTCCGCCGCCGGATGGCAGAGGTCGATATAATAGCCGTTGGACAGGATCCCCTGGTAGCCTTTCTGGGCCGCCTCGACCAGGGACTTCGGCCCCCGCCAGGAGTGAATGACGATGTCCTTCGGCAGGTCCGGCTGGAAGATCTCGTCCCAGCCGACCATTTTTTTGCCGTGCTTGATCAGGATCTTGAGCAGCCTTTTGTTGAAATAGGCCTGGAGGGCGGCGTTGTCGGCCAGGCCGTTCTTTTTCTTGAAGGCCTGGATCGCGGGATTGGCGTCCCATTGATGGCCTTCGACCTCGTCGCCGCCGATGTGAAGATAGGGATCGGGGAAGAGCCCGGCCATCTCCTTGAAGAAGGCGTCGAAGAAGGGATAGATCCTCTCATCGGCCGGGTTGAACGCCGGCCCGAAGACGCCGAACTTCCGCTCGATCGTGTAGGAGCCCGGCGCGCTCGAGAACTGGGGATAGGCGATGAACCAGCTGGTCGAATGGCCCGGGATGTCGAACTCGGGCATGACCCGGATCGCCCGGTCGGCGGCGTATGCGATGACGTCGCGGATCTCTGTTTGGGTGTAGAACATCCCGTCCGACCCGAGCTCGTGCAGCTTCGGGAAGACCTTGGACTCGACCCGGAAGCCCTGGTCCTCGGTCAGGTGCCAGTGGAAGACGTTCATCTTGACCGCGGCCATGGCGTCGAGGTTCCTCTTAATGACGTCCACGGGGTGGAAATGGCGGCCGACGTCGAGCAGCAGACCCCGCCAGGTGAAGCGCGGCTCGTCGACGATGGAAACGCATGGCAAATAATAGCCCGCTTCGTCAACGCTCAAGAGCTGGAGGAGCGTCTCGAGCCCTCGCAGGACGCCGATATCGGTCTTGGCCGCGAGCGTGACCCGGGCCGGTTCGACCGTGAGCGAATAGGATTCGTCTTCGTTCGGGAGCAGGGCCCCGGCCCGGTCGAAGGCGTAGTGGATGCCTCCCTGGGCCGAGCCGGCCTGGGCCGCGAGGAAGTCCTGCTTGAAGAACAGGCCCGTCCGGCCGGAGAGCCGCGACATGAACCGGGCCGCGGCCTTGAAGGCCCGGCTCGCGACCGGCGCGGGGCCGCCGATCGTCAGTCCCTCGTCGACGCGGTACCGGCCGTCCTGGACCGTGACGCTCGCGGGGACGGGCATGAGCCCGAGGACGCCATCGCCCGGCCGCGCGGCCGCGGGCAGCGTGATCGTCGCGAGCGCCAGGCCGGCGACCGACAAGGCCAAGGCGACGCGCCGAGAGAGAACGAACGGTTTTGTGCTGTCCATGGTCCCTCCACGCGCTTCAAGGATCGGACGATCCTTTATAGCACAGAGGGGGGACGCGGAGAAGGCCCCGGCCCGGGCGTCAGTCGGCGGTCCTCTCCACGACGATGGTCAGGTTCGAGGCCAGGGCGGCGACGGCGCCGACCGCGGCCAGGACCGGGGCGACGAGGGCCCCGACGACCCCGACCGTCAGAGGGATCTCCATGAACGTCTTACCCTTGTCGTCCTTGAGGATGATGCGGCGGACGTTGCCTTCGTGAAGGATCTCCTTGATCTTGTCCAGGATCTCGCCGCCGGTCACCCGGAATTCCTCGAACCGCGTTTTGGCGTCCCTTTTCTCTTCGGTCATGTTGCCCTCCCGTCCTATTCCTTATTATAGCAGACGAATTGAACCGGCGTAGAGTTCCATCAGCCGTATCCCCTCTCTACGGCTTTGCTCGGGAATTGCTTCTCGCTCCCCGGACCCCCTGGGAACCAGTCCCGGCGGTTCCCCCGCTACGCGGGCCCCCCTCCGCTACGGGGATCTTCGAAGCAATATCTCTCGCCGCCTCGAGAGGGGATCTGCGAGCGGGAGATGCACAACAAAGGACTTTTTGTAGCGACGCTAGAGCTCCGGGAACAATTTTTTCAGGATCACCAGCGACTCGGGGAAGAGGTCGGTGAGACCCACCTGCTCCCACTCGGCGTAGGCGAAGCACCACTCCCCAGCCCCGTCCTTGAGGAGCCCGAACCGGAACCGGTAGTATTCGCTGCCGATGCGGATGAGCTTGCGCAGGATCTCGGCCGCGCCGTGGGACAGGGCCACTTCACAAGCGACCTCGGCTCGGCCGTCCGCCGCGGTCGGCCCGAGCTCGACGCCGAGGACGTGGACGACGACGCCCCGGTAGCGGGCCAGGTAATCCGTGATCAGGCCGACCGTCCCGGCCTTATCGCGACCCTCGAAGTCCTTATAGTCGGGCGCTAAGAGGTCCATCAGGCCGCGGACGTCCCTCTTCTCCGCCCGGGCCGCGGCCCGCTCGATGAGCTCCCTGAGGCGGGCCCCCCCCGGCGGCCCGCCCCCTCTGCCCCCCCCCCCCCTTCTTCGGCCGCCCCCCCCCGGGGGGCCGCCCCCCGGGGCCCCCCGAGCGGGCCCCGCGCCGCGGGGGGGGGAGGGGGGGCCGCGGGC
>Ga0136653_10000479_pt1 | contig 21043 bp, 21 predicted proteins | sample LakKivw275mmetaG_FD_94866 | JGI IMG/M metagenome (GOLD analysis project Ga0136653, IMG submission 94866) | Anoxic lake water microbial communities from Lake Kivu, Rwanda to study Microbial Dark Matter (Phase II) - Lake Kivu water 275m metaG... | ecosystem: Environmental > Aquatic > Freshwater >...
ATCCCAGTGATGTCCGATGATGAATTAATCCCTAATTGAGACAGGATAACCATCTTTGTAATCCCTAACAGGCCAGAGCATAAAATCAGGAATATTCCTATTGTTAACATGCTTCTGTTCATTTTACTATTAATTAATCTTAATTATATTTAAATTCTTTTATTTGTCAGAAAGGGGGCTGTTCATTTTAGAGAGCGAAACGAGACTGCAACGTGGTTGATTGGGCAAAGCGAAGGAGAAATCAGTAGTGAGCAATAAGTTTATAATAAACTTGTGACTATTAGTTCATATGAAGATTGAACCCTTTATTTTGGAGCAGTGTTATGCTCATGGCATAGACGCATACCCTAAGGAAGCATGTGGTTTAGTTAGTGGCCCAATTGACCAGGAAGAAATATTATTAAAGGTACACAGGATGTCTAATGTGATGGACAAATATCATACACTTGACCCTAAACAATATCCAAGAACAAACCGCGATGGTTACATAATTGATCCAGAAGAATATTTAAATCTCGAGGACCGACTGATGCAGCAAGGCCAAAAGGTTAAAGTTATTTATCATACTCATATAGGTAAGGATATTTCTTTTTCAAAAATTGACAAAGAATATGCACTTTGGAATGGGGAACCATCTTGTCCAGGTATTCACTACCTAGTCTGTGGTATCAATAATAGACAACCTGCTGGTGCTGTTTTGGCTGTGTTCAATCCCACAACAAAGGATTTTGATATTGTAGAGGTTAAAGGAAATCAAAATATTCAAAAGAAAAAGAAAGATTTAGCATTATGGTGGTAAGAAAGGCCTTATCAGCGCCTAACTATCTTATTAGATGATATTCTTAGAGAATACGCAGACAAACTCAGAATTAGAAATAAGGAATAAATTCTGAATCCAAAAAATTTGTTTTGGATTTAAATTAGTGTTAATTACCATAAAGATACCTTAATCTTAACCAAATAATAAGATGCCCGGTTCGGGACTTTCGACAGCTTTTGCAATTTTGGCTTTAATCCAACCCTCGCATTTTTGCGAGCGTTAGCGAGCGTGAGGGACTTCAATTGCGAAGCAATTGAATGTCGCTCCTGCGTGCCAGCTTAGCAAGAAGCTGGTTTGAACCCGAGTCCCGGCCTCGAGAGGGCCGGATGATTGGCCGGACTACACCAACCGGGCATACGCCAGGGCTGGGATTTTCACTAATGATTAGGCGAACGAAGTGAGCGCGTCTGGCTTTATGCCAGACTTTGCGTATCAAATGCGCGTAACCATTTGGTTTGAACCCAGACTCCCAAAGGGACGAGATTTCCAGTCTCGCGCGGTACCAGATTGCGCCACCCTGGCACCTTAGAAAGAAAACTATGTTTATTTATATAAGTTTTGAAAAAAAGAACTAGACATCTATCATCTCTATCTCAATGTTCAGGCCTTCTGGGATAGGGACTCTCATAACAAGCCTTAAGGCGCGCTCATCAACTGCTAAATCAATCAATCTCTTGTGTATTCTCATCTCGTATCTTTCCCATGTTGCTGTTCCTTCTCCATCAGGGCTTTTCCTTGTGGTTACCTTAAGCTTTTTTGTTGGCAGAGGTATTGGGCCCCTCATTTCAACTCCTGTTTTCTCAGAAATATCTTTTATGTATTTGCATACCTCATTAATCTTATTAATGTCAATACTTGCTAACTTTATTCTCGCTTTCTGCATTTTAATTCTCTTGGCTTGTTTACTTCATGATAAAACCCAGTTCACCATGATTTTTTTAAACAAAAAACAAAAAAATCACTTCTTTCCTAGCCCCTTCTTAACTAAGTCAATGCACATTCCTGCTGCCACTGTTACTCCGCTATCCCTAACAGCAAACCTTGACATGTGTGGAATGTCTTTTTGTTTCTCAATCACTACTGGCTGAACTGGTTTGACCTTAATGATTGCAGCATCCCCTTTCTTTATGAAGTCTGGATTTTCTGCAATTGTTTCTCCTGTTGCTGCATTTAGTTTTTTCTCAATAGCTGTTATCTGGCAGGCAACCTGTGCTGTGTGGATGTGGAATACTGGTGTATATCCTGTTGTTATAACATTCTTACAGTTCAATACAACAATCTGTGCTGTAAATTCACTGGCAACTGTCGGCACATTATCAGTATGTCCAAGAACATCGCCACGAGCAATATCTTTCTTGTCTATGCCCCTTACATTAAATCCAACATTATCTCCTGGAATTGCCTGCTTAAGCTGCTCATGGTGCATCTCTATTGATTTAACTTCTCCGCTAACACCCTTTCCTTCTCTTGCTGGAACTATTATGACCTTATCACCAACCTTCATGACTCCTGTTTCAACCTTTCCCACAGGAACAACTCCAATTCCAGTTATATTATAAACATCCTGTATTGGAAGCCTTAGTGGTAGTTGTGTTGGTTTTTCAGGTATATTAAGCAAATCCAGTGCCTCCAGTAAATTTGGCCCTTTGTGCCATGGCATCTTTTCTGTCTTCTTAGCCACATTATCTCCTGGCAAAGAGGCAATTGGTACAAAATTAACCTTGGCTGGGTCATATCCAACTGTCTTCAACAATGTTTCAACATCTGCCTTAATCTTTTTGAAAACATCTTCGCTGTAATCCTTCATGTCCATCTTGTTTATGGCAACAATCAGTTGCTGAACTCCTAAAGTCCTGCATAAGAAGACATGCTCTTTTGTCTGCTCCATAACCCCATCATTAGCAGCAACAACAAGAACAGCTGAATCTGCCTGGCTTGCTCCTGTAATCATGTTTTTGATAAAGTCTCTGTGGCCTGGTGCATCAATTATTGTAAAATAATATTTGTTAGTGTTAAACCTTTTATGAGCCAAATCAATTGTTAGCCCTCTTTCTCTTTCTTCCTTCAGGGTGTCCATTACAAAGGCAAATTCAAAGCCTGCTTTGCCCAGCTCTTTTGCCTTTTCCTTCAGCTTTCTTAGCTCCTGCTCACTAATTGAGCCAGTGTCAAACAATAACCTTCCAACTGTTGTTGACTTACCATGATCAACATGTCCTACAAAGACAAGATTTATATGTTCTTTTTCTTTAGCCATAATACTCCCTCCAATTATTTTCAAAATATGCTTAAAAGGTGGTTTTTAATTAATATATAAAGGTTTCTATAATAAAAGCTATTCCTCTATTTTAAGGCCTTTTCTCTGCCTTATATGTGTTATTATCTTTTCCTGCAGTTCACTAGGCAGTTTTTCAAAGCCTTGGTCAACAAGGAAATGACTGCCTCTGCCGCCAGTAGCAGACCTTAAGTCAGAGGTCATTCCAAACATCTCTCCAACTGGTAATTTGCCTCTTACAGTTATATGCTCCCCCTCCTGCTGCATATCAAGCAACTGGCCTCTTTTATTGGCAATAAGCTTTGATATCTCACCCATATTATCTGCCGGTGCCTCAAACTGCAATGTCTGCAAGGGCTCGTAAATAACAGGGTTGGCAAGCATCATAGCCCCCCTTATGCCTTCCCTGACAGCAGGGTATACCTGTGCTGGCCCTCTATGGATTGCATCCTCATGCAGCTTTACATCCATTAGCATTACCTTTACATTAATGCATGGCTCTCTTGCCAATGGGCCGGCAGACATTACATCCTCAAACATATCCATTATCATCTCAATAACTTCTCCTATATGGACTATCCCCCTTGTCATATCTACCAGCATATTGCCTTTGTAAATATCCCTTACTTTTCTTGCAATCTTGCTTTCCATGCCCAATTCCTCTAGCTTTGCCCATAGGTCTTTGTCTTTTTTCTTAATCCTCATTTCAGGAAGCTCTTTTTTCCTCATTGCCTCCATAAATTCCCTTGATAAGGGCTCTACCTTAAAATAAAATTTATTGTGCTTATTTGGGCTCTTGCCCTCTACCTCCTGTGATTCCTTTGTGATTGCCTCCCTATAAACAACAATTGGAGGAGATGTTTTCACATCAACACCTTTTTCAGTTTTTATCCTGTTTTCAATAACCTCAAGATGTAATTCACCCATTCCATGCATAAGATGCTCCCCTGTTTCTTCATTAATCTCAATAACTATGGTTGGGTCTTCTTTGCTTACTCTTCTTAAGACCTCTATGAGCTTTGGCAGGTCAGATGCCTTTGCTGCCTCAATAGCCTTTGTAACAACAGGCTCAAATAAATGGGTTATTTTCTCAAAAGGCTCTGTTGGCTCCAAGGTTATTGTTTCACCAGGCATTGCCTTTACACCTGCAACACCAACTATATTGCCTGCAAGAGCCCTGTCAACTATCTCTCTTTTTGCCCCATTGTAAATAAAAACCTGCTGAATCCTAAAATTTTTCTTTTCCCTGTTAAGATAAACCTCCATCCCCTTTGTTATTGTTCCTGAAAATACTCTTCCACATGATAACTCACCTGCCTGCGGGTCAACAACAATCTTTGTTATAACAAAAAACAATTGTCCTTTTGGATTACATGATAAAAGTGATTTTCCATCCTCGCTTTCAGGATCACCAGGCCATATTTTCTTGATTCTATAGCCTTGTGCCTGTACTGGATTAGGAAGATGATGAATAACTGCATCAAGAACAACCTCATGCAAAGGAGCTTTATCAGCCAATGGCTTATGGTCTTCTTTATTATAAGCATCTATTATATCCTTAAAGCCAATTCCTTTTTTTTTCATATAGTTTATAGACATTGCCCAGTTATGGAATGCAGAGCCAAAACAAACAGAACCATTGATAACATTAACATTCCATTTTTCCTTAAACTCCTTGTCTGCTATTTCACTTATCAGCTTGTTTACATGGTTTATTATCTTTACAAACCTTTCTTGCATCTGCTCTGGCTTTAACTGAAGCTCCTTTATAAGCCTGTCAACCTTATTTATAAATAGGATAGGCTTAACATTTTCCCTTAGTGCCTGCCTTAGGACTGTTTCTGTTTGCGGCATCACGCCCTCTACAGCATCGCAAAGCACAATAACACCATCAACAGCCCTCATTGCCCTTGTGACATCCCCACTAAAGTCTATATGGCCTGGAGTGTCAAGTAAATTGATAAGGTAATTCTTGCCTTCAACATTATGCACCATTGAAACAGCTGCTGTGTCAATTGTTATTCCCCTTTCCTTTTCATCCTCATGAAAATCAAGAACGCACTGCTTTCCTGCAAGCTCTTTTGACATCATTCCTGCTCCTGCAAGAAGATTATCACTCAGAGTAGTTTTTCCATGATCAATATGAGCGGCAATACCTATATTTCTTATAAATTCAGGCCTGTCAGCAAGCCTCATGACCTTTTCAACCATTTTCTCTGCCATTTTTATCCTCGCCCACGATAATTAAATACTTCATCTTGCTTTATTAAAACAAGTCTTTTGTATTATTTTTTGGTTCCCTCTTTTATATCCCTGAATTCTTGAGTCCATCTTGTTGTCCTTGGCTTCCTCTTCAGCTTCAGCATGTTTTTTTCGCATTTTGATGAGCAGAAATATAATGCCCTGCCTGTTTTCTGGACATACATCTTTCCGGTCCCTTTGTTGATGTTTTTTTTGCAAAAACTGCATTTCACTTTTATCATCTCCTGCCTTGGGTAAGCTTTCTTGCCTCAATCTCTGTTTCCCTGAGCATTAATATATCCCCTAATCTCACAGGGCCCATTACATTTCTTCTCAGGATTTTGTTAGCATCCCTTCCTTCAAGGACCTTGCATCTTACTTGTATCACCTCGCCCCTGGTGCCTGTCCTGTCAATTATTTCCTCTATTTTTGCAGGAAAAGCATGTGAAAAATTGACTCCTGCCCTTTTTAGTTCTTCCTTAACTTGGGGTTTCATATGAAATCACCTTAATTATTCCTTTAGTTTATTGACTATCTCCTTGACAGTGCTTTTTGCTTCCCCTTCTTCAATTATTGCAATGCTCGCTGTTCCAACACTTATGCCGGCTGCTGCACCAAGCTCCTCTTTGCTGGGCACTTCAACACATAAAATCCCTTTTTCCTTTGATAAAAGTGGAATGTGCATTGTGATTTCTGGCGGATTGACATTTTTTGCTATTACAACCAGCTTTGCTGTGCCTTTTTCAACAGCCTTTGTTACCTCATTGCTGCCTTTTTTTATTCTTCCAGTTGCCTTGGCAACCTCTATAGCTTCATAAATTTTGTCTACTACTTCCTTTGATATTTCAGCCATTTTATATTCCTCCTTCAATTTGAATGATTTTTAAGGACAACAAATTGCAAGAATCTGCATACCTCTTTCAAACCGCAAGCGGTTATCATCAATCATTGATTTTAACTGGAAGTTTTAACCCCTTTATAAGGTTTGTGGTATTTTAGCTGTGAAAATACACAAAATTTATATATTAAACTAAAATTTAACCATAATTAGCATAAAATATTTATGATGAGGTGTAAAAATGGTAGAAGCAAGATGTATGAAATGCAAAAAACAGGTTGAAATAAAAAATCCACAAAATGTAGTTATGAAGAATAAGATGAAGGCTGTCAAGGGAGTTTGCCCTCATTGCGGAACAAAGGTCTTCAGGATTTTAGGAAAAGCTTAATTTTCTTGTTTTATTTTTATTTTGAAAATTCCCAATTGCCCTAAATAAATCTGTTTTTGTAAAGTCAGGCCATTGCTTATCTGTAAAAAAAATCATAGAGTTTTTTGAGTCCCACAGCAAAAGCCCTGAGAATTCCTTGCTGTTTTCTATTATTAAATCAGGAGATATAAAATATGATGAATAAAGGTTTTCTTTGATTAATTGGTTGTTTATTGATTCAGGATCAATTTTTTCTGCTTTTATCTGCCTTGCAATAAGCCTGCATGCATCAGCTATCTCTTCATGGCCGTCATAATTCACACAGAAATTAAGGAAGAACCTGTCATAATCTTTTGTGGACTCTATTATCTCCTTTATTGGGTTTACTATCCGCTCAGGCAGATCATACCATTTTCCAAGAATAGAAACCTTTATCTGCTCTTTAAATATCATTTTATCTTCAATAAGTTTATTGAAGAATTTAGCCAGGTCATCCACCAGAAATGAAAAAATTTCAGAGTTCTTTGCATTAACAGACAGGAGAAAGATTGTCATAATAGGGATATTAAATTTTATTTGGGTATTCATAAGGTCTTTTATAAGGCTAGCTCTTTTATTGTACATGTCTTCTAAATTTATAGTATGCATAGGCTTTGGCTCTTTTTCCATTGCAATGGCTATATGCCTAGGCATATCTGCCTTGGTTATACGGATTTTTTCCCTTGCTTTTAGGATATCAGCTATCTTTTTGAACATATAGCTACTACATGATAAAGAACTTTATAAACCTTTTTGTTTAAAAAGATTTTTTCTCACAAAGTTTAAATATAGGTCTCTAATTTTTTTTACCAAGATGTTTTTGTTATCTAATGTCACAGCTTTCATAAGCCTGATTATTGCAAGCATAACAGACATTAAGACAAGGGAAGTGCCGGACTGGCTTAACTACGGCCTTATCATTTTTGGGCTTGGCTCAAGGCTTATTTATTCTGTTGCATTAGCTGACTTTAGCTTTCTCTTATATGGATTAGCAGGATTTTTTGTGTTTTTTATAATAGCAAACCTCATGTTTTATTCTGCACAGTGGGGCGGTGGAGACAGCAAGCTTCTGATGGGCCTTGGAGCAGTGATTGGCCTGAATTTTAATTTTATGGAAATGCCTTTTCTTGTTATTTTCTGGATTAATATAATAATAATAGGGTCAGTATACGGGCTTTTATGGAGCATTGCATTGGCATTTAAGAACAAAAATAGGTTTTCAGCTGATTTTATGGCAAGGATAAAAAAATCAGCTAAAACAAGAAGATTTTTGTTAATAATATCTCTAGCTATTCTTTTGTCTGCATTTTTTGCAGATATGCCGATGATAAGGTTTTTTTTGGTTATCCTTGTTTTTTCCTCAATATTGATTTACTACATATCAATATTTGTTAAGTCAGTTGAGAAGACATGCCTCCTTAAATATATTGAGCCTGAAAAGCTTACAGAAGGCGATTGGATTGCAAAAAATATTATTATCGAGAAAAAAAGAATCTGCGGTCCAAAGGATTTAGGTATTGAAAAAAAACAGATAAAACAATTGATAAATTTAAAGAGAAAAGGCATGATAAAAAAAGTCTTAATAAAAGAGGGCATACCCTTTGTTCCGAGCTTCTTAATGGCTTTTATTATAACGCTTTGGTTTGGCAACTGGCTCTTATTATTCATTTAGGAATAAATTCTTGCTGCTTTTATGAAAAAGAAAACTAATAAATATAAGCTGTATTCTTTAACCAATATGCCTTTTGAACTGGATGAGATAAAAAAAATAAGAAAAAAGACCGGGCTTACCCAATTTGAGCTGGCCAGGAAAGCACATGTTTCCCAGTCATTAGTAGCCAAGATAGAATCAAAGAGGATAGACCCTTCTTTCACAAAAGCAAAGAAAATATTTGATGTCCTGCAGGAATTAGGCAACAAAAATGAACTAAAGGCAGGGGATATTATGACTAAAAGGATAATTTATGTGAACGCTGATGGCAATATAACAAGTGCAACAAACAAGATGAAGAAACACGAGATATCACAGCTTCCTGTTTTCAGCAAAAAAAATGTTGTTGGCCTTGTTTCTGAAAGCACTATTCTGGACTTAATTTCAAGCAAAAAACCAGAAGAAATAAAAAAATTAACCATAAAAGACATAATGCAGGACTGCCCGCCGATTGTTTCCAAAAAAACATCCACAAGCATTATTTCTGGCCTACTAAAATATTATCCTATTGTGCTGGTTGCTGAGGACGGAAAACCAGCAGGCGTGATAACAAAGTCAGACATGCTCAGAGCACTTTACAAAGGCTGAGCCAAATTCTTTAATTTTCCGAAACCATAAACCTTATCAGCCACAACAAAAACTTCAAAGTTGCTTATGTCTTGGTTAAGGAATGGACTCAATAGTTTCTCACTTAAGACGTTAGTGCCTTCTGTTGCAAGGCAGAAAGAGGGCATAACAACCATGCTTTTTCCTTTGTATTTTCCTTTTAAGAAGCATTTGAATTTTTCTGTCTTCATACCCTCTTTTAATGAGACAGCAGGATGCTCATGGCCGATTATTATTGTTTTTGCTTTTTTCAAAAGCCCTTTATCAGGAATCTTGTGGCCGTGGACAATCAGAATATCCTTAATCAGGCAATAACCAGCTATTCTTACATTTCTTTTCTTTGCAATCGGCCCAATAATAGTGTCATGGTTGCCCTTTACAAGGATTATCTCTTTGCATTGCCCTGCCAGAAAATCCAATAACCTTAATGTTTCTCTCCACTCCTGCTCTGATATCTTGCCGAACTCGTGCTTTACATCGCCGTTTATTATTATCTTCTCAAGATTTATTTTCCTCCTCTTTAATTCAGAAAATATCCTGCCTAACCTTTTAATCACATCCCCGAACTGAAACTTTGGAACCAAGATGCCCTGCTTGTTAAGTGCTTCCTCATAGCCAATATGGAAGTCTGATAGTACAAGAAGCTTCTCATTCTTAAGCAGAAGCCCTAAATCAATTATTTCAATTCCTTGTATCATCTTAATCCATCCTATATTCCAATCCAATCTTTGCAAGAGTCATCTGGTGCATTCTTCTTAAGAATTCCATCTTGTCTTCCATTCTCATGACATCTAAATGACCCTGCATAACGAGATTAAGTGCAAATGGTGATGGAATATCTGTTGTTATCTGCTTTATCTTGATTTTTTTATCCTCTATCTGCTTTAAAACAAGCTTTGCATTTTCAATATCCATCAAATCCTGCAGCACCTCACGCCTTGCCTCTTTTAAAACGGAAAAATTAGGGGATATCCTTTTTACAGCATTCATTAAAATCATAGATGAGACCTGCTGCCTTCCAACCCTCATTTTTCTGCCATTATAACTTCTTAATATCATTAAAGCACGAGCTGCACAGTGCCTGAACCTTCTTTTCAAAACCTCTGTCTTGTCAATTGCCATATTAAGAACCAGCTCAAGTTTTTCTTGCTTTAAAAGCTTTAATGCCTTTATTCCATTTATGCCCTTTTCAGAGCTTATGTAAAACCCATTATCGCTTATGCCTATCTCAACATCCCTGTGCTGAACACGTGAAATTGCAAAGGCAACAGCCCTTGATAAAACATCATTTACCCTGCGCCCATAAAGGCTGTGGAAGATACAATACTTGAGGTTATCATCGCTGTATGATTCAACTAATAATTTTTTTATGGATGGAATCTCTGCATAGAAATACTGCTCCTGAAAATAATTGTATATTGCATTGGCAGCATTCACATCAACATAAAGATAATCATTAATAAACTTGATAATCTCTTTTTTGCTCTGCTTTTTTAAGAATTTTTCCTCCATATATCTCCTGAATTTAGTTATCTCTAATGCAAGGTCAAAGCTTAATGGCAACATCTCAGAAAACCATGATGGAATTGTCGGCGGCCTGTTGACAGAAGAGCTTACATAAGCAACCATTCCCTTTGAATACAAAAACTCATACATGTTTCCGCCAAGAACAAAAACATCTCCTCTTCTCATTTTCTCCAAAAAAGCCTCATCTATCTTTCCGATTGTCTGCTCACCAAGCTTTACAGTGATAAATGTCTCATCTGGTATTGTGCCGATGTTTGTCATGTATGTGACCCTGGCAAGCCTTCCGCGCCTTCCAATCATGCCTGTTTCCTTGTCATGCCAAATTTTTGCATATATGTGCCTGTCTTCAAGAGAGACATATCTTCCTGCAAGATACTCTATAACTTCATTGAAATCAACTCTCTTTAAATCATTAAAGCAATAACTTTTTTTTATCAATGAAAATAACTCATTAATATTTATTTTCTGGGCTATTGCAATTCCATAAACATGCTGTGCAAGGACATCAAGGCAGTTTTTTGGAATATGAATCTTATCAATCTTTTCCTCTATAGCTGATTTTAACAAAACAGAACATTCAACCAAGTCATCCCTATCAAGAACTATTATCCTGCCTTTGGATATATCATGCAGCTTATGACCAGAACGACCGCATCTCTGCAAAGCCCGGGCAACTGACTTTGGGGAGCCGAGGAGTATAACCAGGTCAACATAGCCAATATCTATGCCAAGCTCCAAAGAAGTGCTTGAAACAACGACTTTAAGCTTTCCTTGTCTTAACCTGTTTTCAATATCCCTCCTATGGGTTTTAGACAAAGAGCCATGGTGAGCGCCAATATTCTCAGTATAATTCTTTGGGAAACTCTCTTTAAGGTGGTCAACAACCCTCTCAGTTGCAGACCTTGTGTTAGTGAAAATCAATGTTGTTTTGTGATCTTGTATTAATTTGTCAATAAGGCTGTACATTGCGTTCTGCATATTCTCGTGTGTTATGTTTATCAAATCAGGAACAGGACTTAAAACCTTTAAATCCATTTTTTTTATGAATTGGACATTAACAATCTTGCAGTCTCTTGGCTTTTCATTTTCAAAGCCAACAAGGAATTTTGCAATCTCATCCAATGGGCTTATTGTTGCGCTCAAGCCAACCCTGCATATATACTCAGACAATCTTTGCAGTCTTTCCAGGCTCAATGACAGGTGAACTCCACGCTTATTCTCAGCAAGTGCATGAATCTCGTCTATAATACACCAGTCAACTTCTCTTAATAATTCTCTAAACCTTACAGCTGATAAAACAATTGCCAATGATTCAGGGGTTGTAATGAGAATATGGGGCGGCTTTCTCAGCATCTTTGATTTTTCTGAAGCTGTTGTATCCCCTGTCCTTACCGCAATCCTTATCCCGAGTTTTTTTCCTGCAATTTCTTCAATTTCCTTTAATGGCTCCCTTAAATTAACCTCAATATCATAATTTAATGCCTTTAAAGGCGATACATAAACGCAGTAAACCTTATCTTGCAAAATTCCCTTTTCAGCAGAATCAACCAGCTCATTCAAAATTGACAAAAAAGCAGTCAGTGTTTTTGTTGCTCCTGTAGGAGCTGATATAAGCACATTTGAGCGGGAATGCACCTCCATTATTCCGTAAAGCTGCGGCAGGGAAAACTCCCTAAACCTTGAAAAAAACCACTTCTTTACAAGAGGATTCATTACATTAACTATTTCTTCTTCAGTATTCAGTTTTTCCTTAACTTCAATCATAACAATGGACATAGTTTATATGCTTATAAAACTTATCAAAAATCAACTTAAATTAAAGATTTATTAAAAAATTTAAAATGAGGAATAAATAGAACTACTTTCTTGCCTTTTCTAGTTTGCCATGCAGTAAGGCGTTTAATGACTGGTCATTTACTTTTGTGACACACCATCTGACTCCACCAATATCTCCTTTGGCCCTGCCCATCTTTCCGCCTATGCACTCTATCATGACCTCATCGTGCTCATCAACAAGCTTTGTTGCTCCGTCACCTGGCAGAAATGCAGTAACCTGCTTGCCGTTTTTTATTAATTGGACCCTTACGCATTTTCTCATTGCAGAGTTTGGCTGCTTTGCCTCTAACTGAACTTTCTCTAAGACAATTCCCTTGGCCTGGGAAGAGCCGCCCAGCGGATCAGACTTTTTCTTGAGGTTAAGAGTCCTGCGGGTATATTTCTTACTGTTCCACCTAAAGGTGTGCCTTCTCTTCTTGAGTTTTTTCCCGGCATTTATTCCAGATGATTTGTTTCCCATTCTAAATAACCTTTATTTCATTTATATCAAAATATCTTTTAACAATCTCTTCATAATTCCTTAGGTTCTGTCCGCTTCTTCCTATTAAGAGGCCCTTTGTTTTTGTGTCTGGCCCGACAATTGTGATAACCTTGTCATCAATTTTTATCTCTTTTGCACTTAAAGGACTGATAAGATTCGCAACAAATGTTTCAAGATTAGGATTAAATTCTACTATTTTAATCTTTCTATTTATCTTCTGCCTGATATTTTTTACATTAATGCCTTTTTTGCCAATTGCCTTTGCAATCTGGTTCTCTTCAACCAAAAAAACGAGCATTTCATTTTTATCAAAAAAGCAGTCTTTCAGTTTTGCCTTTGTAATGCTTTCAAAAAAAGACATGAACTTCATAAGATTTAAGTCATACTTTATCTTTATCATTATTCCTTTAACACGCCCAGCATAGATATAGAATATTGCTTTTTGCAGATTACGCCAAGATCGCCACTTGGCTGCTTTAGTGTGATAACAGGTATATTCAAAAGCCCGGAGTAATATTCCATTTCCTTTTTTGAACTCTCACTACAGTTTGAGGCAATATAAATCTTTTCAAGTTTGTTAAGCCTTAAGTTCTTTATTACAAGCTTTGTTCCAATAACAATCTTCCTTGTTTTTAGCTCTTTTTTTATACTGGTTACTGATGATTGTTTTTCAACCATTTTAGCTCCTCTTAACCTTTGTTACAAGTCCTGGAAGCCCTGTTCCAACAGGAACTGGCTGGTTAAGCATAACATTTTCAACAACCGAGTTAAGGTTGTCAACCTCGCCAATAAGGCTTGCATTAAATATATGCTTTATTGGTGTCTCAAAAGATGCCCTTGCAAGAACACTTGCCTTTTCCTTTACAACCCCATATCTTGTTACTCCTTTTATAAAGCCAGAGGCGCACATTGTGTCTGCAACAAGCATCAGATGCCTTATATCAACATTTAAACCCTGGTTTTGTATAACCTTATAAACCTCATTGATTATTGCCTGCCTGCCTGCCTCTATTCCAAGAACATTTGCTATCTCAAATATATTATTTGATGTAGTCCTTGTTTTATCAACAAAATCAAGCTCTAACACCTTCTTGAGATTTGTTCCGGCTGTTATTATTAAAAATTCATTGCCTTTCTTAATTGGCAAAACATGGGTTATGCCCTTTATTCCCTGTATATAAATTTCCTTGATTTTCTCCTTTACCTTGAAGAGCTGGTTAAACTCCTTTTCCTTTTCATTAAGTTTTAATGTGATGGTATTCCCCTTCTTTGAAAGGGAAAGCTCCTTGAAATTAGACTTTATGCTTTTTTGGATTAAGGTGTAATTAATACCAATGCTTTCTATCTTTTTCTCATCAACTGTTAATTCAATTTTTGATTCAGCTACGCTTACTATGAATTCAGAAACAATCTCATTAAGTTTTGTCTCCTTTATTGATAGGGCAAGGTTCTTTATGTTTTTTCCCTGGCTATACGGCTTTTTTAGGTAAATCTCCATCATAGGAGTTTCTATTGCTTTTTTGCCGTCCAGTATCTCAATAATTCTCGGAAGACCCATTGTGACATTCATTTCTGCAACACCTGCAAAATGAAAGGTGTTTAAGGTCATCTGTGTTCCCGGCTCGCCAATAGACTCTGCAGCAACAAGTCCAACAGACTCCCCTGGTTGGATTAGCATCTTATTGTACTGTATTGCTGTTTCCTCAAGGATTTTCTTCAGTTTTGCCTCGCTTGTATTTTTAGGTAATTTTTCTTTGATGCCGTTAATTACCCTCAAAGGAATTTTTTCCTCATATTTTTTAAATAGTTTATTCATCAAATTTCACCAGTTATTTTGCAGATTTTATTATATTCTCTACATCAACCATCCCGCCATCTGATTTTGAAACATCTATCCTGTCTTCCCCATAACCAAACTGCACAATCTTTTTGTTTGAATCCCTTACAGTATTATCATATTCAACCTTTAAATCCTGCAGGGCATTTGCCAATCTTCTGTACAGATAACCTGATTTAGGGGTTCTCAGGGCAGTATCCATAAGGCTGTCTCTTCCAGTCATGGATGCAAAAAAGAACTCTTTTGGATTTAACCCTTTTTTGAATCCATTTGATATAAAACCATGCGCTACAGGCCCAAGGTCCCCTTTCTTAAAGCATGACAATGTTCTTTCATTATAGCCCTTTTCTATTCTTTTGCCCCTCATAGCCTGCTGGCCAACACAGGCAGCCATCTGCGCCAGATTAAGCAGAGTTCCTCTTGCTCCAGAATCTGCCATTATCATCATATGTGTTTCCTTATTTGAATAATCAGAAACAATATCCCCTGTCTCATTTCTTGCCCTATTTAATAGTTCCAATATCTTTAGTTCAAGTGTTTCCTTTAATGTCCTGCCAGGAAATGCCTGCAATTCATTATTGTGGTATAAATCAATCAGTTTTTTTGCATCTTCCCCTGCCTTAATCAGAACTTCATTGATTTTGTCTGTTGCTTCACTCGGAAGGTCAGTGTCAGATATGCCTATTGTAAACCCCTTCTTAAGCAAGACTGCTGTGCCCAACCTAAAGATTTCTCCTATTATTTCTATTGCCTTTGCTTCTCCATATTTCTTGTATATGTTCCTGAGCATCAGGCCCTTGCCTCCGCCAATGTTTGCACTGTCTATAACTCCGCTTACCAACTTTCCATTCTCAATTATTACTTCTTCTCCTGATTTTGATTTTCCTATAAAATTGAAATCATTGGGCATAATCACACTAAATATCTCCTTTCCGCTTACAAACTCTTTTTTGCTCAAACCAGAAAAGTCTGTTATTCCTGCAAACAACAGAAGATCAACTGCTTCTTTTCTTGAATATTTTTCTTCTTTTGTAAGCAAATAATTGCCCGAGACTGCATCCTGGATTGCCCCGATAATGCTCAGCCCATATCTTGGCGATATAAGCTGTGTCTGCACCATCATAAGGATTTCAGCCTCTGCTCTTGCCTCTTCTGTCTGCGGGATATGCAAATTCATCTCATCCCCATCATAGTCTGCGTTGTAGGGGTGGGCAACTGTGGGATTAATTCTTAAGGTTCTTCCAGGAAGCACCCTAACTTTATGGCACATCATAGACATCCTGTGTAATGATGGCTGCCTGTTGAGTATTGCTATATCCCCATCCATCAAATGCCTTTCAACCACATACCCAATCTGGATTTCTTCTAATAATTGTTCTCTTGTTTCATCAGTTATCTTCTTTTTCTTGCCATCTGGTCTTGCTATATAGTTAGCTCCAGGATAGTTGCTTTGACCTCTTTCAACAAACCCCTTTAGATATTCTATATTCCACTCATTAACACTCTCAGGGACTGTGAGTTTCATGGCCATAATCTTTGGAACCCCAACCTCATTTAAGCCAAGCATTGGGTCTGGGCTTATGACGGTTCTTGCTGAGAAATTAGTTCTCTTGCCAGCAAGGTTATGCCTTATTCTGCCTTCTTTGCTTTTTATTCTTTCTGTTATTGTCTTTAGAGGCTCTCCAGATCTGTGTCTTGCGGGCGGCAGCTGTGCAATATTATTATCAAAGAATGTTGTGATGTGATATTGTAATAAATCCCATAAATCCTCTATAATAATCTCCGGGGCCCCTGCATTTATATTTTCAAACAACCTTTGGTTTATCCTGACAATATCCCCCAGCTTATGAGTTAAGTCATCTTCGCTTCTCTCCCCGCTTTCAAGCGTGATAGACGGCCTCATTGTTACAGGAGGTATAGGCAGTATTGTCAGGATCATCCATTCTGGCCTTACTGATTTTGGGTCCAAGCCAAAGACCTCAGAATCCTCATCAGGTATTCTCTCCAGCCTTGTCCTGATTTCTATCGGAGAGATTCTTTTTTCATTCTCAAGAAAGGTTGTTGGCTTTTCCAATGTTATTTTTTGCTGTCTGCTCTTGCAGTAAGGGCATTTATTTACTGTTTTAAGGCTTTTGATTATATCCTTGATCTTTATCCTTCTCTCCTCCAGCCCTGATTCAATCTCGCTTTTTTCCAATTCATCCATATGCATTGCAATCCTGTTTTTAGGGATAAGTATCCTTCCGCACTCCCTGCAAGTGCATCTTAAGAGATCAAATATTACATTAACAAATTTGATATGTATAACAGGCCTTGCCAATGAAATATAACCAAAGTGACCAACACATTCCTTAAGCTTTGAGCCGCAAGTTTTGCACTTGAGCCCTGGATCTATTACGCCAAGCCTTGCATCCATTAACCCGCCATCAACTGGATAGCCCTCTTTGTCATAAAGCTCAGGGGTTACTATCTTGGCAGAAGCCATTTTCTTGATTGTGTTTGGACTTAAAACACTAAAGCCAATGGTTTTAACCTTTTTAAAAACCGGAATTTCATTGTCTTCCATTTTCAATATTTGTTCTTTAAAACCAACCTTGGATGTATTGTTAATGATTTTAGCTCATCAAGCAGCAGCTTGAAGGCATAACTTATCTCAATAAAATTTATTTCAACATTATCGCCGCATATAGGGCAGTATAATTTATTCTTGAATCTATCATATATTGCTATCATTCCGCATTCTTCACATACAGGGACCACTGTTTTGTCTGCATCAAACCTTTCCTTCAACAATAAAGATGCTCCATGTGCAACAAATGTATCTTTTTCCATCTCACCCAAACGCAGACCTCCTTCCTTTGCCCTGCCTTCTGTTGGCTGTCTTGTCAAAAGCTGTATTGGGCCTCTTGCCCTTGAATGTATCTTGTTAGCAACCATGTGCTTTAGCTTCATATAGTAAATATTTCCAATGTAAATCTTTGCCTCCAACTGCTCCCCTGTTATTCCATTATACATTGTTTCAACACCATTTTCCCTAAAACCAAGTGACAGAAGCTCTTTTCTTAATTTTTCTTCTGGTTCAACATCAAATAGTGTTCCATCTATATATCTTGAGGATAAGGCACCCACCTTGCCTGCAATTAGTTCAATAAGATGTGAGATAGTCATTCTTGACGGTATTCCGTGGGGGGAGAATATAAGGTCAGGTGTAATTCCAGATGCTGTGAAAGGCATGTCTGACTGGTCAACTATCAACCCCACAACACCTTTCTGTCCATGCCTTGATGTAAATTTATCGCCAAGTTCTGGAATTCTTTGGTCCCTGATCTTTACCTGAACAAGCCTATTGCCCTCACTGCTTTCTGTTATCAAAATAAAATCAATAATTCCCTCCTCTCCGTGTTTTAGTGCTACAGAACTCTCACGCCTGCTGCTTGGTGCAAAGTTATACTGGTCCATAGAACTTAAGAATCTTGGCGGGCTTGTCTTGCCAATAATAACATCCCCTTCTGCAACCTTTGCTTCCTGGAAGACTATCCCGTCTTTTTCCAATAACCTATAGTCTTTCTCACTCTTGTATCCCTTTACATCCTTGTCAGGTATGGATATTTCGTCAGTAAGGCCTCCAGAATATCTTAACTCCTCAGCTATTGATGGCCTGTAATATGTTGATCTTCCTAAACCAAGATCAATTGATGCCCTGTTTAAAATCACTGCATCATCAACATTATATCCCTTGTAACTCATAATAGCCACTACAATATTTTGTCCTGAGGGATGCTTGTTGTAGTTAGAAACATCATGCATAACTGACTGTACAACTGGCACCTGCGGATAGTTCAAAATATTTACATCCATATCAATTCTTATTGGAAAGTTTATTGCATACATTCCAAGTGCCTGTTTCTGGTTTTTTGAGCCAATACTTATTCTTGCACCAGGGCTGAAATTTGCATATGGCACCAGTGATGTGCACAGACCAACCATTGCAAATGGGGCAAGCTCCAAATGGGTATGCTCTTTTGTTAGCTCCTCTTTTGAGAATGCAACAAAAGCATTTTCTTCCTCAGATGCATCAAGATACTCCACAACCCCTTGTTTCACAAGGTCGGAAAACAAAATCTCATTTTTTTGCAATTTTTTGATATGCTCGTCTCTTAAAAGCGGCTCTCCATCCTTGACAACAATTAATGGCCTTCTTAGTCTGCCTTTATCATCATTTATTTGTACATTGTTTGTTTTTTTATCATAATATACATTCAGATTTTCAGAAATGGCCCCCCTTCTTCTCTCTTCTATTACCTTCTCTGTAAATTCAGCAGGGTTTTTTACTTCTCCAACAAATTTTCCGTTTAGGTACACTTCGCTCATTTTATTTTAATACCTTGAGGCCAAGGCTTTTTAGTGATTTTATTGTTTCTTCCTCTTTGGCATCCTGTGATATACTTGAGATTAATGCAAGGTTTTTCTTTAGGCCAATATTTGTCCCTTCTGGAGTTTCAACAGGGCATAACCTTCCAAGGTGCGTGCTATGCAGCTCCCTTGCCTCAAAATTTTCCTGGGTTGCTGATAAGGGGCTCACAACTCTTTGTAGGTGGGATATCATCTCAAGGAAATTTATGCGTTGTATTCTCTGGCTTACGCCTTTTCTGCCTCCAACCCAATTGCCAGTTGCCATTGAGGAATAAATTCTTGATGTTAGCAGCTTCTCCCTTATAATTACTTTTATAGACGGGAACTTACCCCTTTTCACAATTCTCTGGAAATTGTATAAGAGGTCATTTATCAATATATTCAGGTTAACCCTCATCAGATCTGCCAATAAGTCGCCGCTCATCTTGATCTTTTTGTTCATATAATGATCCTTGTCATCAACTCTTATTTCCCCCCTGGAAACATGTATGAACTTCTTTATCATCTTGCATAAGTTATGGGCCTTCTGCAGTCTGTCTTTTTTATCAATACCTATATGCGGCATAAGGTATCTATCTATAATCTCCTTTGTCCTCTCAATCCTTATATCTTTTGATTGTGTTATGCCTGATTTTTTTGCAATATAATCAATTGCATCATCCTGTGTTTTTATATCAACACATTCATACAGATTTACAAGCATTTCATCATAATTGTTTTCTGAAACAGAGCACATAATTTCTTCATCCTTCACAAGTCCAAGTGCCTTAATTACAATAGCAACAGGGATTCTCTTGATTCTTGTAAAGCTTAGGTAAATTATTCCGTCTTTCATTCTTTCCAGGGTGTGTGGTATCTTAAAAGAACCCCTCTCTGAAAAGAGCTTTCCAACATATTCGCTTGGCCCGGTGCTTGCCTTTTCAACCAAGACCCTGTTTGATGATAAATCTTCTATGTTGACAAGAACTTTCTCGCTTCCATTTATTATAAAATAGCCTCCAGGGTCATCAGGGTCTTCTCCAGCGTCTATCAATCCCTCTTTATCCAGCTTATTAAGATGGCAGTATTTTGACTTAAGCATGATTGGAAGATTACCAATCTCTGTTTTTATGGATTCTCTTTTTTGCCCATTAATGTATGCAGACACCTCAACAAACATTGGGGCAGCATAGGTTATTTTCCTCAACCTTGCCTCTGATGGGAATATATCCCTTTTTGAGCCATCTGCTTCAGTTATCTCTGGCTTGGTAATCCATATTTTGTCAAACCTTATTTTGTATGTATCAACGTTTTGGGGGATGATTGTTGGTTCTACTTCTTTATTTTCATCAAGAATCCTTTGAAGTTCAGAATCCACAAAACTATTAAAGGACTCAATATCAGACATAATAATACTGTGTTCCTGAAAGTATTTTTGTATTAATAGCTTAGATGTTTTATCCATTTATAACATCCCTATAATATATAGATTTTCCTGCTGTTGGGCTATCCCTTGTTATTTTTATAACATCGCCTGGCTTCACATTCAAGCCTGCAATTGCAGGGTCTGTCAATGCTATCTTTGGCAGCTCATTCAATGAGAGATTATATTTTTCAAGCAATTCCTGAATCTCTTTTTTAGTTAGTTTAGAATGTTCGGGGACAAGCACATGGTTTTTTATGTTAATGTTTTTCATTTAGTTTATCCTCGCTTAAGTTATGGGCCGGACGAGATTCGGACTCGCGACCACCTGATTACTTTCTGTTTGGTTAAAAGTCAGATGCTCTACCAGGCTGAGCTACCGGCCCAAAGATGCAAAAACCAGAACAAAATTCTGGTTTAAGCAACGCCCTGGCCGGGATTTTCAGTATTAAATGCCTTTGAACCCGAGTCGAAGCCTCGACAGGGCTTCATGATAAGCCGAACTACACCACCAGGGCATCAGTTTATCTAATAATGGTTATAAATCCTTCTTATATCTTAGAAAGCCTTATTAGGCCTATAAAAGACCAAAGAAAGATTATCCCACCATGGGTTTCTATCATTTTTTTTATATATAAAGCTTTCGCAGAGAT